>Ga0194124_10001601_pt1 | contig 27895 bp, 25 predicted proteins | sample TA2KigCas0mmetaG_FD_148605 | JGI IMG/M metagenome (GOLD analysis project Ga0194124, IMG submission 148605) | Freshwater microbial communities from Lake Tanganyika, Tanzania - TA2015031 Kigoma Deep Cast 0m | ecosystem: Environmental > Aquatic > Freshwater > Lake | place: Tanzania: Lake...
AAAATTCTGCTGTTTTTTCGCGGTCTTTGGGGTTTAATATTGTGAAGGTTGCTCCCGGGATGCCACGGTTCCATTTCATTTGAACCGTGTCTGGTATTGTCTGATTTGGTGTGAAGGTTTCGTCTTTACCATCTATCTTAAAACAGATTTTATCACCCTCACAAACTTTGTTGGTTGTAGGACCTTCTATGGTAGGCGCTTTGTTATAGCCGCAGTCATCTTTGACCACAATCTGCATGTCACGACGGGTTTTACCTACCCAAACCCATTTTTTGGCGGTGTCTCTTCTCCATTCTGTTACTTCAAGAACCAAAACAGCTACTTCATCGCATTTTGTGGGCGTAAAAACGAGATCACCGGAACTGGTATCAAGCCAAAAACCGCGCGGTGGCTTGGTACTGGTATTGGGAACGCAATCTACCTTGCCGGGAGGAATGCAGTAAGGGGTCACCGGATACTTGAAAGAGAATGGGCTGGTATAAGGCACTGACGTGCTTGGCACACCTGCAAGCGCTGGCACCATTTTGTATGACAGCGAATCATAGTCGACGGTATCCAATGCCCCATTGTTAAAATAATATGTCTGGTTACAACAGGCATAGGCAACCGGTACGTTGGTAAAAATAGGAGTAGTATTACACTTATTTTTACTCTTGTTTAGATTGCATACGTTTATGGTGGCCGTTGTCCAAAAATCAGCCCATGTTGCACCGGTTGTAATAGCCGCATTTCTACAGCATTGGTTATAGGAAATAGTAAGCTCACAATATGTTGTACCGAGACCGGAAGTAGAAAACGGCGCTTTACTTATATCGATGGTTGTTTCGTAGGTATGCTCTTCAACTCCTTCACCGGTATAGCTGGTATTTTGCGGATTACAGGGACTACTGGAGGTAGAACACCGTGGAGAGATATCTCTAATGCCTGTGCGGGTGAGGGACAGGTTTGTGCGGCTCGTCCCCATGCCACCATTGTTGCCTGCGTACCATGAAAGTATACTCCAGCTGGGTGGTGCGGATGCTCCCCGGCAGTCACGATAAAATTTGACAATAATTTTGTAGCGGCCATTACCAAGACACTGATATCCCATATCAGCGCCCATAACGTGGTCAGCCTTGAGTGTAGAAGACGGCGTCAACGCCAGAATTCCTATAAGCAGAAATACAAAACGGGTAAAGGTTTGCCTCATTACAACAAAAATAGTATTTCAAAATGAAAAAACATAAAATAATTAATATTTTTTCACCCGAATTAAAAATAATATTGTTAATCAGGCAATTGAGACAATTAAGCCTCCAAAAAATAATTCTTCAAACCTGCTGCAAACGCCTTTTTTAGCTCAATATCAGTCATAATGGAAGGAATAGCCGGTGCGTGAAATAACCGTGAATCATACACAGATAAAACATGGTTGTTTTTAGTAATATTCTGATCAAATGGCCACTCGTTTGAAAATATAATTATTTTTCTACAAAATTTCACTTTTTCAGCAAATTGTTCTTCTGAAAATTTACATATATCAATAACTTCAGCCAATTCCATAGTAGGTGCTTTTCCATCAAGTTGCGTAACCAAAAGCATGCGACCAAGTAAATTTTCAATGTCTGTAAATCCAGCTGCAAGCGTAGTTTTAAAATCAAGAAAAAAAGCTATTTGAAAAGTTGCAACGGTATCCGTTGTTTCATCATTGAATCCTGCCTTTTCAGAAACCACCATCCTAAAATCCGTTAATTCCCGATTATCCAGAAAAATTAGTTCGCTGAATAGCATTTGGAGTTCAAGCGGATTTTCCACATGCATTCCCGAAGTATCGATTTGATGTTCCATTTGAATTACTTTTGCTCTCGAAATGCTCCACAATATTACAATCAGAAATACCGAATTCAGCAGAATTTCTGAAGTAGATTTCAACAATATCGGTTTTGGCAAAATTTTCTCCGATCACATGTTTTTGGCAGACTGGGATGGCCATGAATGGACACGTCCCCGAATTGAGCCTTATGCCAATTTATCCTTAAGCCCGGCCACCAGCGCTATACATTACGGACAAGCCATATTTGAGGGCATGAAAGCTTTCAGAAACGGCGATGATGTGTTTTTGTTCAGACCCAAAGACAACTGGCGCAGACTCAATATTTCCGCGGAAAGAATGGTTATGCCTGAGGTTCCCGAATCCCTTTTCATGGATGGATTACAAACCCTCCTCAGTCTTGATAAAAGCTGGGTACCCGGCAATGAAGGAAGCGCCCTTTACATAAGACCTTTCATGTTTGCGACAGACGACTTTATCGGAGTAAAACCTTCTGAAAAATATTGTTTTTGTATATTCACTTGTCCCGTTGGCCCCTATTACTCCAAGCCTCTTCGTATAAAGGTGGAGGAGAAATACAGCAGGGCCGCGCAAGGCGGTGTGGGTTTCACAAAATGCGCAGGCAATTATGGTGCGGCCATGTATCCCACCAAACTGGCACAGACAGAAGGATACGACCAGGTATTATGGACCGATCCGTCAACACACACACTGGTGGAAGAAACCGGAACTACCAACTTTTTTGCAGTTACTGGCAGTGGTGTAATTACTCCTAATCTCCACGAGACCATGCTTGCAGGCATTACACGCGACAGCGTGATTCAAATTTTGAAAAAAGAAAATATTCTGGTAGAGGAACGACCGCTAACTGTTTCTGAACTTAAAACCCTTTACCATGAAGGCACGCTGAAAGAATTATTTATAAGCGGAACCGCGGCAACCCTTATTAATATTGAAGGCTTTGCACATCAGGGCAAATATTTTGATGTGATGAAAACCGGGAACACCCAAATTTCTGATTTGATACGTGCTAAACTTGATAGTATTCGTTTAGGAAAAACAGACAATGACTTTGGGTGGGTAAAAAATCTGATTAAGGCCTGAAAACTACCCCAAGACCAAACCCAAATCCAAACCGACTGAAGCTATTCCATTGAGCACCCGGTATTGACTGATACTGAACCATGGGCTCTGCTGATATGGCCGTTTTGGGAGCAACCTGATAATAAAGGCCTGCACCCAAGCGAGCGTCCATTGTAAAAGAACTCTTTTTCAGCACATCCATAGATTGCAATGCATCGCGGCTAAACATGGTGCCACTGCCCAAAGTTACTAAACCCGGCATAGCGGTAACAGATATACGCACCAAACTTCTGCCAAAACCCAATTGATACCTTACAGCGAGAGGAATAGAAACTATATTTAGCCTGTAAGAAATATTTTGGGCTTTGGTTATTCTTACATCTTTCTGTAACATGGTATCATAAACATAGGATGATATTAGCGCCTTGCCTATTCCTACACTTTCCATATAGCCCATACCAGCCCCGATATTGACCCCTCTACCCATATCAAACAACATAATGCCCTGATACTGAGAAAACCGGTGATTACCTGCTATGGTGACATCCTGACTTTCCCTGAAATATTTATAACCATTTCCTGCGGTAGCAACATTCAATTCAAAAATCGGATTAAATTTAGGCTCGCGAGGCGGGTAAAAAGGAACAAACTCCGGTATTACAGTACCTTCGGTCGGCATAATTTTGGCATTCTTTTCAATAGAAATACCTCGCCCTGACAGACGCTTTATCCAATCTGACAATTCGAGGAGTTTTCTTGTTTCATATAAATTGTCCGACAAAATTTGGTCTGAACCTCCTTTAGCTGATAATTCAAATCCACTGCCATTTGAAGTTGCGCTATTGACCGGCTTAATTCCTAAAGATGAGTTATTTTTCTTATCTGAAATGTCGGGCCGTTGAGCTTGTCCGGTCTTAACTGTAAACGCAGATTTGCTAATTGCTCCCGCCCTTGAAGTATGAGAAAAGGCAGGTTGATTGAGAGCGGCTTCATTGTTTTTAACCCGATAATCCCCGGATTGCTTAGCAGATGCATTCTTGGCAACCTTTCCTGCACCATTACCGGTGTTATCCGTATTTATTTGGGTGTTGTTTTCTGAGGTTGTGTTACCTTCTGAAACAGCCGACCTGAACAAAGTAGCGGCCGTAAGTGACAGCAGAAGCAGCAGCACACTGCTTAATGAAAACCAGAAAAAACCTCTGCGTTTATTTTTACGTTTCTGCATTACACCCTGAAAACTGGCTTTCCCACTTAGTGGTGTTTCATGATTATGCAGTGCATCCTTGAATATTTGATCCGTTTTGATCATGCGTGTATTACTCCTTTTTTTTCTATCATATCCTGAAGGGATTTTCTCGCTTTGGCCAACTGGCTCCGGCTTGTTCCTTCGTCAATGCTTAACAATTCCGCTATTTCCTTATGGGAATAACCTTCTATGGCAAACAGGTTAAAAACCATCCTGTAGCCGACCGGAAGCGATTCGAGCATACCCATTAACAATTTGGCATCTATGGCATCAAAGGAATTGTCTGAATATCCGATGTGCAACGCTTCATTGTCAATGGATTCTGTAAATTTACGTGATCTAATTTTATTAATACTCGTATTCACAACAATGCGCCTCATCCATGTTTCTAGGCTGCTTTGCCCTCTGAAGGCAGACATTTTATCGAATATTTTTACAAATGCTTCCATCAGCACATCCTCAGCATCCTCGCGGTTTTGACAATACCGAATACTCACAGTCAGCAATTTCGTGGCATACAAATTCCACAGCTGTTCCTGGCATTTCCGGTCTTCCCTTATACATCCATCGACCAACTGTTGTTCTGTCATATCCAAATTTCTTGAGGTTGAGCATTGTCTTCCTGTATATATGACACAGGGATACTGACTTTTGCTGCCTGAAATTCAAATTTATTTTAAATATACGAAAAAATAAGCATATTTCCAAATAATAAAGCGGAATAGTGGGCTTAAATTTGCCTACCTAACCTTGAGAAAATCGACTTTTATACTGGCTGCCACAATACTTTTTTTACCCCGGGTATTTAGCCAGAAAGCTGTTTCTAAACCTAAGGGAAATTCAGCGGGATTATCAGCGGGATTAAGTGTAAGGTTTACATTGGCTGAAATGGCGCAACAAAAATGGGCTGACAGCGTTTTAAAAACCCTTCCCCTACGGAAGCAAATAGGGCAAATGATGATGGTGGCTGTGTGGAGCAACAAAGACGCCGAACACATCAATGAAACAGAAAAACTGATTTATGATTATGGGATTGGCGGACTGTGTTTTTTTCAGGGGCACCCTCTTAAGCAAGCATACCAAACAAATTACTATCAGCAGATATCAGCCATTCCGATGCTTGTTTCCATAGATGCTGAATGGGGACTGAATATGCGGTTGAAGAGCCTTGCGAAATTCCCCTATCAAATGACCCTTGGAGCTGACGGCGATGAAGACCTGATTTACAGAACTGGCAAAGCCATGGGAATTCAGTGCAAACGCCTGGGCATTCACATCAACTTTGCACCGGTAGTGGATATCAACACCAATCCCGCCAATCCGATTATTGGCTTCAGAAGTTTTGGGGAATCACCTGAAAAGGTTAGTCGTTATTCTTCGCTGATGACCAAAGGCCTGCAAGACGCCGGCATCATTGCATGCGCAAAGCATTTTCCCGGACATGGAGACAGCGAAACCGACAGCCACAAAGGATTGCCCACCATAAAAGCTTCAATAGGTCGCCTGGATAGTGTTGAACTGCTTCCATTCAAAATCCTGATTGCAGAAGGTGTAAAAAGCGTAATGACCGGCCACCTGGCTGTTCCGGTGCTGGACACTGCTGTAAATACACCTGCCAGTCTCTCCAAGCCCATTGTAACAGATCTTTTAAAGGGGAAAATGGGATTTCAGGGACTAGTAATCACCGATGCGCTGAATATGAAAGGTGTGTCTTCATTGTACGGTCCCGGCTATGCGGAAGCTAAGGCAGCACTGGCAGGCAATGATATTTTGCTTTTCCCTGAAAATGTACCCCTGGCGGTAGATTTGATTGAGAAGATGGTGCGCAGCGGTGAAATTGACAGTGCTGAACTGAGCCAAAGGGTATTGAAAATATTGCTGTTTAAGGCTGCAGCAGGCCTTAATTCATATAAACCCATCAGTACGGCAAACCTTATGACCGACCTAAACACGGCGTGGAGCGCACCGGTTGATGCCATCACCATCTGTAAGGATGAATTTGGTTACCTACCGCTGACACCGCACACAAAAAAAAATACGGCCTGGGTAGCTATTGGCAAAAGCAACAACTATCCTTTTGGCGGCGCAATTCAGCCTTTACACAATGTAAACACATTTATCCTCCACAGGGATAGCAGTGAAGGCTACTTCAACCGCATTTTGGATTCCATACTTTTCCGTAATGAAAACATTATAATCAGCTTGCATGACCAGCCCTTGTGGGGAAGCAACAGAAATGTGCTTCCGGATGCAGTTATAAAATTTACAGACGCTGCCTTAAAAGCCAGACCAGGTGTGTTAGTTGTATTCGGAAATCCCTATTTGCTTCAGCAAATGCAAAACGCACCTTGCAGTATTGTAGCCTATGAGGATGGAGTATCCTATCAGGAGGCTGCAGCACGTATTATTTTTGGTGCGAATGCAGCAATAGGTCATCTGCCGGTAAGCGTTCTTCCTGCGTTTAAGTCGGGAACAGGAATTATAACCCAAACCAACGAAGCTGATTATTTGGTTGAAAGCCCATTAAAAAATGGATTTTCACGCGATTTCAGACGGTCACTTGACAGCCTGCTTGACTTTTACCGGCTGAACAAAGCCATGCCCGGTGGGCAGGTGCTGGTTATGAAAAATGGCAAAAGTATCTACAACCGAGCCTATGGCGGTTTTGAATATGCAACTTCAAATCAGGTCAGGCAATCCGACATATATGACCTTGCATCTATTACCAAAGCTGCGGCAACCACCCTTTGTGTGATGAAATTATATGAAGCAAAACAGTTAAAATTGGATGTGCATTTGCATACCTATCTCCCAGAGCTAAATAAAACCAACAAAGGTAAATTAACCATCAGGCGGCTGATGACACACAGTGCCGGCCTACAGGCTTTTATTCCTTTTTACAAGGAGGCATTAAAGGTGCCGGGGGTATTCAGCAAAACACCCGATGACATCCACAATCTGCAGGTCACAGATTCAATGTGGATGTGTAAAAGCTACACCGATACCATGTGGCAGAAAATTATTGCATCCGATGTAAAGCACAAAGAAGAATTTCTGTACAGCGATCTTGGATTTATCATTTTGGGGAAGATAGTGGAAAGGGTTTCCGGCATGACAGTCTCCGAATATGCACAAACGCATTTTTATGGGCCTATGCGATTGAAACGCACGCTTTTTAAACCCAATGGTCGCTTTTACAGTAATGAAATTGCTCCCACAACAGAGGATGATTACTTCAGACAACAACGTGTGCAGGGGTTTGTGCACGATCCCACGGCGGCTATGCTGGGCGGGGTAGCCGGACATTCAGGTTTATTCAGCAATGCAACCGAATTGGGTAAAATATTTCAGATGCTAAACAATGGCGGACAGTTTAATGGCAAAAGATACCTTAAAGCGGCAACGGTTGCCTTATTTGCCGCAGCGCAGAAAGGCACACACCGCGGATTGGGTTTTGACAAGCCCAACGGGCAGCCGGGTGCAAAGGCCAATATTTCAGATAAAGTGCCCCAGACTTTATTTGGGCACAGTGGATTCACGGGCAACTGGGCCTGGGCTGATCCCGGAAACCAGCTCGTGTTTGTTTTCCTGAGCAACCGCACCTACCCCGACGAAAACAATAAAAAACTGATCCAGGAAAATGTTCGCACCAAGGCGATAGAGATTGTTTATTCAGCGCTTAAGCCCTGAGAAAATCTTCCGGCTTAAGTCCACCCAGGTTGCCGCTGCTCATCAGCAGCAAAATGTTTTTGCGACTATCATCCCAGGCACCAATTACAGCTTCATGCAATGCTGCCGGATTGTTAAATTCGGTGCATTGGCCAATTTGGGCCGAAATGTGACCATATTCGGGCACAGGCATACGTTTTAGTTCAAACACATGGGGATCATACAGCACAAATGCATGATTGGCCGGTGAAAGCGTATTGCGGTAGCCGGGCAGAAAATCGGGTTGCAGGCTGCTGTAAGTATGCAGTTCAAAGACTGCGATGAGATTATCATTGGGATATTGCTCACGAACAGCCTGCACCGTAGCCTTCACCTTGCTGGGCGCATGGGCAAAATCACGGTAAATGACCGCTTGCTCGGATTCATACACTTTTTCAAGCCGTTTGGCAGTGCCTGAAAAAGTCTGCATGGATGTCCAGAACCTATGGCTGTCAATACCCAGTTCTGCTGCCAGCAATGCCACGCCTGATGCGTTTTGCAGATTATGTCTACCAAAGATGGCAAGCGGATAATCTCTGCCATTTACATGTACGATGCAACCTTCCGGAGTGGAGGTAAATTCAGGCTCCCTGTACGGTTGATTGAAGAATTCATTAGACTTGGCAAGTTTTTCAAGATCCGGGTCACCGGCATACCAAAACCATTGGGCATTAGGTTGTAATCTTTTTAGGAATATTTCAAACTGCGAAACATAATTTTCAAACGTGGGAAACACATTCACATGATCCCAGGCAACCCCGGTAAGCATAGCCAGATGGGGCTTATAAACATGAAATTTGGGAACAGGATGCAAAGCCGATGTAAGATATTCATCGCCCTCAATAACCATGATAGGCGCATCGCTGAGCTTCACCATACGCTCAAACCCGGGCAATTGTGAACCTACCAGATAGTCAAAATCGAGGGCGCAGGCTTTTAACACATGCCCCAGCATGGCCGTGGAGGTGGTTTTTCCGTGGCTTCCGCCAATAACAATCCGTTTTTTATTTTCGGCGTGTCGGTAAACAAATTCAGGAAAAGAATAAATGGGCAATCCTAACTGTTGTGCTTTTAGGAGTTCAGGATTATCGGAGCGGGCGTGCATTCCAAGAATAATGCCATCCAGGTTTTCATGAACCTTTTCAGGGAACCAGCCGTATTGCTCAGGTAACAGGCCGGCGGCCTGAAGCCTGCTTTTTGCCGGGTCAAAAATTTCATCATCACTGCCTTTAACTTGGTGACCATGCGCCTGCAATTCCAGCGCCATATTGTGCATTACAGCACCACCGATAGCTATCACATGGTATGACCGGGTGTTATTTTCCATTATAACATCAAAACTACGCGGATGAAGCAGTAATAAAGGAATATGAGTTATTCACAATGGTTGATGATTGCCATATTCCCATTATTTTTGATTGTTATGTCCAGACTATCCAACCTACTTATGGAATACGGCGAAAGCCATACAAACAAGCTTAACAAGCGAATTCATTACTTGTGTGTTCCCGCCATTTTTTGGTCTGTTTGCGCAATGTTGCACTGCATAAAATGGAATACTGCATCCCCGCAGTTCCTCAATGGAATAGACTTTCCGGTTTTATTGGCTGTTTTGGTTTATTATTTCAGGCTTTCACCCGCTCTTTCCCTCGGTTTTGTTTTGTGGGGAGGTATATGTATTTTTTTGTGTGTTATGATTGAGATATATGCTTTGCCACTCATAGCTTTTGCGATAATAATATTTATCATAGCTTGGATAGGTCAGTTTTACGGTCATCATTTAGAGGGTAAAAAACCTTCATTCCTTAAAGACTTGCAGTTTTTGCTAATCGGACCTGCCTGGATTATGAATTTTATTTACAATAAGATTGGTTTCAGCATAGAATCCGACGGTTTAAAAAGCAACACAAATCCATGATAAATTGATTACTTTTGCACCACTTTTTTAAGCATATATGAAAGTTCTGGTTTGCATGAGTGTGGTGCCTGATACCACCACAAAAATTACCTTCACCAATAGCGACACTTCCTTCAATACGCAGGGCGTGCAGTTTATCATGAATCCTTATGATGAGCTTGCCCTGACCAAAGCGCTGGATATTGCTGACCCTGCAGGTGGAAGCGTTACGATTTTGCATGTGGGTCCTGCTGATGCGGAACCTGCCATTCGCAAGGCCCTGAGTATGGGTGCCACTGAAGCTGTCCGCATAAATGCGGCACCTACAGATGCTCAGTTTGTAGCAGAACAAATAGCTGCATATGCCAAAGACAAAGGATTTGATTTTATACTCACAGGCCGTGAAAGCATCGACTATAATGGCGGTGCCGTATGTGGCCTTTTGGGCGCTATGTTAAATCTTCCCAGCATCAATGTAATTACCCAGCTAGGTGTTTCCGGGCAAACAGCTACCATTGAAAGAGATATTGATGGCGGCAGAGAAATAGTAAGTTGCCCACTGCCATTTGTTGCCAGTGCCCAGAAAGATCTGTGTGAGCCCCGCATACCAAATATGCGCGGCATTATGGCAGCAAGAACCAAACCCTTACAGATTATTGAGCCTGTTTCAGGAGCCAATCATGTTAATTATTCCAAATTCGAATTGCCACAACCCAAACAAGGTGTGAGAATGATCAGTGCCGAAAACCCCGAAGAATTGTTACATTTGTTAAGAAACGAAGCCAAAGTAATTTAAAACCTATCTGATATGTCAGTAATCATATTTGCAGAAACCCGCGACCAGCAATATAAAAAATCCACCCTGGAAGCCGTTTCCTACGGCAAGGAAGTTGCACAAAAAACAGGCGGTAAGGTAATTGCCGTGAGTATGGGTGGTGCTTCTGATGCCGCATCCCTGGGAAATTATGGCGCCGATGAGGTTATTACCCTGCATGGTGCTGAATTTGCAACTTTTAGTCCTGAAGTTTATGCGTCAGCGTTTGCCGAAGTCTGCAAAACCCATGGTGGAAAAACCATCATTATTTCCAACACGTACAGCGGTAAAAGCATTTCAGGGCGTGTTGCGGTTTTACTGCAGGGGGCTCTGGCTACCAACGTAGTTGATTATCCCGATACAACATCCGGATTCCGTGTAAAAAGAGGTGTATTCAGCGGCAAGGCGTTTGCATACGTAGACATGCAGTCTGATGTGAAAGTGATTGCCATTACGCCCAACTCCGTAGAAATAAAAACGCATGGCACAAGCGCTTCTGTTTCGGCCCATCAGCCAACAGGATTGCCAACTTCAGCCACCAAAATAGAAAGCACACAAACTGTAAGCGGAAAAATCCCTTTGACCGAAGCCGAGATTGTGGTTTCAGCCGGACGCGGTATGAAAGGTCCTGAAAACTGGAATATGGTAGAAGACCTGGCCACGGCGCTGGGTGCTGCTACAGCTTGTTCCAAACCGGTAAGCGACATGCACTGGCGTCCGCACAGCGAACACGTAGGACAAACCGGCATTACCATTAAACCGAATTTATATATTGCCATTGGCATTAGCGGAGCTATTCAGCACCTGGCAGGGGTGAGCAGCAGTAAGGTAATTGTGGTTGTAAACAAAGACGCCGAGGCTCCTTTTTTCAAAGCCGCCGACTACGGAATCGTAGGAGATGCTTTTGAAGTATTGCCAAAGTTAATACAAGCAGCAAAAGCGTCAGCCACCAGCTAATCCATGAGCTCCAAAATAGCCCTGAATATCGTTTCCATACTACCTGCACATTCTCATGGTGCCTATACCCTCGTGCTGGGAGAAGAAAACGGGAACAGAAAACTCCCTGTTTTAATTGGTGCATTTGAAGCGCAGGCCATCGCCATGGAAATTGAGGGAATTAAACCCAGTCGCCCGCTTACCCATGATTTATTCGTGCAGGCAATGCAAGCACTGGAAGTGGAGGTGGAAGAAGTAATGATTACCGATTTACAGGAAGGAATATTTTTTTCCAAAATTCGCTGCAAGAAAGGATTTGATTCGTTTGAACTAGACAGCCGAACCAGTGATGCCATTGCATTAGCTGTTAAGTTTCATTGCCCGATTTTCGTTGACCCTAAAATAATGGATGAAGCGGCATATGAAGGCGATAAAACGGAAGTAGAATCCGTTGACAGCCCGGGAAGAATGGCGCATGAAGAACTGATACCCGGTTCAAAAACCCATGCCGGGCTGGAAGAACATAGCATGGAAGAGCTTGAAGCTATGCTGGAGGAAGCCATTCGCGATGAAGACTACACCCGCGCTGCCAAAATCAGGGATGAAATCAAAAAACGGACAAAATAACCTTTCTCTTTTAGCCGGCCTACTCTTTATTTTTATAACCGCCGGATTCTCAATTGGGAGATCGTTTCCTGCTAAAAAAATGCATGGCGTATGGCAATACAAAGCCATTTATAAAAATTCAGTAAGCATTCTTTCTCCAGACAAGAACGATACCATGCTGATTGATACAAAAAAATCAATCTTTCATTATTCCATCAAGTCGCTGAACAAGAATATTGGCGGCACTTTTCAGTGTTTATCTTCTCCCTTGGATAGTTCGCCCTACCAGAAGACACTGATGTTTCAATACCAACCCTCCAATAGCGTAAGGAGATTCCACATCATGCTATTACATGATGACAGTTTAATTATCCGCGAAGGCAATACTTACTTTCATTACAGTAAAAGAAAACCATGAACATGTTCTTATATCAGGGTTTATGGGTATCCGCAGAAGAACCACAACTGGCTTTGGGTTCAAGGGCATATCGTTACGGTGATGGCTTTTTTGAAAGCATGCGTTTCGAGCTGGGATGCCTACAACATGCAGAACTTCACGAGTCAAGAATTCGAAAATCAGCATTACTCCTGAAAATGGATGTCCCTAATGATTTTGATTTACAAAACCTCGAAACAGATATCAAGGAATCACTTTCCTCAAAAAACATTCCGTCAGCCTCAATTCGTTGCACATTTTTCAGGGAAGGCACAGGGCGCTACACGCCCGAAAACCAAAGCACACAGGTCATTACTGAAGTTAAGGCAACTGAGGTCAGGGGTTATCCGCTCAATGAAAAAGGACTTACGCTGGGCATGTTCAGCGAATTAAGTAAAAATGCCAATTATACCAGCACCATTAAAACCAACAGTGCCCTCACCTATGTAATGGCCGGGATACATGCTGCCGAAAACAAGTGGGATGAATGTGTAATAATCAATGACAGCGGCAGAATTGCCGAAACGGTTTCGAGCAATATTTTTACGGTTAACGGAGAATTCATCACTACGCCCCCACTCAGCGAATATTGTGTGGATGGTGTTATGCGCAAAGTGGTGATGCAGCTTGCAGGAGCCTATGGATACTCGATTCAGGAGAATCCTATTACGGAGATTTCCCTGAGTACAGCCGATGAAATTTTTATCAGCAACGCAGTGAAAGGAATTCAGTGGGTTGGTGAATACGGCGGAAAAACTTATAAAAACGCCACATCCGGGAAATTATCAGAATTACTGAACAACCCTTTTATTGGCCTGTAATCAAGATTTGCCCAATACTAGCCAAATGGCAATAATCATGAGGCAAAATGCCAGTGCATAGCGCCAGTGAAGTGCTTCGCCCTTAAATACGAACATCACAACAAGCGTAAAAATTAGCATGGAAATTACCTCCTGAAGCAGCCTTAACTGAAACATATCCATAGATCCGCCGGTTTCACGGCTACCGAGCCGGTTGGCAGGAATCATCAGAACATATTCAAAAAAAGCTATACCCCAGCTAAAAACAATTACGCCGGCAAGTCCCCACCGCTCCAAACCTGAAAATGATTTCCACTTCAGGCGCCCATACCAGGCAAAGGTCATAAACACATTGGAAAGACTTAAAAGAATGATGGTGTATAAGGTTCTCATTTCCTTCTAAGGTAATATACAAGGCCCATTTTCAGTGCTACATAAGATATAGGTTCATTATAAGTTTTTGTTTCCATAGGCAAACTGGTATCAAATCCCGATAGTGAAGGATCATTGATTTTCCCTTTTTCATTGACCTGACGGTCGGTAAGATATTGCATTTCACGCTGAGATACAGGTGTTGACATATCTCCCAAAATCAAGGTACGGCTCTTCCTAAGTGCCGAAATCCATCCAGCACTGACGCCCGTGTAAAACAACATATTTCCACGCGACCAAACAGAGAATTCCTGATGAAATCTAATACCTGGAGCCTTATTGTAGGTTATCTCACGGCGCTTCTCTATCAAAACAAATTGGGTTTCTGTATGCTGCAATTCAAAACCTCTCATGTAAACAGGCATCAGCAAATCAAAACCGCTTGAACCATGAACTGCTTTTATTTTAAATTCAAACGACATACCTAAATCAAAGGTTAATGCATCATGTTTTAGGGTTGCATAGGTTGGATAAATGGGCCGATAATTATAAAGAATATTGCCCGAATTGCTTTTAAGGTATGATATTCCGGCTGAGAAAGCTACATTAATACTGTCAGGACGATAGGTATAGCCGGAAGAAAAAGTATACCCACCCAGCGTGTAAGGAACAGACTTTGCCCCTGAAACATCTGTTTGTGCCATTTCCAGGTCCGACAATGATCTTTTATCTGTACCAAAGCGATATTCTGCCCCTGCATACCATTGAGAAAAGAGCTTATCAGGAAAAATGAAAAGTAAGGCATTAATTGCCGTTACCAATGCATATTTCCTGGTTACAATCATTATTCTTCGGAAAGAAATGAATAGCGATAATCTTTGGGCGGCACAAATGTTTCCTTGATGGTACGCTGATTTACCCAGCGAAGTAAATTTACTTTACTGCCGGCCTTGTCATTTGTGCCACTGCCTCTGGCACCGCCAAATGGCTGCTGGCCTACCACGGCACCTGTTGGTTTATCATTGATATAGAAATTACCTGCTGCATGTCTCAAAGCGTGTGTAGCTTTGGCAATTTCATTGCGATTCTGGCCAATCACAGCGCCGGTAAGTGCGTATTCTCCGGTTTGGTCTACGGTTTTGAAAATGGACGGCCATTCGCTGTCGGCATAAATCCAAATGGTGAGGACCGGACCGAAGATTTCTTCGCACATGGTGGTATAATCGGCACGCGGCGCCATAAGGATGGTAGGTTGTATAAAAAATCCTTTGGATTTATCATAGGTTCCACCCCACAAAACTTCTACCCCATCTTTTATAGCCTGATCAATGTAACCGCTGATTTTATCAAAGGCTTTTTCATCGATAACTGCATTAACGAAATTGCTGAAATCTTCGGTGGGACCCACTTTCAGGCTGGCCATTTCACTGACTAGTTTTTCCTTTACAGCAGGCCAGATACTTTGCGGAATGTAAACCCTTGAAGCTGCCGAACATTTTTGTCCCTGAAACTCAAATGCTCCGCGAACAATGGCAGCCACCAAAACATCTACATCTGCACTATTATGGGCAAGAATAAAATCTTTACCTCCGGTTTCGCCTACTATGCGGGGATAGCTTTTGTATTTAGAAATATTCTGACCAATGGTATTCCAGATGTGCCGGAATACACCTGTACTACCGGTAAAGTGAATACCGGCAAACTCAGGATGGTTAAAAATAATATCGCCAGCATCGGGTCCGGAAACGTATACCAGATTTATTACACCATCAGGCAAACCCGCTTCTTTAAACACTTTCATTAGCACATTGGCGCTGTAGATTTGTGTATCAGCGGATTTCCATACCACCACATTACCCATCATGGCTGCGCTGGTTGGTAAATTACCTGCAATAGCTGTGAAATTGAAGGGGGTTAATGCAAACACAAAACCCTCCAGCGGACGGTATTCCAGGCGGTTCCAGATTCCTTTGCTGTTGGCAGTGGGCTGTTCACCGTATATCTCTGCCATATAATGTACATTAAAGCGCAGGAAGTCAATCATTTCACATGCAGCATCAATTTCAGCCTGATAGGCATTTTTACTTTGCGCCAGCATGGTAGCAGCATTAATTTCATAACGGTAGGGGCCGGCCAGTAATTCGGCAGCCTTTAGAAAAATGGCAGCACGTTGCTCCCATGGCATGTTCTCCCAAGACTCCTTGGCATTCAAAGCCGCATCTATGGCTTGCTGAACATGGTCTTTATTACCACGGTGATAAAATCCAATTTTGTGGGCTCTGTCATGGGGCGGGTAAATATCAAAAATATTACCGGTACGTATTTCCGAACCATTTATGTACATAGGTATATCCTCTACCCTACTTCTGGCATTTTGCAAAGCAATTTTAAGTGCAGCACGCTCTTTGGTTCCAGGAGCATATTCATTCACAGGCTCATTGGCCGGAAAGGGAATTTTAAAAAATCCGTTCATAAAGTAATTGCAAATTTAAGATAAAAACACGGGGAACATATCAAATAAATAAGCGTACAGATGAATGAATAGACCCATAGATATAAACAATTAAAACATACATTTGAAGTATGAAATTATGGGGAATTGTTTTGCCATTCGTTTTGGTATTCAACAGCGTTGCCGCAGGTAATTTAAAACCGCGAAAACCTAAAAACATCATACTGATGATTGGCGATGGAACAGGTTTGGTGCATTTGTATGCTGCCTACACAGCCAAAGGCGGGCAGCTTAATATCTTTGATTATGCAAAAGCGGTAGGCATTAGCATTACCGCTTCGCTAAATGACTATATTACCGATAGTGCAGCAGGTGCAACTGCCTTTTCAACAGGGCAAAAAACCAACAACGGCATTATAGGCATGGGATCTGACAGTACTACCCTTAAAACAATTGCTGAATCGGCATATGAAAATGGCATGAGTACGGGGGTTGTTGTGACCTGTGAATTGCCGCACGCAACGCCTGCTTCATTTTATGCCCATCAGCCATCGAGGAAGAAATACAAGGCGATAGCAGCTGATATTACCCAAAATCCTGCAGCAACTATAATGGTTGGCGGAGGACTTCCCTATTTTGATACCAATGCGCTTAAAAAAGCCGGTTACTGTGTTTCAATTGGCATCAATGCCATGCAACAAAATACGGGAGCAAGGCAGATTTGTTTCATTGATACCCTGAAGGAGCCTTTACCTGCACCAAGCCGTGGACCAGCGCTTGAAACAGGTTCTATGCATGCCATTTCAAAACTATCGAAAAACAAAAAAGGTTTTTTTCTGATGATAGAGGGAAGTCAGATTGATTGGGGAGCACACAATAATGACAGCGCGCATACCATCGCTGAAGCCATTGATTTTGATAATGCCGCCGGAGAAGTGCTGGCATGGGCTAAAAAAGATAAAAACACCCTTGTTGTCATTACAGCAGACCACGAATGCGGTGGACTTACCCTGCATGGCTATGACGCTAAAAACAAACGTCCGGTGATGCATTTCAGTTCGGGTCATCACACAGCCGAGCCAGTGCCTGTTTATGCATTCGGGCCCGGAGCAGAGCTTTTTAGTGGCGTTTATCAAAATACAGCGATTTACTTTAAAATGATGAAACTGCTTAATTTGCAGACGGACAAATAGCCTATTTTCGCTTGATGAAATTCTGTGTTCTCATCCCTGCCAGATATGGCAGCACCCGGTTTCCGGGCAAACCATTGGCTGATTTGGGAGGAATGAGTATGATTCAGAGAGTATGGAATGTGGCCGCTTCATGTTCCGGAAATTCAGGTATTGCCGTAGCTACAGATGATGCCCGCATTGAAGCACACGTGAATATATTTGGAAAGGCCATACTAACAAATGCGCAACATCCAAGTGGAACGGATCGCTGCATGGAAGCCTTTGAAAAATCAGGCTTTGAGGCAGATATCATTGTCAATTTACAGGGCGATGAACCTTTTATCAGGCCTGAACAAATCAAGGCGCTTGTTTCCATGTTTGAGAATCCAGATGTTGAGATTGCCACGTTAAAAAAAGCTATATTAAGTGCAACAGAGGTAGAGAATCCCAATGTGGTAAAAGTGGTTACCGACATTCACGACAAAGCATTGTATTTTAGCCGCAGCCAAATACCGTTTTCCAGAGAAAACGATTCTACCCCCCCCTACTACAGGCATATTGGCATGTATGCCTACAAGGCAGACGTATTGCATAAAATCACGCTACTAAAGCCTTCTATATTAGAATTGACAGAAAAACTGGAACAATTGCGCTGGCTGGAGAATGGATATCATATTGCCGTGGCTGAAACCCAATGGCAGAGCCCTGCAGTAGATACGCCTGAGGATCTAGAAAAGGCAATAGATTTCCTAAAAAACCAGTCTTAATCTGTCTGGGTATATGATCTGATTTTCTGCACAAGTGTGCCTTTTTTCTGTATATTTGCACCTCTAAAGGTCGGATGGCCGAGAGGCTAGGCACGGGTCTGCAAAACCCTCTACACCGGTTCGAATCCGGTTCCGACCTCAGTAAAAAATACTCCTTCAGGAGTATTTTTTTATGGAGAGATTTTGGCAGCACGAAGTTCTTAAAAAAAACACCCTTAAAAAGGGTGTTTTTTAGTATTATTTAAGGTGATTTAAGTTATGCACCAATCATAGCCTTATAATCGGCAGCAGACATAAGCGCATCAACCTGCGAGGGGTCACTGAACTTAACCTTCACCATCCAGCCGCTGCCATAGGCATCGCTGTTTACGCTTTCAGGTGCGCTGTCAAGTCCGGAGTTAATCTCCAAAATTTCACCGCTTACAGGCATATACAGGTCACTTACGGTTTTTACGGCCTCAACAGTGCCGAACACATCATTTTGGCCAAGGTTTTCACCTTGGGTTGAAATGTCTACAAACACAATGTCACCCAGCTCTGACTGAGCAAAATCGGTAATGCCAACAGTGGCTACATCGCCTTCCACGCTGATCCACTCGTGATCTTTGGTGTACTTAAGGTTTTCTGGAAAGTTCATATTCAGGTTGTTTCTTTTTTGTTAGTTTTTTTATCCCATATCAGCTGCAGTAGATTGCTGAGGGTTTCTTTCAGCTGGGTTCTGGGTACGATAAAATCGAGGAATCCATGCTCGAGCAAAAACTCAGAACTCTGGAATCCTTTGGGCAAGTCTTTTCCTATGGTTTCTCGAATAACACGTGGGCCTGCAAAACCAATAAGGGCTTCGGGTTCAGCAATGTTAAAATCGCCCAGCATGGCAAAAGATGCGGTAACACCACCTGTGGTAGGATTTGTCATGAGGGATATGTATGGAACACCGGCTTTGTGCAGCAATGCGAGTTTAGCACTGGTTTTGGCCATCTGCATCAGACTGAAAGCCGCCTCCATCATACGCGCACCACCGCTTTTGGAAATCATCAGAAATGGAATTTTATACTCCAGCGCATAGTCTATCCCACGCGCTATCTTCTCTCCAACCACACTACCCATGCTTCCGCCGATAAAGGCAAAATCCATACAGGAAATTACAATTTTCTGGTCGTTGATTTTCCCGGTGGCCGTGCGAACCGCGTCATTGAGTCCCGTTTTTTTACGGGCAACTTTTATGCGGTCTTTGTATGGTGCTGTATCTGTAAATTCCAAAGGATCACCGCTGGTCAGGTCTTTGGCGATTTCGGTAAACTTTCCTTTATCAAATAGGATTTCGAAATACTCATGAGAACCAATCCGATCGTGAAAATCACACTGCGGACAAACATAATGGTTGTTCATCCAGTCTTTGCTGGGCACAATGGCCTTGCACCTTCCACACTTTTCCCAAAGCCCGTCGGGTGTGGCTTTTTTATCTTTTGTTTTGGTGAGGATACCCGATAATCTCCTTTGGTACCATTTGGTACTTTCGGTAGAAAATTCGTCCTCTTCGTATTCGATCATGCGAAGGCAATTTTACGCAAAAAAATCAAGCAATGGTAATGCTGTTATCAAGATATACATCCTGAATGGCATTAAGCAGTGAAACGCCTTCGCCCATGGGCTTTTGGAATGCCTTACGTCCGCTGATAAGACCGGCTCCTCCGGCACGTTTGTTGATAATGGCTGTGCTAACCGCTTCTGCCATATCACCTGCTCCTTTGCTTTCGCCACCACTGTTAATCAGACCAGCGCGGCCCATGTAGCAATTGGCTATCTGGTAACGGCACAAATCAATCGGGTGATCGATGGTCAATTCACTGTATACCTTAGGGTGGGTTTTACCAAAGTTAATGGCAGTATAACCGCCATTGTTGGTAGGCAATTTTTGTTTGATGATATCAGCCTGAATGGTCACACCCAGGTGATTGGCCTGTCCGGTAAGATCGGCTGCTGCATGGTAATCTATACCATCTTTCTTGAATCCGTTGTTGCGCAGGTAACACCACAGAATGGTGCTCATGCCCAGCTCATGGGCCATTTCAAAGGCGGTAGAAACTTCCTGAATCTGGCGGGCACTTTCTTCACTACCAAAATATATGGTGGCGCCAACGGCGGTAGCTCCCAGGTTCCAGGCTTCCTGAATGCTTCCGTACATAATCTGATCAAACTTATTTGGGTAGCTTAGAATCTCATTGTGGTTTATTTTCACAATAAAAGGAATTTTGTGCGCGTATTTGCGTGAATTGGCAGCCAGCACACCGAAAGTAGAAGCAACTGCATTGCAACCGCCCTCTATAGCCAGTTTAATGATGTTTTCAGGATCAAAATAAATGGGATTGGGTGCAAATGATGCACCTCCGCTGTGCTCAATACCCTGGTCTACGGGCAAAATGCTCATGTAGCCGGTACCGGCAAGGCGACCTGTGTTATAAATATTTTGTATGCTGCGCAATACCTGCGGACTGCGGTTGGATTGAGCAAAAACCCTGTCAATAAAATCGGGACCGGGCAAATGCAAGTGTTCCTTAGCAATAGCCTTGCAGGTGTGGTTCAGTAGGTTGTCGGCATCATTGCCGAGCAGGGAGATAATATTTGAATTGGCCATGTTTAGTGCTTTTTGCGGTATTTTTGTACAAATTCACGGCAAAAATACGCAAAATGACAGAAGTAACCCCAATTTTAACCGCAAAGGATATGGAACAGGCCTTTGAGATACGCCGTCAGGTATTTGTAATAGAGCAAAAAGTAGATCCGGCTGAAGAATATGACGAGTATGAAAACACCTGCACACACCTGCTGGCAAAACTTGGAGGGGTTCCATGCGGAACGGCAAGAATTCGCAAAACAGAAAACGGCACCAAGCTGGAACGTTTTGCCGTGTTGGCCGCCTACAGGGGTAAAGGCATAGGTGCCGCCCTTGTCGATAATTGCCTTCAACGACTGGAATCAGGTACATATGCCTACATGCATGCCCAGGAACATGCGCTTGAATTTTATGCAAAACATGGTTTTGAACCGGTTGGTGAAAGATTTTGGGAATGTGAAATTCCACACTTTAAAATGTGGAGAACCGTTTAGTCAGCTTCGCCGATTTGTTGGCGCCACATAGCGTAGTAAAGGCCTTTTGATGCCAAAAGTTCTTCGTGGGTACCCTGTTCAGTAATCAGGCCCTTTTCGAGCACATAGATACAATCTGCATGCATGATCGTGCTTAGCCGGTGGGCAATCATCACATTGATTCTATCTTTCTGGCTGCTTATTTCGCGGATGGTTTTTGTTATTTCTTTTTCTGTCAAACTATCCAGTGCACTAGTAGCCTCATCAAACACCATTACATCCGGATTTCTCAGCAGCGCTCTGGCAATGGAAATACGCTGTTTCTCACCGCCTGAAACCTTGATACCACTCTCGCCTATGGTAGTGTCAAGCCCGTTTTCACAACGTTGCAATAAATTTTGCGCTGCCGATTTTTTCAATGCCTGCTGCATTTCTTCATCCGTGGCATCGGGATTTACAAATTGTAGGTTTTCCCTCAGTGTACCGCTAAACAACTGACTTTCCTGGCTCACTACGCCCAGTTTTAGACGAAGATCTGCCAAAGGAATTTGGTTTGCAGGTATGTTATTATATTGCAGCTGCCCACTTTCGGGTTTGTATAAACCCACCAGCAGTTTTACCAGCGTACTTTTGCCGCTGCCACTGGGACCAACCACCGCGATGGTTTCTCCCTTTTTAAGGGTAATATTTATGTTATCCAGCGCCAGCCTAGAAGAAGAACGGTGGCGAAATGAAACTTGCTCAAATGCTACTTTCTCGATATTGCCCGGCAACCTTGGATTGGCCGGCTCCGGCTCCGTGGGCGTATTCAGTAATTCCTGGTAGCGCCCCAGGCTTACCTGGGCCTCACGCCATGTTTGAATAAATGTCCCCAGTTCCTGCAACGGATTGAAAATGAAAAACGTGTAGAATAAAAACTGTATATACATGCCCGGGGTTATTCTCCCCGTAAAAACCATCCAGCTAAGGAACAGCAGCAGTAAATTACGCATCAGGTTCACGGTTGTGCCCTGCACAAACCCCAGTGTTCTGATTTTTTTTACTTTAATAAGCTCTAATCCAAGAATTTTCAGTGTATTTATCCGAATTCGGCGAATCTCCTGACCAATCAGACCCAGACTTTTTACAAGCTCAATATTTCTAAGGCTTTCTGTGGTAGTGCCCGCCAGTGCGCCGGTTTCAGCTACAATATTCTTTTGAACAGATTTAATCTTTTTACTGAGGAAAGAACTGGAAACACCCACAACCAGCATGGCAAATAAAAATGCGGGAGCAATAAGCCAGTGAACCATAAAACTTGCCACAAAAACAACACAAACGCCCACTACACTTGCATACAGAAGTCCTACCGCCATGGTCATCAGTTTCTCTGTATCGGTGCGCACCTTCTGTAAAACATTTAAGGTTTCTCCGCTACGGCGGTCTTCAAATACTTCAAAAGGCAATTCCATAGTATGCCTGATGCCGTCCATAAACAGACCTGCACCAACCTGTTGCATAGCCACATTGATAAAATAATCCTGCAGGTTTTTGGCTATGCGGCTCACCATAGCAAATGAAATCCCCAAAAGCAGCCACCCCATTACACCGTAGGCAAAATCTGACTGGGTGTAGCCGGTATGTTTCAGTAAATACTGATCAATGATATTTCTGCCCACCCAGGGATCCAGCATGGAAAAGACCTGAGAGATGGATGCCAAGAAAAGCGCCAGCAAAACCGTTCCTGATTGTGGCCTGATATATTGAAACAGCAGCTTCAATGTTTGTTTCAACAAATATACGAAAGATTATTCAGATTTCAACTTGACAGATAACCAGGATGACAAGGCGCAGATAATAAGCCCGAGGCTTTCCCGCGCGCGCTCCGTATTTTCGTTCATCATGGTTTCTCCTATACCTTCCCAACTTTCCGGCCACTGAAAGTAGGCAAAAATCAATGGAACAATCATAGCAACAAGATACCAAATGGTATTGAGCGGCCTAATAATAGCAGAAAATATCACCATGGCATAAACAAGATAAACCGCAATCCAAAACCAGGCATCGGGATCGTTGTATTGCACTGCGGCAAATCCAAGCATGATTAAAAAAAGCAGAATGAGAATTATTTTCTTCATGGTTTATTTGGTTCTGTTTACCAGCATAATAAGGGGTTTGCCATTGGCAAAACGAGATGCATCATCGGTACTCATAAAACTTTGAGGGCCCTGGCTAAAATTACCCAACACTACATCATCGTCTCCGTCACCATCAACGTCACCGGCATCCATGGTAAGCCATCTGCCAATATTATATCCTTTGATTCTTGAGGGTTTAAAATTGAGATTTCCTGTATTTTCAAAATACAATAGCGCCTCTTCTGGTTGTTGCAGGTAATCAGCAAAGAATGAAATACTCACCATATCCATATCTCCGTCTTTGTCAAAATCCCTGAGCATGAATCGGTATGCACCATTGATGGGATAAAACCAGGATTGTTTAAAATTATCAGCCCCATCATTCAGGTATATATAAATTCCATGATAAGGTTTAAGAATTACGGAATAGTCTGCATTATCACCGCAGGCATAAATAATATCGGGATGACCGTCTTTATTTACATCCTCTATTTCAAACCATGAAGAACCGTTTACCGGCATAAACTGCATCAGACGCTTCTCTTCATAATTCCCGCTTCCTTTATTGGTATAGAGATAAATTCCTTCTACACCCTGCGCAAACATGGCCAACACATCCTTCATACCATCTTTGTTCCAATCAAAAAGCAGCGAACGAATACAGCCCGGTTCCTTGCGGAGCACTTTTGATACTGAGCCATTTGCATTGTAGATTGACAAATCACCCGCCAGATGACCAAAATTATTCACCAGATAATCATTGCCAGAGCGATGCGCCTGCACTGGGCGGGCCAGTTTATCAATTAAAGGTGTACCGGCCTTTTGCGAAGCAGGATTTATACCAAGCAATTGTCCAGACCTGTCATTATTGGGAAATACTGAGCCCATGCAGGTCAGCAGCCACTGATCAGCCCGGGAGACATCGCACCACACCGGGGCGCTTGGAACATCTAAAATCCATTTGGCAGACAGATCTTTATTCAACACCACCAACTGATTGGAGGCACCTGATATACCTGCCATTATCTGTTGTTTTTCCGACAATACTTTTACAAAAGTTGCGATAGGAGGTCCATTTTGCTGCACAGAAGGTATCATTGCATCAAACAGCCGGGTTTCTTCTCCAATTGGCAGGCTACGCTGTTGAGCAGGCAGGGTTTCCGGGGCTTTAACATTAAAATAGTTAAATATTTTACGCATCAGAGCCGGCTCTATGGTGGGCTTTTCAGGGTAAATACCCGAAGGAACTTGGGGATCATTTTTTTCACTGTAAAACGTGATACCGTCAAGCTCATAAATACCCATTTTAGCCGCCATTACCGGTAGCACTTTATCTTTCCAGGTATATTTATCCAGCTTATCGGGCGGAACCCACATATGACAGGAGCTGCAAACAGCTTTCACCGTGGCTTCTACAGAGTCAGCCTGTTTTACCAGCGCTTCATCAATTACTTCGCCGGATTCTTTATTGCCACCGCAGGCAAAAAGGCCAAGTGTTAAGGTAAAAATTATAAGGTAACGCACTTTCATTGGCAAATTTCGTTAAAATTGTGTAACTTTATTTTATGCATTTGAAGTCCTCATAAAATGACATCAAACCCTTTATCAGTGCACGGGCTTCGAAGTGCCCTGCAATAAGATTTTGGGCATTTAGCAACAGTTCTTTACCCAAAACAGGTTCAGACTGCAAACGCAGCATGGCTGCAGCGAATGCTTCAGGGGTATCGGCAATAAGCAATTGACGCTCATGTAAAGCCGGAATTCCCTGAACGCCAAGAGTTGTGCTGATAACCGGTATTCCCCCAGCGAAAGCCTCCAGCATTTTCACCCGAATACCTCCTGCGGCAAATACGGGCACCAGCATTACTCCGTGGAGTTGCATAAAGTCCTGTGCATTTTCAATTTCGCCATGCACTACGATTCCTCCTCCCAAAAAGCGCTCATCGTTTTTCTGCATACCTTTTCCGGCCAGGTGCAGCGATGCTTTCGGCTGTTTTTTCATCACCCGAGGCCAAACTTCTTTTACGAGCCACTTCACTGCCTCCACATTGGGCATCCACTCCATGCTTCCCAGGTGAAAAAAAGTATTGGCTTTAAGTTCTTTTTGGGTTGCAGGCTGATTGATTTGTCCAACAGGCAGAAGAAACATAGGCTTACCGGGTGCAAGCTTCGCAAACAGATCCATATCCGTGTTGGTGATGGGGATAATAGCATCCACGTTATTCAACACCGCTGTTTCGTATTGTTTAAGCTGAGTGGATAGCAACCTGAAATATAGTTTTTTCAGGGGATTTAGTGTTGTATCTGCCAGGCGATTCCAAATTTGAAATTCGGCATTGTGTTGCCTAAGCGATACCGTCAAACCTGCTTGTCTAATGGTGTTCAGGAACGGGCTGGCATACAAACCTTCCAGCTGAACCAGGTCGAACTTTTCGTTATTGAGCAAAACTGAAAGCTGCTTCTTGGCATCATCATCATCAAACCGGGAAATATTATAATTTCTGCCTGTAAAAAGTGCTTTTAGAGCACCCATTACTGTTGGGTTGGCATTAAGGGGTGCAGTAATTACCCGGCAAAATGAAAATTGTTTTTCAATCGTTTTTTGATCAACAAAATGCTTTGTTGTATTAAAACTAAAATAAACCACCTCAGCGCCCAGCGCTGACAGTTCTTTCAATAGCTGATAGGTTGCAATGGCACCTCCATCGCGTAATGGCCAGGGAATTCTACTGCCCACCACAAGAATTTTCATGACTTGTTTCTTTTGAGGAATACCAGCAGTCTCAATTGTTTTTTAGCCGTATTATCCAATTCGCCGTTTTCGTTCTTAGGTATTACCCAAAATAGTCGATTAAAGAATTTCTGATATGCTTCAAGGCTCAGTATGGCACTGTCAGAAGCGGCTTTAATGGTTATATAAATACCTATCGGAAACAATATGAGACTGCTCATCCACATACCGCCCCATATTGGCAATAAGCCCTCCTTCCCTATTTTCTCACCAACCAGGTTTATGGCATAGAAAAGTACAAACAACAAAACACTAATTACCAGCGGCATACCTATTCCTCCCTTGCGAATAATGGCTCCCAGTGGTGCTGAAATGAGAAATAGCATAATTAGCAATACGGACAATGTAAACTTTTTATGCCACTCCACTTTGTAAGGAGCAAGCTGTTCTTCCTCATATTTTAAGCCTGTAATAAGGCCATCTAGTGTGCCTTTGAATCCCCTGGCATTATTAATGGAAGCGGCAATTATATCACCCTGCTCGCCTGCAGGTTTTTCTTGATTCCGCGGCATGATAAGGCGAACTTTAGAAGGTCTGCTTTTATTTAATTCCGGTCTTGATTTATTTCCAAATATCCCCGGCAGATGAATGTATCTGGCCAGAAAACCTGCATTCTCATTTTTTTGCTTTTGAATCTTCTGTTCTGCTGTATCAAGCTCACAACCCAGCTCTCTTATATTCATGAGCCTGTAATCGCCTTTGTAGGCGTCGCGCTCCGTAAATTTTAAATCAAGGCTGCTGAGATCAATAATCATCTTTTGTTTCTCGAACCGCATCTGGTTGAAGGGCGCTGTGCGCGAATAATCAGGATTCTTGGTCATTTCATCATAGCGCACACCGTTGAACAAGGTAAAGAACAATGTTCTTTTATCCGGTGAAAGCACCATACTTCCCTTTTCAGCTCTAATAACGTTAAGCCGCTTGCTTTCATCGCCTTTGTATTCATAAATGAGCACATCCTCTACGCTCTCATTGTCGGCGAGTTTTTTACCGATGCGCATGGAAAAACCCTCAATTTGCTGATAGAACACACCTTCCTGAATATTAAATGCCGGTTTTTTCTGCCTCAAATCCCAGAGTAAAGCCTTTGCTTCGAGATTAGCCTTGGGGATTACGATATTCATAAAAAAGAAATTGACCATTGCAAGGCCCAGCATCAGCAGAAACGCGGGGCGCAGGATTCTGAACAATGAAATTCCATTGGCTTTGAGGGCGACCAGTTCAAAACTTTCACTAAGGTTGCCAAATGTCATCAAACCGGCTACCATTACGGTAAGCGGCAAAGCCATGGGAACCAAATCGGCCAGTGAATAGAAAATGAGTTTCATGAGAATCAGTGGCTCAATTCCCTTTCCCACCAGCTCATCAATGTATTTCCACAAGAACTGCATTAAAAACAGAAACATGCTCAGGACAAACGTTGCCAAAAAGGGCCCGATATAGGATCTGAGCACCAGTAGGTCAATGCGTTTTACCAGGGTTCTTTTCACTGCCATGTTCTCTGTTAAATATCCGGTTTGGATATCGCTTCAAAGTTACATATTTCGGGCCGACTATGCGGTTTGTTCAATAAAACACAAAACCTGAAGGAATGATACCTGCTGTGAGTGATCCAATTTCATTTCCTGCGGATCCAACGATATAAATCTTTCCCCTTGACACATAATCGGCAGCATCGGAGATGAAAAGTACATTTTTACGTGGATGACAGGCAATATTATATAAATTGGCTCCGGTTATAGTAAATACAGGCTTTACAGGCAGTTGCACATCTTCAATTGATAAGCTGTATACACCGTTT
>Ga0194124_10001605_pt1 | contig 27839 bp, 26 predicted proteins | sample TA2KigCas0mmetaG_FD_148605 | JGI IMG/M metagenome (GOLD analysis project Ga0194124, IMG submission 148605) | Freshwater microbial communities from Lake Tanganyika, Tanzania - TA2015031 Kigoma Deep Cast 0m | ecosystem: Environmental > Aquatic > Freshwater > Lake | place: Tanzania: Lake...
AAAATGTGGTGTACGGATTGATTCTGATCGGCGTGGTCTTATTTGAGCCGCGCGGCCTGTATGGCCGCTGGCTGAAGACCCGGACCTATTTTCAGATTTTTCCGTTTTATCGGCGGGGCATGTTTAGACGCCAAAAAGCGTTTCAGAAATCAGATCGCCTGAGCTAGGCCACCCAACCGCCATGACACAGCCTCTGCTTCGCGCCCAGCACATCTCCCGCCAGTTCGGTGGGCTGATCGCGGTCGATGATGTGAGCTTTGATGTCTACCCCGGTGAAGTGCTGACGCTGATTGGTCCGAATGGGGCAGGAAAATCGACGGTATTTAATGTGATTAGCCGCATCTACCCCCAGACCTCTGGTCGGCTGGAGTATCAGGGAAGGGATCTGGGCGGAGTCGCCCCCCATCAGATTGCCTGGCGTGGCATTGCACGGACTTTTCAAAATATTGAGCTTTTTGAGCATGCTACCGTGCTGAGCAATCTGCTCATCGGCCACCATATTCGAAGCCGTACCAATCTTCTGAGCGATCTTTTGTTTTTGCCTTCGACCCATCGCCAGGAGATTGCTGCCCGCGAGCATGTCGAAAAAGTGATTGATTTCCTTGACCTGCAAAAGGTTCGTGATTCGATGGTGGCGGGCCTGCCGTATGGCGTGCGTAAAGTGGTTGAGTTGGGCCGAGCGCTGTGCATGCAGCCTGAGCTGTTGCTTTTGGATGAGCCTTCCTCGGGATTAAATCCTGAGGAGACAGATGAATTGGTGTATTGGATTCGAGATATCGTGACAGAGATGGGTGCCACGGTCATGATGGTGGAGCACGATATGTCGCTTGTACTTCGGGTCTCATCGCGTGTTGTCGCGATGAACCAGGGCCGGGTGATTGCAGTCGGCACCCCCCAAGAAGTGCAAAGCCATCCCGAGGTCATCTCAGCCTATCTTGGGTCGGAGGCGGCCTCATGAGCCAGCAGACTTCCGACTTACTTGTGGTCAGCTCGGTTGAATCCGCCTACGGGCCGATTAAGGCGATTCGTGGCGTGAGCCTAAAAGTGGCAACATCCAGCATCGTGACCTTGCTGGGCTCAAACGGTGCAGGCAAGACCACGTTACTGAAAACCATCTCGGGCATCATGGATCCGCTTCGTGGGTCGATTGAATTTAGGCAGCAAAACATCTCGGGATTTGATCCTGCGCGGATCGTGCAGATGGGCCTATCGCATGTGCCCGAAGGCCGCGAGGTCTTTCCGTTATTGACGGTGCATGAAAACCTGCTGATGGGCGCCTATACCCGCAGCGATCGTGATGCCGTGGCAAAGGATATGGAGCGTGCCTATGGCTATTTTCCGATCCTTGCCCAACGACGCGATCAGGATGCGGGCCTACTCTCGGGTGGCCAGCAGCAGATGCTGGCCATTGCTCGCGCGCTTTTATCCTCGCCGCAGATGATCCTGATGGATGAGCCCAGCCTGGGCCTAAGTCCCAAGCTCACCAAGGAGATCTTTGAAATCATCGTGAGAATTAATCGTGAGAGCGGCACCAGCATTTTATTGGTCGAACAAAATGCCCATATGGCCTTAAATACCGCTGATTATGGTTATGTGCTGGAAAATGGCCGTGTTGTGCTCGAGGATCAGTGTGATCGGCTGCGCGAAAAAGAAGACATCCGCGAGTTTTATCTGGGGATGAAGCAGCAGGGTGTGCGCGGCGATCGCCGCTGGAAAAAGAAAAAGACCTGGCGTTAAGGCAGCCCATATGCGTTATCTCTGGAAACTTCATGAGGAATTTGAGCGAGCCCAGCGCAAAACGGCCCCGCCTCTCGCCGGCGATACGGCGCAGGCGATGTTTTGGAATGCGGTTGCCTTGCGCTCCGATCAGGTCTGGCTTCGTTATAAAAAATTTGGCATTTGGCAGTCGCTGACCTGGCAGCAGACGGCCGATCAGGTCGAGGCGATCACTGCTGGTCTCATTGCGCTGGGCCTAGCCGTTCAGGATCGGGTCGCGATTATTTCGAATACGCGTGCGGAGTGGGTCTTGGCGGATCTGGCGACGCTTTCGGCGGCCGCCGCCACTGTGGGGGTCTATCCCACCGATTCGCCGCAGCAGCTTTCTTATGTGATCAACGACAGCAGCGCGCGCTTTATTTTTGTGGAGGATGAAGAGCAACTCGATAAGGCACTGTCCGTGATGGGCGAATGCCCAAGTCTCGGGCATGTGTTTGTGATGGATGAGAAAGGCCTCTCCAACTACCAGCACGAGCGCGTTCTGGGCTGGTCGGCCTTACTGGAGTTAGGCAGGCGGGCCCTCGGCGCAGCTCCTGGCATGGTCAAAGAGCGTCTCGCGCAGCAGCGCACTGACCATCTGGCGATGCTGGTCTACACCTCAGGCACCACCGGAAAACCCAAAGGCGCCATGCACCACCAAGAGGGCCTGGTCTATGCGATTCGGGCCCATTCCAAAATCATTTGGCAAAACCCAACGGATGAGCGGATGTGTTTCCTGCCGCTATGCCATATCGCGGAACGGATCGGCGGCGCTTTTATTTCGATGTACACCGGCACACGGATTAATTTCGTGGAAAACCCGGAGACCGTGCCCGAGAACATCCGGGAAATTGCTCCCACTGTTGTCCTGGCAGTGCCGCGGGTCTGGGAGAAGTTTCACTCCGGCGTGATGCTGGCCCTCTCGGAGTCCACGCCGCTGCAGCAGCGGCTTTTTCACGCCGCTATTGGCCTTGGGCTACGAATCGCTGATCGGGTCCTTGGCGGGCAGCAGGTGCCCCTTATGGAGCGGATTGGCTATGTTTTTGCCCAACGGCTGGTCCTGGCCAATGTCCGCAAATCCATTGGCCTGGATCGGGCCCGCGTCTTGCTGACTGGGGCGGCTCCCATCTCACCGCAGTTGGTCCGCTGGTTTTTTGCGCTTGGCAGCCCGATGCTTGAACTCTGGGGCATGACCGAGACCTGCGCTGCATCAAGCGCGAATCGGCCTGGCCATATCAAATTGGGGTCGATTGGACAGGCGGCTGAGCACAACGAGATGCGGATCGACCCCCAGACAGGTGAAATCCTGGTGAAGGGGAAAAACGTGTTTTCCGGCTACTTGAATAACCTAGAGAAGACCGCAGAGGCGTTTACGCCGGATGGCTGGCTGCGGACTGGGGATGTGGCGACCGTGGATGGAAAGGGATTTTTCACCATCGTGGATCGGATTAAGGACATCATCATCACGGCCGGCGGGAAGAACATCACGCCGAGCGAGCTCGAAAATGAACTGAAGGCCTCGCCCTATATTACTGACGCTGTGGTCATCGGCGATCGCAAGCCCTACCTGACGGCTATCATCATGGTCGACCACGATAATGTGGAGCATTTCGCCCTCTCCCGGGATGTCCGATTTACCAATTACGAGAGCCTCACCCGGTCCCAGGAGGTGGTCGATCTGATCGCCACGGAGGTTGCCACGGTCAATCAGCGCTACGCCCGGGTGGAGCAAATCAAGAAGTTCAGGCTCCTGGGCAAGAAGCTCACCCCCGAGGATGAGGAGGTGACACCGACCATGAAATTAAAAAGAAAATTGATTTTGGATCGCTATGCGCCCATGATTGAGGCAATGTACGCCGAGCCCTAATTTGAGGTCTTTTTCGATGTCCTGATAGACTTTCACCGCTGTCCTTTTTTCTCACCTAAATGGAGTCACTATGGCAAGCAAGAAACCCAAGGCCGCCAAGGCAAAAAAAGCACCCGCCAAAAAATCTGCTGCAAAAGCCAAACCCGCTGCGCCCAAGCCCATCAAAGCTGCCCTGAATAAGTCCACCCTGGTGGCACGTATTTCGGAGCAATCTGGCGTTGAGTCCAAGTCGGTGAAGGCGGTTCTGGCGGCTCTGGAAGAGGCCACGCTGACATCGGTTAGCAAAAAAGGTGTTGGCGAATTTACCCTGCCGGGTCTGATGAAAGTGGTTGCGCAAAAGGTTCCTGCTAAGCCCAAGCGCTTTGGTAAGAACCCCTTCACAGGCCAGGATCAGTGGTTTGCCGCCAAGCCCGCTACCGTCAAGGTTAAGGTCCGCGCGTTGAAGAAGCTGAAAGACGCCGTCCTGTAGTAATTCGGTTTTTGTTTTTGTTCGGGCTGCTGGGCGGCACAAGCTGCTCGCAGCCCGTTTTCTTTTAACATCATTGGCATGAGCCAACTGCGCGTTGAATCCCTGACCAAGGTCTACTCGACCTTAATTGCCAACGACGCAATCAGCATGGAAGTGCAGCCTGGCGAGATTCACGCGGTGCTGGGCGAAAACGGCGCTGGCAAGTCGACCCTCATGAAAATGATCTACGGGGTGACGCCGCCAACCAGCGGCCAGATTATCTGGGAAGGCAGGCCAGTTCAGATTCGGTCGACCGCCCAGGCTCGGGCGCTTGGCATCGGGATGGTCTTTCAGCACTTCTCGCTCTTTGAATCTCTAACGGTTTTGGAAAACACCGCATTGGCCTTGGCCAGCAATGCGCACCGCTCTGAGCTCTCTGATCAAATCGCTGAGATCTCTGCCCACTACGGACTGCCCGTGCATCCTGATCGGCTGGTGCATGATCTCTCGGTCGGCGAACGGCAGCGGGTCGAGATCATTCGATGTCTGCTGCAAAAGCCCCGGCTTTTGATCATGGATGAGCCCACCTCGGTGCTCAGCCCAAGTGCAGTCGAAAAGCTTTTTGAGACGCTTCGGGCCATTGGCCAAGAGGGCTGCGCAATTCTTTATATCAGCCATAAACTCGATGAGATTCGCTCGCTATGCGATACCGCCACGATTCTTCGGGCGGGCCGGGTCACGGGCAGCTGCATTCCGCGAAACGAGACCCCGCAGTCGCTTGCCAAAATGATGATTGGTAAGGAATTTGATCGGCCCAGGCGGGCCGCAGTTGCCCCCGGCGAGACAGTGCTTGCCCTGCATCAATGTTCCAAAGCGGCCAGCGCCCCGTTTGGTGTTGACTTGCATGGCATCAACTTCAGCGTGCGGGCTGGCGAAATTCTTGGCATTGCAGGCATCTCGGGCAATGGTCAAAACGAGCTTTGTGAGCTGCTTTCAGGCGAGGTCTTGGCGGACTCGGCTGATGCGATTGAACTCTTGGGCACACCGATTGGTTTGGCTGGCGTGGGTGCGCGGCGGGCCCGGGGCCTAGCCTATGTGCCCGAGGATCGGCTGAGCCGGGGGTCGGTGACCAGCATGTCGTTGGCAGAAAATCTGATGCTCACAGGTGCTACTACCTTGGGCCTTGTGAAAAGCGGCATGCTGCAGCTTTCTAAGGCTAAAACGCTCACCGAAAACTGCATTCATCAATTTAATGTGAAGGCCTTGGGCCCTGATGCCCCCGCGGGATCTTTATCGGGCGGCAATCTGCAGAAGTTCATTGCCGGCCGGGAAATGCTGCAAACGCCAAAGGTCATGATCTGTGCCCAGCCGACTTGGGGGGTAGACGTCGGCGCGACCGCGTTTATTCGGCAGTCATTAATTGACCTTGCCCGGGCCGGCTGCGCGGTGATTGTCATCTCTGAGGAGCTCGAGGAGCTTTTTGAGGTGAGTGACCGCATTGCAGTTTTATCGCAAGGAAGACTCTCCCCGATTAAACCGCTCTCAGAAACAACTGCGGAGCAGATCGGATTGTGGATGGGTGGGATGTGGCAGGAGAGCGCAAATGCCACGGCTTGAACTGCGCCCCAGCGCTTCGCAATGGATGCGCTATGGTTCTCCCGTAATCGCAGTGGTGCTCACCATTGTTTCAGGATTGATCATTTTCGCCTTGCTGGGAAAAGATCCGATTCGGGGCTTCGAAGTATTTTTTTTAAACCCCTTAAAAAGTTTTTATCACATCTCGGAACTCTTGCTAAAGGCCACACCGCTTGCCATTTGTGCCATTGGGCTGGCGATCGGATTTCGGGCCAATGTCTGGAATATCGGCGCAGAGGGCCAGTTCATTCTGGGGGCAGTGTTTGCAACCGGTATTGCACTTTTTTTCGGCGACGCACCCGTTCTGACCTTGGTGCTGATGATGCTCGCAGGCATGCTCGGCGGGGCGCTCTGGGCGTCAATCGCTGCATTTTTAAAGACCCGGTTTAATACCAGCGAGATCTTGGTCTCACTAATGCTGGTTTATGTTGCCGAGCTTTTGGTGTCCTGGTTTGTCTTTGGCCCCTGGAAAGATCCTCAAGGATTTAATTTTCCGCAGACCGAGGTTTTCGAGAGCACTGCATTGCTGCCCAAGCTTTTTGAAGGGGCGCGGCTCAATCTTGCATTTGGATTTGCGATCGTGCTCTTGATCGCAGGCCATGTATTGTTTGCCAGAACCCATCTCGGATTTAAGATGCGCGTGGCCGGCGAGTCGCCTTCTGCCGCGGGCTATGCGGGCATATCAACAGCGAAGATGACCTGGGTGGGTCTCGTCGTGGGGGGCGCCTGTGCCGGCCTTGCAGGCATGGCTGAGGTGGCCGGCCCGGTAGGACAGCTCACCGATAAAGTGGGAAGCGGCTATGGCTTTGCTGCCATCATCATCGCGTTTGTCGGCCGATTAAATCCCCTGGGTATTGGTCTTGCGTCTTTGCTGATGGCGTTGTTTTATATTGGCGGTGAGCAGGCCCAGCAGTACCTCGGCGTGCGGGGTTCAATCTCAAAGGTGTTTCAGGGCCTGCTGCTTTTCTATTTGCTGGCAGTGGATGTTCTGATTCGTTATCGGGTGCGATTCTCATGACCGCAGAGCTCTTGACCTCGATTCTTTTCGCCACGGTGGTGGCGGGTACGCCGCTGGTTTTGGTGGCCCTTGGCGAGCTGGTCTGCGAGAAATCCGGCATGCTGAATTTGGGCGCAGAAGGCATGATGGCCTTGGGCGCAGTGGCTGGGTTTATCGCAACTTTTCTGACGGGCTCTGTCTGGGCTGGGGTGGTCGGCGGCATGGCCGCTGGGGCCTTCTTGGCGCTGATTTTTGGCGTCATCACAATCCAGTTGATGGCAAATCAAGTCGCCACCGGTCTGGCCGTTGCAATTTTCGGAGTAGGGCTTGCGGCTTTTATCGGCAAGCCTTTTGAGTCTCAGGTGATTCCGGCAACTCCCGCGATCGTGATTCCGCTGCTGTCGGAGATCCCTATTTTGGGTAAGGTGGCCTTTCAGCAGCAGTCGCTGGTCTATCTGACCTGGATTATCTTCGGCGGCCTGGTCTGGTTTCTGGCGAAGAGCCGCGGAGGGCTGATTTTGAAAGCAGTAGGGGAATCCCCAGCATCCGCCCATGCGGTCGGCATTCCTGTGAACCGCGTGCGATACCTCGCTGTGCTTTTCGGTGGTGCGATGGCGGGCCTAGGTGGTGCGTTTTTGTCCGTTTTCTACACGCCGATGTGGACCGAAGGAATGGTCGCGGGCCGGGGATGGATTGCTCTGGCCCTTGTGGTGTTTGCGACCTGGCGACCCTGGCGTGTGCTGCTTGGCGCCTACTTGTTTGGAGGGGTTCTGATCAGCCAATTCTTTGTACAATCCTCGACGCTTCAGATCAATGTGCCGTCGCAGTTTTTGTCTGCTTTACCGTACCTTGCAACCATCATTGTTCTTGTTGTGATTTGCAGAAATCCTCAGATGATCCGAATCAATTCTCCAGCTTCGCTCGGAAAGCCTTTCCGGGCAGACTAGTTACTTCAACAATCAGAAAGGGTGATGTATGACCAATCGTCGACAGTTTATTCAGGCCTCCGTAGCAGGTGGCACGCTCGCCGGACTCGGCGTTCCTGCATTGGCACAATCTTCCGGTCCGCTGAAGATCGGCTTTGTGTACGTCAGTCCGATCGGGGATGCTGGCTGGACCACGCAGCACAATATGGGCCGTCTGGAGATGGAAAAGGCGATGGCCGGTAAGGTGACCACCTCTTTCGTCGAGAAGGTCACCGAGGGTGCCGACACTGAGCGGGTCATTCGTGAAATGGCCACCAGTGGCCATCGGCTAATTTTTGCAACCAGCTTCGGCTACATGAATGCTGTCGAGAAGGTTTCCAAAGAGTTTCCCAAGGTCGCCTTCATGCATGCCACCGGGTATAAGTCGGGCCCAAACTTTGGCAATTACAACGCCCGGTTTTACGAAGGCCGATACATCGCGGGCATGGTGGCAGGCCGCACGACCAAGAGCAACGTTTTGGGCTATGTTGCAGCCTTTCCAATTCCTGAGGTCTTGCAAGGCATCAATTCGTTTACGCGTGGTGCACGCAGCGTGAATCCCAAGATTGATGTTCGTGTGATCTGGGTCAACAGCTGGTACGACCCGGGCAAAGAGCGCGAGGCCGCGCTCACCTTGATTGCTCAAAAAGCAGATGTGTTAACCCACCACACGGATTCAACCGCTGTAGTTCAGGCTGCTGAAGAAAAGGCGGTGTTTGCGTGTGGCTATCACTCTGATATGTCGAAATATGGCCCGAAGGCCCATCTGACTGCGACCACCCATCACTGGGGAGCCTACTACACCAAGATCGCCCAGGAAGTGATTGCGGGCACCTGGAAAGCCGGCACCATCTGGGGTGGCATGAAGGATGGCTTTATCAAGATGGCTCCGTTAAATGCAAGCGTCCCGGCAGCGGTCAAAGATCAGGTGGCCAAGGTCGAGGCCGATATCCGTGCCGGAAAGTTCCACCCCTTCTCGGGCTCGGTGATGGATCAGGACGGTAAAGAGCGTCTCGGCGCTGGCAAGACCATGTCGGATGATGAGCTCGGCAAGATGAATTACTACGTGCAAGGCGTGACCTCGAAACTGCCGAAGTCTTGATCGCAGGCGCAGTCCCGGTGTCCGTTGGAATTCGCGGACACCTTGTTCACTTCCTCTCCGATCCGTCTTTAGGCGGATCGGAGGCGGTACAGAGTTTTTCCGATGGTGTTCTGATTATCGAAGCAGGCCGCATCGCAGCCTGTGGACCTTATGCCATGCTTGGTGAGCGCTATCGGGCCTGCGATGAGCGCTATCACTATCCGGACCGCTTTATTTTTCCCGGCTTCGTGGATACCCACACGCATTTCGCCCAGACCGACATCATCGCGAGTCCTAGCCCATCGCTCTTGGAGTGGCTAAACCACTACACCTTCCCCGAAGAGGCTCGGTTTTCAGATCCAGCCCACGGGCGGGCGGTTGCGGAGTTTTTTATCCAGGAACTGCTTTGCCAGGGCATCACTACCGCTTCTATTTTTGCAACCGTTCATCCTGAGTCTTGCGAGGCGATTTTTCAGGCTGCCGATGATCGTGCCATGCGCATCATCGCAGGCAAGGTCCTGATGGATCAGAATGCACCCGAGTTTCTTTGCGATACCGCCCAGGGTGGAATTCAGGCTTCCCGTGCACTGATTGACCGCTGGCATGGCCGCAGGCGACTGCGGTATTCGGTCACACCACGATTTATTCCAACATCGTCTGAAATCCAATTAGAGCTGGCTGCAGCGCTTTATCATGAATTTCCAGATCTGCATCTGCAATCACATGTCGCTGAGAACGAAGATGAAATCGCTTGGGTAAAACGACTCTATCCAAACTCACGAAGCTATCTGCAGGTCTATCGGGACTTTGGTCTTCTGGGGCCGCGTGCGACCTATGCCCACTGCATCTGGTTTGACGATGATGATCGCAGGCTAATGGCCGCAACCCAGACTGCAGCTGCGTTTTGCCCGACCTCGAATTTATTTTTAGGCTCTGGCTTATTTGATTTGGCGGCTGCCCGGTCGTATGGCTTGACTGTGGGGCTGGCGACGGATGTTGGCGGCGGCACAAGCTTCTCGATGCTGCGCACGATGCAAGAGGCTTACAAAGTTGCCCAGCTCAAGGGCCTGACCATGACCGCAGAGGAGTGTTTTTATCTGGCAACGCTAGGCGGGGCGAAGGCCCTGGAGCTGGATTCGATGATTGGCAGTTTTGACCCCGGCAAAGAGGCCGATGTGATTGTGATCAATCCACAGGCCACGGCCCTGAGTCGCCGCCGAATGCAATCCACTAAGACATTGTCAGAGCAGCTTTTTGTGACGATGATGCTGGGCGATGAGCGCATGGTCGAGCAGACTCATATTCTGGGCCGACCCACGCAAACAATTGAGCGAGAAGGAGCAGCGCGTGCCGATTGACCTTCAAGAAATTCAGCGTGTCCGTGATGAGGCCGATTGCCTCATGACCCCTCAGCAGGTGGATGGAGCAATCTCCGAAGTCGCCCGGCAGATCACGGCACGGCTGAAGGGCGAAAATCCGATGGTTTATTGCGTGATGAATGGCGGCCTGATTTTCGCAGGCCAGCTGATTCCGAAGTTGGATTTCCCGCTGGAAGTTGCTTATCTGCACGCCACCCGCTACGGCCATGCGTTAACGGGGACTTTCCTCGATTGGCGAGTACGGCCGAGCCATGATCTCAAGGGCCGATCGGTTCTGGTGATTGACGATATTTTGGATGAAGGCCATACGCTGGTGGCGATCGTGGATTACTTGAAATCCGAGGGCGCGCGCGAGGTCTTGACTGCGGTGCTGATCAATAAGGTCCATGACCGTAAAGCGCGACCCGGACAGCGGGCCGATTTCAGTGGTTTGGATGTCGAGGACCGTTATCTGTTCGGATGCGGAATGGACTACAAAGGCTACTGGCGCAATCTTCCGGGGATTTATGCGTTAAAGGGCTCCTAAATTGGACGGCACAGAAGCCATGACGTCATTTTGTAATCTCAACGGCAAGCGGGCGCTGGTGGCCACCTGTTTAAACGAAAAGGCAGTGCCTTATGCCAGTGCGGTCACTGCTCCCCTTGGCGTGAGGCTAAAAATTTGTAATGTCTCCGAAGAAGGTCAGCTTGAGCTGGTAATACGCGAAGCCACCGAAGCGCTCGGCGGTTTGGATTTTGTGGTGCACTCTATCGCTTGGGCGCCACTTGAGGATCTGCATGGACGGGTCATTGACAGCTCGCGTGAAGGATTTGAGAAAGCCATCACGATCTCGTGTCATTCATTTGCTGAATTGGGCCGACTGGCCATGACCCATATGCCAGCCGGGGGAAGCCTGATTACGATGACCTATCACGGCGCGCGCGAGGTCGTGCCGAACTATGGGGTCATGGGCCCGATCAAGGCCGCGCTCGAGTCCCTGGTGCGTTACATGGCGGCCGAGTGTGGTCCAGCGGGAATAAGAGTCCATGCAGAGCTTTGATCAGCTGATGGCTGACGCCGCCAAGCGCAGTCCCCTGGGCCGGCTGGTATCCCTTGAAGAGATCGCGAACCTGACCACCTTTCTATGTTCGGATGAGTCCTCCGGAATGACCGGGCAGACCATTTACGTTGATGTTGGGTTTAATATAGTGGCCTGAGCTTGTGGAAAAACTCGACAGGAGTCGACAGTGAATCAGCGTATTGCACCCGGAGTTCGAGAGTTTCATCGTCGGCCGTTATGGGCGGTGATGACAGTGGTTACAGCGATGCTTTCGCTTGGCGTGTTGGCCCCGCTGGGTCCGGTAGCCGCCCAGAGCTTTCCCTCGCAGACCGTTCGGATTGTGGTGCCGACTCCTCCTGGCAGCTCGGTGGATGTAGCGGCCCGCCTGATTTCTGAGCGATTGCGTGAGCGTCTGGGCCAGCCGGTGATTATCGAGAACCGGCCCGGTGCCGGTGGCACGATCGCAGGGGGTGAGGTCGCCCGAGCAACGGCCGACGGACACACATTGTTTGCCGGATTTAATGGTCCGCTGGCGAGCGCACCATTGCTCTTTTCAAAGATGACCTATCGTCCACTGGAGAGCTTTGCTCCGATTATCACGACGGTCTCTCAGCCCCATGTGTTGGTCGTCAATGCTCAGCATCCTGCAAAGAATCTCAGTGAGTTTGTTGCTTCGGTGCGCAGCGCGCCAGGCCGCTATAACTATGCATCGGTGGGCAACGGCAGCGCATCTCACCTCACCATGGAGTTGTTGAAATCCAGAGCGAATCTCGCCATCGTGCATATTCCCTACACGGGTGGACCGGGGGCGACGCAGGCCCTGGTGGCCGGAGACGTACACGCGCTTTTCACGGCCTACGTCAACGTTAGGCCGATGGTCAGCGCGGGCCGCCTCAGGGTGCTTGGTATCGCAGAGTCGAAACGATCCCCCGCGATTCCAGAGGTGCCCACGTTCGCGGAGCAGGGTTTTGCTGGTATTGATGCGCCGCTCTTTAATGCCATCGTGGCGCCTGCTGGCACTCCGGCCTCGGTCGTGGCCCGGCTGAATCGGGAAATCGGTGAAATCCTTATGCTGGACGACACTCGAAACAAGCTTGCGTCGGGGGGCATGGATGTGATTGGCGGATCTCCTGAGCAGCTTGCAGCCCTCATGCGGGCGGAGGCACAGCGCTGGCAGCCCGTTGTCGAGCGCCTTGGTCTGCGGCCCGATTAAGCCCACCGCCCGATCCTTCCATCTGGAGCGGCCGTTTTGCGGGTTTTCCAGGGGGTGGCTGCAGTGACGCAGGCAGGGCACTGTCGATATCCTAGCTGCTTGACTGCACCACTTTTGAAACAGAGGGAGTTGCCATGCGTATTTTGACGTTCATCGTTGGCCTGATTGCAGCATTGTCGTTTGCTGCAACGCCTGCTACAGCAAAGACATTTCGTTGGTCATTTGCCAGTGATATTCCTTCAATGGATATTCACTCTCAAAACAATGCCTTGGCCAATATGGTCCATGGTGCGATCTACGAAAGCCTTGTCGTCTATAACAGCCGAACTTTCGCTCCTGAGCCACTGCTGGCCACTGGCTGGACCGAGGTGAACCCACGACAAGTGAGATTTACGTTGCGACAGGGTGTGCGGTTTAGTGATGGCAGCGCTTTCAGCGCTGACGATGTGGTGTTTTCGATTAATCGTGCAATGGCAAAAACGTCGAATTACCACATCTACGCCCAGGGGATCGATAGGGTCGTTAAGGTGAATAACCTGACCGTCGATATTTTCCTTTCGGTACCCAATCCGGTTCTCATTCGTCAGCTCACTGAGCTCAGAATGATGAGCAAGACTTGGGCAGAAAAGAACAATTCGGTCGAGCCCAAGGATCTGAAAACCAAGGATGAGCCGTTCTCCCATCGCAACGCGATGGGTACGGGGCCATATATTCTGAAGTCATGGCAGCCTGATCAGCGTATGGTGCTGGTCCGAAATCCAAACTGGTGGGGTGCCGGCAAGTTCCCTTCCAATGTTGAAGAGGTCATATTCCTTCCGATTCGCTCAGATGCAACTCGTATGGCCGCTTTGTTGTCTGGCGAGATCGATTTTGTGCTTGATCCCACCCCGCAAGACTTACCGCGGGTGCGCGGCAACTCCGCCCTTCAGTTGATCGAGGGTCCCGAGAATCGCACTATTTTCCTCGGAATGGATCAGTTTCGAGACGAATTGCCAGGCAGTAACGTCAAGGGAAAAAATCCCCTGAAAGATGTCAATGTGCGCAAGGCGCTTTATCAGGCAATCGATATCGAAAACATTCATAAGGTCGTCATGCGGGGTCAGGCTCAGGTCACGGGAGCCCTTGTGGCGCCGCAGGTGGAAGGCTGGACCGAGGGGGTCCATCGTCGCCATGCCTACGACCCCAAGGAGGCCAGCCGATTGCTGGCAGCAGCGGGATATCCCAATGGGTTCGAGGTCGATTTCGCGTGCCCTAATAATCGCTACGTCAATGATGAGCAGATCTGTCAAGCCATCACTGCAATGTGGGCCAAGGTGGGAGTGCGTGCGAAGCTGCGAACGCTGCCGCTGGTCACTTACTTTCCAATGATCCAGCGTCATGAAGCCAGTATCTACATGTTGGGGTGGGGCGTACCGACTTTCGATGGCCTGTATTCGCTGCAGTCGCTTGTTCGCACGAAAACGACTGGTGCTGACGGAAATTACAATGTGGGCCGGTACAGTAATGCGAAAATGGACCAAATCGTGGATCGTATTAAAACTGAGACTGACTCACTGATTCGAAGGCGACTCATGGCAGAGGCTTTACAGCTTCAAAACGATACAGTTGCGCACATTCCACTGCACAACCAATTTATTCCGTGGGCTGCGAAGAAATCAATCGAGACGGTACATCGTGCCGATAATCGAATCGATTGGCGTCTCACGGTTGTCCGTTAACGAATTACCTGTATTGATGAACCACAATCTGTAGCCTCGCTCGATATCAATGTTGGTTTTTCTTCTCGAGCGAGTGCTGCAGTGCCTCTTGGTACTGCTCGCGGTTGCCTTAATTGCGTTTTTGCTCTTTCAATATGTGGGCGATCCGGTGCTGTTCATACTTGGGCAAGACGCGACCGAGGAGCAGGTCGGCGCTCTCCGCGAATCGCTGGGGCTTGATCAGCCTGCCTTGGTTCAGTTCGGATATTTTTTGCTCAATGCAATTCAGGGTGAGTTTGGGCTGAGCCTGCGGCAGGGCATCGCGGTCTCGACCCTCATCGCCGAGCGGCTTCCTGCAACTCTAGAGTTGGCCATTGTGGCTGCCGTCATCGCGCTTGTCGTGGGAATCCCCATGGGGGTGTATGCAGCTATTCGTCGGGGATCCGCCTTGGCCCAAGTTTTTATGGCGATCTCCTTGCTGGGCGTCTCACTGCCGACATTCTTAATTGGTATTTTTCTCATCCTTCTTTTTTCTGTCGCACTTGGCGTTTTGCCAAGCTTTGGCCGAGGAGAAGTCACGAGCCTCTGGGGATTCACCACAGGGCTTTTCGGCTGGGGTGGAATCAAACATCTGATTCTGCCGTCAATCACGCTCGCTGTGTTTCAGCTCACTTTGATCATGCGGCTCGTCCGAACAGAAATGCTGGAGGTTCTTCGAATGGACTACATCCGGTTTGCACGGGCACGAGGCCTTCGGCAGCGGTCAATCTATTTCGGGCATGCTTTGAAAAATACGCTGGTACCGGTGATCACCATCACCGGACTGCAGCTTGGAGGATTGATTGCTTTTGCCATCATTACTGAGACCGTTTTTCAGTGGCCTGGGATGGGACTACTCTTTATTCAGGCGGTAAATTTTGCTGATATCCCCGTAATGGCCGCCTACTTATGCTTGATCTCAGTTATTTTTGTCGTGATTAATTTGATTGTTGATCTTCTTTATTTCACGGTAGATCCTCGGCTGAGAGTTCAGCTCAGTTAGAAATTACTTGAAGAAGTCATCACGAGCCCGCAGGTGTTAAAAAAACTTTTAGATAGCGATATCGGCTACAGCTTTCGCTCCTCGCCGGTAGCGATTGGCTCTTCGGTGATTGCAAGCCTTTGTGTGTTGGGTGCGGCGCTCAGTGGCCTGATCGCTCCGCATAATCCATTTGATCTGGCAAGTCTCATTCTTTCGGATGCGCGCTTGCCCCCGGCTTGGAGCGAGGGTGGATCCTGGCGCTACATCCTGGGCACAGATGACCAGGGCCGTGACATGCTGTCTGCGATTCTTTATGGCATGCGGATCTCTCTGCTCGTCAGTATCGTTTCGGTGGCGCTCTCCGTTCTGATCGGAACCTCCCTGGGACTTCTTGCTGGGTACCTTGGCGGCTGGCTCGATGCATTTCTGATGCGTCTGTGTGACGTCATGCTGAGCTTTCCGGCCATTCTCATTGCCTTATTGATAGCAGGCGTTGGGCGTGCGCTTTTCCCGGACGCCCATGAATCGTTGGCTTTTGGGGTCTTGGTCCTCTCCATCACGCTCCCGGGTTGGGTTCAGTATGCCCGCACCGTTCGTGCATCGACACTGGTCGAATCTCGTAAAGAATATGTACTCGCTGCCCGCTTAATTGGAGTGAGCGCGGTCCGTATTGTCTATCGTCATGTGCTTCCGAACGTGGTTGGTCCAATTCTGGTACTGGCCACGATACAAATAGCGACCTCAATCATTACCGAAGCGACACTCTCATTTTTGGGTGTCGGTGTGCCTCCAACTTCACCGTCTCTGGGAACACTAATTCGGATTGGAAACGATTATCTGTTTTCTGGGGAGTGGTGGATTCTTGTTTTTCCAGGAGTAGCACTCGTTATTTTGGCGGTTTCTGTGAATTTATTGGGCGATTGGATGCGCGATGCGTTTAACCCTCGTCTGCGAGTCGGCCGATAGGGTATTGAGATGACAGCACCGCTATTGCGTATTGATCAGCTCGTGGTGGAGTTTCCCACCCGAGACACAACATTACGCGCTCTTGACCAGGTTTCTCTTGAAATCGTTGCTGGTGAAATTCTTGGGTTGGTGGGGGAGTCTGGGGCGGGCAAGTCGATGACTGGATTGGCCACCATTGGACTACTGGATCCACCAGGCCGCATCGCTTCTGGCCAGGTATTGCTTCAGGGGCAGCGTATTGACCACTTATCGGAGCAGGAACTTCAAACCATACGCGGTCGAAAGATTGGTGCCATTTTTCAGGATCCGCTCACTGCACTAAATCCGCTGTACACAGTCGGTCAGCAGTTGGTCGAGACGATTCAGACACACTTACACCTGACAGTCCCTCAGGCGAGAGCCCGGGCCATCGAGCTGCTAAAAGAGACAGGGATACCAGCTGCAGAGGAACGCATTGATCATTATCCCCACCAATTTTCTGGAGGAATGCGTCAGCGTGTTGTGATTGCTTTGGCGCTATCTGCCGAGCCGTCGTTGGTAATCGCCGATGAGCCCACCACTGCGTTGGACGTATCAATACAGGCTCAGATCATTGGACTGCTCCGTGAGGCCTGCCGTCAGCGTGGTGCCGGAGTCATGCTGATCACTCATGATCTTGGCGTCATTGCAGAGACATGTGATCGTGTGGCGGTCATGTATTCGGGCCGCGTGATTGAGCAGGGCCCGGTCGCAGATGTGATTCATCGACCCTGCCATCCGTACACAGTTGGCTTGATGGCGGCTATTCCGACACTGGATCAACGTCGAAGGCGCTTATCCCATATCCCGGGCAACATGCCTCGACTCGATGGCCTTCCCAGCGGATGCGCTTTTCATCCTCGGTGTGCACTCGCGGATGATCGTTGCGCTTCTCAGCGTCCTGAATTAAGCCGACTGGAGATGGGCCGTGATGTCGCATGCTGGCGCAGTGAAAACGCTCGCAGTCTGATGGGCGATATGGAGCGCCAAGGCGGAGAGCAGCTGCAGACGGATCGGCAGACGGAACCGTCTCAGGCTGATCAACGGCCGCTTGTGGCAATGCGTGGGATTCATCGCATCTTTGATGTGAGCCCTTCATGGCTGACACGGCTGGTCTACCGTCGGCCGCGGCTTCTGCTTCGGGCGGTGATGGACATACATCTTGAACTTTCCCGGGGGGAGACATTTGCATTGGTGGGGGAGTCGGGCTGCGGAAAAACGACTCTGGCGCGGGTTGTAGTGGGGCTGGATTCACCCACGGAAGGTGAGGTTCGGTTCAATGGCGTTGGCCTTCATGCGACTCTCCAATCGGGTCGTTCTCGGGATTTGCGGCAGAAAATCCAAATGATTTTTCAGGATCCATACTCAAGTTTGAACCCGAGGTGGTCGGTGCATCAGATCGTGGCGGAGCCGCTCTATGAGTATGGACTGGCGCAAAGCCAGGAGGAGGCGGTTCGACGGGTGGATGATCTGCTGAGCGCGGTTGGTCTTTCACCGGCGGACCAACGAAAATATCCTCATCAGTTTTCAGGCGGGCAACGTCAGCGTATTTCGATTGCTCGAGCACTCGCCGCAAATCCGGAATTTCTCGTCTGTGATGAGCCGACATCCGCGCTGGATGTCTCTGTACAAGCGCAAATATTAAATCTGATGCAGGACCTACAGACGCAACTCGGTCTTACTTATCTCTTGATTTCTCATAATTTAGCAATCGTTCAGCACTTCAGTGATCGAGTGGGGGTGATGTATCTCGGGCAAATCGTTGAACAGGGTGTCACCGATGACGTATTCACGAGTCCAAGGCATCCCTATACAAGACTGTTGATGGACTCTATTCCGAGATTGGCTGTTCCGGATCGAGAGCGTGTCCCCATACAGGGGGAAGTCCCCAATCCACTGACCCCGCCCTCGGGATGCGTCTTTCATCCCCGCTGCCCCTATGCGCAGGCGCGTTGCCGCTTGGAGAGCCCTGTGTTAAAGATGGCTGGGAATCGGCGATTGGCCTGCCATGCCATTGAAGAGGGAAGGCTCTAAGTGGATTTCAAATGACCAGTATGAAGTAATGACGATGGATCTCAGTCGATTCCCAAGACGCATTTATACGAATCACCCCACCCCGATAGAGTATTTACCGCGGCTGACCCAGGCACTGGGCGGGCCAAAGATCTGGGTGAAGCGTGATGACATGCTGGGCCTCGCTCCGGGTGGTAACAAGACCCGGAAACTTGAATTTCTGATGGCAGAGGCGCTCACACAAAAGGCGGACTGCCTGGTGACGTGTGGTGCTCCGCAGTCCAATCACTGCCGCATTACGCTCACAGCAGCGCGAAAAGAGGGCCTGCAGTGTCATTTCGTGATTGAGGAGCGGATACCCGGCACCTACTCTGAGACGGCAAGTGGCAATAACTTCGTCTTCCGACTGATGTCAGTGGATTCGATTACCGTGGTTCCAGCGGGATCAAATATGGCCCAGGAAATGGAGATGTTGGCCAAAAAACTGCGTGGCCTGGGCCATCGGCCGTATGTCATTCCGGGCGGCGGATCGAACGCAATCGGAGGGCTGGGCTATGTGGCCTGCGCCCAAGAAATGCAGCAGCAGTTCTTTGACCTTGGCCTTGCGATTGATCATGTCATTGTTGGATCTGGCAGCTCAGGTACCCATGGCGGTTTAATTGCTGGATTTGTTGGCAATCATATTGGCATCCCAGTTCTCGGAGTGGGCGTCAGTCGAGATCCGCAGGACCAAGAGCCCCTTGTGCATCAGGAAGCCTGTGCCATTGCTGAGCTCTTTGAGCCTGCATTTGCCATTCCTCGTGAGCGCATCGTCTCTGTTGGCGGCTACTGGCAGCCGAAATACTCGTTACCCAATGCTTCGATGATTGAGGCAGTGAAGCTTTTTGCGGCCACAGAGGGAATATTGCTAGATCCGGTCTATACCGGTAAGGTCGCCGCTGGAATGATCGGAATGATTCGCGAAGGGCGATTTAAATCAAGCGAAAATATTCTCTTCATGCATACGGGTGGATCGACTGCGTTATCCGCCTATGAAACTGTCCTGCGCTAGGACAGAACGATCACTGCATCGATTTACACTTGAATTCTCCTGATGTCATTGTGATCGGTGCAGGCGCTGCGGGGATGTTTTGTGCGGGAGTCCTGGGCCAGCGTGGAAAGCGGGTTTTGTTACTGGATCACGCCAAAGTCCTTGGCGAAAAAATTCGCATCAGCGGGGGCGGCCGATGCAATTTCACCAATCGTGACAGCAGCCCGAGTCACTTTTTATCACTCAATCCCGATTTCGCGCGCAGCGCACTGGCCCGCTATTCACCCGCTGACTTTATCGCCCTGGTGAATCGTCATCGGATTCGGTTTCACGAAAAACATCTTGGACAGTTATTTTGTGACGAGTCCTCTCAATTGATTATTCAGATGCTGCGGGAGGAGTGTCTTCTGGGTGGGACCGAGATTTTGCATCCTGTTGAGGTGCAGGCAGTAACGCGAGAGGGTCATCAATGGCGCGTTGAGACTGATGCGCGCTCGCATCAGGCCAGTTCAGTCGTGATGGCTACAGGCGGGCTGCCAGTCCCCGCGATTGGTGCGACCGCATTTGCGCTGGATTTCGCAAAAAATCTTGATATACCCGTCGTACCGGTTCGGCCGGGTCTTGTGCCGTTGGCCTTCACGTCCGATGCTTTCCGTGGGCTGGAGTCTCTGGCGGGGCTGAGCCTTCCTGTCCGCATTTCGGCTGGCCGAAAAGGGCTGCGATACGGCGCGTCGAAATTTGATGACGATCTTTTGATGACCCACAAAGGGTTGTCTGGACCAGCGGTGCTGCAGGCAAGCAACTACTGGGAAGAGGGCGAGGACATCGCTTTGGATTGGTCTGCAGGACTGGATCTAAAGGCTGTGTTGGATGAGAAGCTGGTCGGCGCAAAGACCGCAGAGGGCGCGCTTGCTACATTTCTACCCGAACGGCTGGCCAAAGTATTTTCAGCAAAAATCGACCTCCAGGGCAAAAAGTGGGCGGAGATTCCCAGAGGGGATCGGCAGTCGATGATTCATCAGATACAGCATTGGCAGGTCAAGCCTGCGGGAACCTTGGGGTGGAAAAAAGCGGAGGTCATGCTGGGGGGTATTGATACCAATGCGCTCGATAGCAAGACCATGATGGCAAAAAATTTTCCAGGACTTTATTTTATTGGTGAATGTGTTGATGTTACCGGTCACCTCGGGGGCCACAACTTTCAGTGGGCCTGGGCCAGCGGCTATGCCTGTGCCATGGCGATTTCAGCCTGAGGGTATCGTTGATATCAGTCGAGCCGAACCCGCCCCGATGTGATGACAGGACGCCAGCGCTCGATGTCAGAGGCGATGAGCTTGCCAAACTCTTCCGGGGTGGTCGGTGTCGCGATGGCGCCCTCGGTATTGAGGCGCACCTTGAGCGCTTCGCTACCCAGAGCCTCATTCACAGCGCGATTAAGTTTCATCACGACGTCACGTGGCGTTCCAGCAGGCGCGACAAGCCCGTACCATTGATCAGCCTCGAAGCCACGCAGTCCAAGTGCTTCAGCGACTGTCGGAACATCCGGAAGAATATCAAGACGCTTCGGGCTCGATACTGCAAGCGCAGTTAACTGTCCCGAACGAATGTGGCCAATCAGGGCGGGCGCCCCAGTGAAGATGAGCTGCACCGAGCCTCCAATTACATCTGCCACGGCGGGTGCAGCACCCCGATACGGGATGTGAACCATCGCGACTCCGGCCTGCATTTTAAAGTACTCGGTTGCAAGGTGAGCAGCGCTGCCATTACCCCCGGTGCTGTAGTTCAGAGAGCCCGGCTTTGATTTGGCCAGTGCGACAAGTTCTTTAAGATTTCGCACGGGAACCGTTTTATTGACCACCATCACGTTTGGGACTCTTGCTACCCAAGCGACTGGCACAAAGTCTTTAATGGGATTGTAGGGTAGATTGGGATAGAGGCTGGGATTTACCGCCAGCGTTCCGATGTGGCCCATCAGGAGGGTATAGCCATCAGCAGCACTTTTGGCAACTCGATCAGAGCCAATACTCCCGCCTGCTCCCGCAACATTTTCGATCACGAAACTTTGGCCAAGGGATTTGCTGAGTTCGCCGCCGATTGCCCGGGCAAGAATATCGGAGCTTCCGCCAGGCGTAAATGGAACGACGATCTTCACCGGTTTATTCGGATAGACCGACTGGGCATGGCCCGGAGATATCACTGCGAGAGAACAGATCATTAAAAAAGAAAGCGTTGATTTCATCATGTTTTTATTTAACCCAACCAGAGATCATAAGTAATACCATTTGCAATCAGCGAAAGGACATTTGCCTGATTTTCGGGCGATTCGGCAAAATCGGCCAGAACTTTTCTCCAGGTTTTTTCTGGATTGTTTTGCAGCTGGTCGATCCACCAAGCGTAGCCACCCTGATCGGGAGATCGATCCAAGACATTTTGATAAAGACGGGTGAGAAAGTCACCGTTACTGGGATTGGAACCATAAAGCGCTCTGAATTCATTGGAGTCAATAAAACGGGCCGCAACCTCAACGGTGCTCATGCCCCGATCCATCTGCGAAATCCAGTAGCCCAGCCCCACGGTGTCGCCGGCCATCGGATCGCGATCAAATGCTGCCTTATAAATTCGGTAAGCCTGACCCGCATTGCCAGCGAGATCAAGACCGATTGCCTTGTCATTGAGAAAAATTCTTTCGTATCCAATTAGTTTTGCGATAGAAAATCCAGCGACATCCACAACAGCCCAAGCACCATCACTCATTTTTCGGGCGCTGATTTGGGCGATGGAGTACTCCAGGCGCGCGCCAGTGACTCCGGCGGCCGCCTTGAATTCCGGCAGCCGAATCAGTTGGTCGGCACCGCTGGAGATTTGCACGTCGCGAATAATGACGGGCGAGTTCGGAACGTTTTCGAATCCGTTATTCGTGGAAACAGGAACTTTCGCGATGGCGTCTGCCACGTCGAGTCCCGATGTAATCCTGCCAAATACCGCATAGCCTGGCCGCTCAGCACTCGAATAATTCAGCCCCGGATTATCCACAAGATTAATGAAGAATTGGGAGGTGGCGGTATTGGGTTGATCCGTACGGGCCATTCCGACCGTGCCCCGAAGGTGTGCCAGCCCGTTATCCGACTCAAGGGCGATCGGCCCTCGCTGGGCAGTGAGCTTTGCCCGGCCCTGGATATCAAAGAGCCCTGCCTGAATTACGAAATTATTAACGACTCGATGAAAAAGTACGCTGTCGTAGTAATTATCGAATGCATAGTGCAAGAAGTTACCAACGGACAGCGGCGCCTTGTCCGGAAATAACTCGATCGTGATATCCCCGAAATTGGTCTTTATGACCGCCGAGGGTGGTGAGGCCGTCGGATAGAAATGGGCGGCCGGAAGTTCAAAATAAAGTGGGTCAGAAGCTTGCATGTAATCAACAGCGATATCAGCGGGAGAGACAGCTTTCTATTATCTCTCAAAGCCTATCGAGATAAGGCGTCGGCGGCCCGAGACCCATCTACGCGACTCGGCCTGAGCGAGCCATAGCGAGCACAACTCCGAGCGTCGTGAGGCAGATTGCGATGAGAAGCAGCGGCCCGGTAATCTCAGTCTGCCGCTGCTGTCGAAAGACAATGTTTTTGCCCATTGACTCATAGACGCGATGGAGTTCGGCTAGGCTCGAGGCCCCAAAGTAGTCCGCTGAGGTTTCGGCTGCGATCAGTTTGAGCAGGTCTTCCTCGAGCCGAACCCGCATGGCCATTCCTTGGGCTCGGAGCACTGCGCCCTGCGGAGTGCCAATGCCAACGGTGTAAATTCTCACTCCCTGTCGTGCGGCAAGTTTGGCCATAGCACGTGCGTCTGGCTCCATGTTGCCAGCGCCATCAGACAGCATCACGATGGCAATGCTGTCTCGGGTCGAGGCCGCTGTCTCAGGGGCCGCTGGCTCTTTGTATTCACCGTTGAGAATGGTTTGGAGGGGGATAGTGCCTGGAGGCAGCACTGCGGCAAGCGCCACGGCGATCCCCGCCCCGAGTGCTGAACCACGTTGCAAGGCGATGCCATCCAGGGCAGAGACAAGCGCTTCCCGATCGGTCGTGGGCATCTGTGTCACCACAGCGGTCGCAGCTACGGAGACAAGGCCGACCTTCATCGAGGCCGGCTGCCGTTCAATGAATCCCCGAATGGCTTCTTTGGCGGCCTCGATCCGGCTGGGCACCACATCGTCAGCGCGCATGCTGCCCGAGGTGTCCAGCACCAGCATGACCGCATCAACCCGCTGCGGCACCAAGATCACGGCCTGAGGCCGCGCCGTTGCGAGCGTCATCATGACAAGACCCAGAAGCAGTAAAACTGCCGATCCATAGGAGGCCTGCTGTACTTTACCGACCGCCACTAGCCATGAGATCGCGCTGCTCGTGGCTGCAATTTTTCGACGGCGTCGAACGTAGATCGCCACGACCATCGGCAGTAAGCATAAAAGCCAGAGCATCTGGGGCCAGATCCAGACGATTTCAGCGAATTTCATCTCGAGGCCCGAGCCCCCGATCGCGATCGGCGTTTTTTTCGGAAAGCAAGATATCCCATGAGCTGACGCAGTAGAGACTCATTCGTCTGCATCTGAAGTAAATCAGCACCGGCGAGTGCGCAGGTTTGTGCGATTTTTTCCTGACGCTGCTTCATGATGTCGTCATAGCGCGCTCGGGTGATTGCATCTCCGGTGTCCACGAGAATCTGCTCTCCAGATTCCGAGTCTTGGATAGTCAGCATGCCGACGTTAGGAAGCCGCATCTCCAGGGGGTCCGTGATCTGAATACAAAGAACATCATGCCGATGGGCCAGCCGGCGCAACGCCGTCTCCCAGCCGGGGGCAACCCAGAAATCAGAAACGATAACCACGAGACTGCGGCGCCGAATGACGGCCAGCGCCCGCTCAAGCATCGGGGTGAGTTGCGTGGAGCTGGGCGGGCCCTCTTGGGCGGCAGAGGCCTTGCCCGTCAGCCTGGAGGTCAGTGGGGCTGCATCTTCGCGACGCACCTCCATCATGTCGAGTAGACGGATTACGTGAGATTGCGCGCTTCCTGGCGGCAGTAGTCGCAGTGGCGTATCACCCATGCCGTTATCCAGCATCGCCGCAATGCGATCTCCGTGCCGTACCAAAAGCCCGGCAAGCGTCTCCACCGTCTGCCTGGCCATCTGTCGTTTACTTGGGCCCGCCGATTGAAAGGCCAACGATTCTGAGGTGTCGATGAGAAACCAGGCGGTGAGTTCACGTTCTTCATAAAACGTACGGACGTGGAGTGCTCCGGTTCTGGCGCTGACATTCCAGTCGAGATGACGGACATCGTCGCCTGCTTGATATTCACGAATGTCGGACATCCGCATGCCCGTCCCATGAAAGAGTGTCTCGTGATCACCCTGAAAAACGCCATCGAGCCGTCGGATGATCGTCCAAGATAGCGCCTGGTAAAGCGCCTCTGGCCGGCCAGAGGCCGCTGTAGCCGGCCTGCTGCTGGCCTCACTTTCAGGCGCAGAGGGCGAGGCGGCGGCGGACTTAGCCCGACGCCGGAATCCGAACATGGCCATCGAATGGACGATCTGGTGCAGGAACGGCTTGCAAGACTTGAGTAACGATGTCATCGGCACTCATGCCTTCAGACAGGGCATCGTAAGACAAGACCATTCTGTGGCGCAGCACATCAGCGGCGATATCCGTCATGTCCTGGGGCAGCACATACGCACGGCCACGCAGAAACGCTAAAGCGCGAGCCCCTTCGACCAGGCCGATCGTTGCGCGCGGACTCGCACCAAATCGCAAGAGCCGTGCAAGATCAGCAATGCCAAAACGGGCCGGTTCACGAGTCGCGCAGACTAACTGAACGGCATGCTGAATCAGGCGTGCATCAACATGGCCCTGTCGGCAATCCGACTGCAGCGCAGTCAAGCGTTGCATATCCAAAACAGGCGCAGCCCGCGTGGGAATTCCGGTAAAGCGCTGCGCAATGACAAATTCCTCTTCCTCGGTGGGGTAGCCGATGAGGACCTTCATCATGAATCGGTCCATCTGAGCTTCAGGTAAGGGGTACGTACCCTCGGTTTCAATTGGATTCTGCGTGGCCATCACCAGGAAGGGGTCGGGCACCATAAACGTCTGTCCAGAAATAGTGACCTGGCGTTCTTGCATTACCTCGAGCAAGGCACTTTGTACTTTTGCGGGAGCCCGGTTGATTTCATCGGCCAGCAACAGATTGTTGAATACAGGGCCGAGCACCGTGCTGAATTCAGATGTCTTTTGATTGTAAATTCGCGTGCCTGTCATATCGGATGGAAGCAGATCTGGTGTGAATTGGACCCGGCCAAAGCTTCCCTGCAGCGTGCTCGCCAGTGTTTTCACGGTCAAGGTTTTTGCCAGGCCGGGTACACCCTCAATGAGGAGGTGGCCGCGGGCAAGCAGTGCCACCAGCACACGTTCAAGGAATCTGTCCTGCCCCACGACCACCCGCTTGACCTCATAAAGTAGCCGCTCCATGAGGGCTGCACTCTCCGAGATGCGCTCCGCGGAGGGCCACGAAAGCGAGGCCGCAGCTGCTGCGCCCCATGGGTCTCGAGATAGATTCATCGCAATATCCTTTTTTTATTAAAACGGTGGAATCCCCACCGCACTTGCAGCGCCTTCAATTGTGGTCGCGAATCCGATTCCGATAAACGTTCCCGATTTCGTCGGGTTGAGAATAGCGGTCACGATGCCAATGACCTCGCCCGACATATTGATCAGCGGGCCGCCTGAATTTCCGGAATTTACGGCAGCATCAAATTGAATCAATCCGGTGAGGGCGGGTCGATCATCACGGCTGCGAAACTCTCGATTCATGCCGGAGACCACGCCGGCAGAAACGGATGGGCCAATGCCGAACGGAAAGCCAATGGCCACAACCTCATCGCCTGGCGATACACGAGATGTTGAGCCCAGCACGGCCGGCTCCAGATCATCAGGAATGCGTTGGGGCTTAACGAGGGCAAGATCCTGTGCGGGCATGATGGCCACGATGGTGGCCGCAGACTCGGTGCCATCATGAAATACAACATCAATCCTTTGCATACCATGCACGACATGGAAGTTGGTCAGAAGAGTACCGTCTTCCATGATCACCACACCGCTGCCCACCCCGAGCTGCTTTTCCGGGCTCTTTGACCGCTTGGGATCCCGACCATAGCCCCGCACTCTGACCACCGCTGGAAGTACCGCTTTTGCGGCCCTTGCAGTCCGGGAGGGGAGGTCGTTATCCTGAAGGCTGCGCATGACCGCAGCATCGATATCTTTTTGGGTGATGGGCTTTGGAGGGTCGCGAAGCACAGCCGTGAGTGCCAGGCCAAGTCCGAGGGCCAGCCCGCCGATTGAGATGATCCAGTGTGTGGTTCGTTTCATTGCGCGAAACGTCATCAAGCAGCCGAAGACCCTCGGGTGCGTTTAATCAGGAATCTGAAGTATGCGTTTTTTATGGCCTGAAATGTTGTGGTCGCTGCTTCTTGTCCCAATACTCTTGGCGGGATATCTGTGGCTGCTGCGGCGACGCATGAGGGTGGCGGTCATCGCTCCGGACCTTTCGGCAATCCGCCTGGCCCTGGCCGGCCGTCGGCCCTTTCGCAGGCATATTCCCCCGGCGTTGTGTTTGGCCGCGATCACCTGTGGGCTGATTGGCTCGGCAGGGCCGAGCGCCCGAGTGGTGCTTCCAGCGGATTACATGACGTTGATTCTGGCGATGGATGTCTCGCGCAGCATGCTTGCAGAAGATGTGCCGCCCAATCGGATCAAAGCCAGCCAAGAGGCTGTAAAAGCCTTTGTGGAGGGACTGCCGCAAAACGTACGGATTGGACTGGTGACATTTGCTGGAACTGCGCAGCGAGCCCACGGGATCACCGATAACCGCCAGGATATTTACGAAGCCATCGACCGATTTCAGCTGCAGCGGGGCACTGCTACCGGATCGGGTTTGCTCATGGCGCTTGATATGTTGCTTCCTGATGCCGGTATCAAACTGGAGTCGACGGTTTATGGCTGGGAGACGGGAGGACATCCTGTGCAGCCAGATACGCAGCGGGATCGCGCGAGTATCGCGGGAGCAGGGGGTGGTCCGTCGCGGGCCGATCAGGCCTCTGGCCCTCCGGGCTCTTATCGCAGCGGAGCGGTGCTGCTGCTCTCCGATGGCCGCAGAACGACGGGCTCTGATCCAGTTGAGGCGGCCCGTCTAGCGGCTCGTCTGGGGGTGCGGGTTCATACGGTCGCCTTCGGCACACCAGAGGGCTTTATTCCCGGTTTTGAGGGCCTATCGTTTTACGCCCGGGTGGACGAGGAGACGCTGCGGCAGATGGCGCAAGTAACGCAGGGCGAGTTTTTTCGAGCCTCCAATGCAGCAGATCTTCAAGGCATCTACGAGCACTTGGCGACCCGAATCCGACTCGAGCGGCAGGATACCCAAATTGGTGCACTTTTTGCTGCTGCGGCAATGGCGCTGACGCTTCTGGCCATAGGGCTATCACTGGCTTGGTTCCGATCGGTGCCGGTGCGCGCATAAAATTTTTCGCAAGAGTCGAATTTTCACGTCTGAACTGATCTGTCTGGCCCATTCGGTTTGTTTCTAATAGAGGAATCCGATGATGAAATTCTTGCGTGTTTGGTTTGGCTTTTTGATGGTGATGATGTGTTGCGTAAAGGCGGTGGCTCAGGGCTATCC
>Ga0194124_10001643_pt1 | contig 27427 bp, 26 predicted proteins | sample TA2KigCas0mmetaG_FD_148605 | JGI IMG/M metagenome (GOLD analysis project Ga0194124, IMG submission 148605) | Freshwater microbial communities from Lake Tanganyika, Tanzania - TA2015031 Kigoma Deep Cast 0m | ecosystem: Environmental > Aquatic > Freshwater > Lake | place: Tanzania: Lake...
GGATGGGCATTGACACTTCGGTAAAGTCGGGTAACTTCCGACCTACGAAGCAAGGTGCGGGCATGACGGAGAAGGGTGTTGCAGCTTACCGAAAGGCCAATCCCGGCAGCAAACTCAAGACGGCTGTGACCAGTGATAACCCTGGCCCGAAAGATGCCGCTCGCAGGAAGTCTTTCTGTGCGCGATCCGCAGGGCAAATGAAACAATTCCCAGAGGCTGCAAAGGATCCAGACAGTAGGATTCGGCAGGCTCGCAGAAGATGGAAGTGCTAACATGAAAAAGCGCAAATTTGAAGATGGTGGTATTGTTGACAATATTGAGAGGGAGGCCTATCTCGAAGATACAGATGGCAACCCGGTGATAAGTGGATTTGAAGAAAAAATTAAAGTAGCCGGTCGCGCTCCTGCGCCTATAGAGAGAAAAGACCCAGCAACCGGATTAAAAATAGCGAGTGTAGGGGATGCGCCTATAGTGAGAAAAGACCCAGAAACCGGCTTAGAAATAGCGAGTTTAGGGGATGCTCCAATAAGACCAGCAAAACCACCAATAAAGCCGCTACCGAAGATAGCAGCAGGTCCTCCCCCACAAGGCGACGTAAAGGCCCCACCAAGCCCCGTGAAGGTAAGCGCTGTAAGGCCTCCGGATATAGAAAGGGGGCAGAGATTAGGGGCGGCTTCAGCTAACGAGCCACGCGAAGTTGTTGCCAGAATGCCTTACATGCAATTTCCAGTTGGTGAGCCACCACCACAAGATGGCAAACGCAAAAAATTAAGCAGAGGTAGGAAGGGTCCGCCAAAAAAGGCGGATGGTAAAGAGCTTATTCCCGGGTTAAGCCGAAGATTTCCCGGCATGAAAGAAGGTGGGTCCGTAACCCGTGGCGATGGTATTGCTCAGCGAGGCAAAACGAAAGGTAGGTACATCTGATGGCGATACACAGAAATATCCCCAGTCCGCCAGATATGGGGTCATCCAAGGATTAGTCTAAGAAGAAACCACGGCGGGAAAATCAGAAAAAAGCCGAAGTCGGAGAGGATGTGTTTACTGCGAAAAAAGGTGGTAAAGTAGTGAAAAAAAAGAAGGCACGCTAATGCCTACTGTATCCGCAAAACAAGAGAAATTCATGCAGGCGGTAGCGAACAATCCAAAGTTCGCAAAGAAAGTAGGTGTGCCACAGTCCGTAGGAAAAGAGTTTACAAAGAAAAAACATGGCGGGGTAGTAAAGCACAAAGGTAAAAAATAGTAATGTATCTAACAAGCAGTATTCCGTATTTTAAATGCTGGGTAAGAAAGGAATTTACGAAAGGACATCAGGAGTACCACGGTGAATATTTACACGGTTTGGCGGTAGCGGTTACAACTATTCCGGATCGTTGTCTAGGGTTTCAGATTATTTTTTCTGGTTGTGAGGCAGATGATGGTAGCCAAGCGAATGTTCATGGTGGAGCAATGTGGGCAAGAATGCCCATCACGGCGTTGGTTGGAGACATACCGCTGGAAGCATGGCCTGAACGTATGCAAACCCATCTTGCACAGCCTTGGGACTGTAATTCTTATCATCACACTGTCTTCAGTATTCAGCGCGCCAAGCCTTCTCCTTGGATATGCAAAATAAACAACGAGTTTTATACAGGAAGATATTTATTTACAGTAGATTATGCGGAAAGTGAAGTATCGGAAGATCCTTCGCAGCACAAACAAAGCCATGTATTGATGTTGACGGACGCGGGAAAATGGACTGGTAACATGGTTGCACTACCGAATAACCGTGTGCGTGTTACGAGTCCCGCCTATTGGGTGACGGGTGAAGGGGCACCAGATTTTCGACCGAGCCAATGGATTCATTGTGCAGAGCAAGACGACTCTTACATGGATTCGGAAGTAACCTTCAACAACTTGTATAAGGAGCAGTAAAAATGATGTCGAAAATGATGAAAAGCGGCGGCGTTGCCATGAACAAGAAAATGATGGCAGGCGGCGGTATGATGGGCGCAGTCAAGACCGCAGCCCCTAGCAAAGATGGTGTTGCGACCAAGGGCAAGACCAAGGGTACGATGGTCAAGATGGCTGGTGGTGGTATGCCTATGGTCAAGCAAGGTGATAAAATGGTTCCAGCTTTTGCTGCGGATGGTAAGGGCAAGATGGCTAAAGGCGGCAAGGTCAAGAAGATGGCCTACGGTGGTAAGGCGTGCTAGCTTCAAGAGGCATGGGGGCGATCTCGCCCTCTAAGATGCCACAAGCCAAGAAGACGCCTCGCAAAGACAACACGGACTTTGCGAAATTTGCTGAAGGCGGTGAGTCCCGTGTCAACGAAGCGGGCAATTACACCAAGCCGGGGATGCGGAAGGCGCTTTTCAACAGCATCAAAGCTGGTGGTAAGGGGGGTGCACCAGGGCAGTGGAGCGCTCGTAAAGCTCAGATGCTTGCGATGAAGTATAAGGCTCGTGGTGGAGGTTATAGAGATTGAAAGCCCCGCAGCAAAGCCTGAAGAATTGGACCGACCAGAAATGGAGAACCAAGAGTGGCAAACCTAGCACACAGGGTTCAAAAGCAACTGGCGAGCGGTATCTCCCAGAGGCGGCAATTAATGCTCTTACACCTAATGAGTACGCTGCGACAACAAGAGCTAAACGCGCTGGAAAACGCTCGGGAAAGCAATTTGTCAAACAGCCAAAAGGCGTTGCCGCAAAAACCGCGAGATTTAGATGACTACCAGCGGCGCAACTGATTTTAATCTTGAGTTCACCGACATAGCCGAAGAGGCGTGGGAGCGTGCTGGTCGGGAAATGCGCTCGGGCTATGATTTGCGCACAGCCCGCAGGTCCATGAACTTGATGACCATTGAATGGCAAAACCGTGGCATCAACATGTGGACGATTGATCAGGGCACGCTAACCCTGACAGCGGGCATTAATACGTATGCATTGCCAACAGACACAATTGATCTATTAGAACATGTCATACGCACAGGGGCGAACGCGGCTTCTACGCAAGCCGATCTTAGCATTACAAGAATTAGCGTATCGACATATGCAACGATACCAAACAAGCTACAGCAAGCTCGGCCAATTCAAGTTTGGATACAAAGGCTCTCGGGGCAGCAGTCTCCCGCAACAACGCTAAACGGAAGCATTAACGCGACCACCACGACAATCGTTCTTACATCCACGGCATCTATCCCCTCGGCGGGATTTGTCAAAATTGACAACGAGATTATTTTATATCAATGGTTAAGTGGGAATACACTGGGTGGGGTGGTACGCGGACAGAATGGCACAACAGCGGCAAGTCATACGACCGGGGCGACGGTGTACAATCCAAATCTCCCAGCGATCACGGTTTGGCCTACGCCTGACAACAGCACCACATACGAGTTTGTATACTATCGGATGCGGCGGATTCAAAACGCGGGTGCGGGCATAGAAACGGCAGACATGAATTTTCGATTCCTGCCGTGTGTAGTTGCGGGTTTGGCGTATTTCATAGCCATGAAAACTCCAGAATTAGCCCAACGCATCCCGATGCTAAAAGAGGTATACGAGGAACAATTTATGCTTGCGGCAGGAGAGGACCGAGAGAAGGCCGCTATAAGGTTTGTGCCCAGGCAGCAGTTTATTGGTTCTGGCGGTGGTTATGGGTAATCGGTATGCATCCGGCAAAAACTCTATCGCGATGTGTGATCGATGCGGGCAGCAGTTCAAACTGAGAGATCTGCGTACAGAAGTCATCAAGACAAAACGATACAATCTCTTGGTGTGTAGTGAGTGTTGGGATCCAGATCAGCCGCAATTATTGTTAGGGATGTTTCCGGTGGACGATCCACAAGCGGTGCGGAACCCTCGGAAGGATACGACATACGTCACGGCTGGGGTGAATGGTTTACAATTGGTTCCGGGGGCGAGTGGCGGGGTTCCTACGGGCGGTTCGCGTAGTATTCAATGGGGATGGAATCCGATAGGTGGTGGGAGTGACTATCCATTAACACCAAATTATTTGATTGCACAGGCACAAGTGGGTGAAGTAACGGTAACTTAGGAGATTGTGATGGATGTGAAATCAGCAGTTCATAAGCATGAAAAGCGGATGCACCCCGGGAAGCCGATGACCAAATTGGCGAAGGGTGGTTCCACCAAGGGTGGTAAAACCAACGCGGATATGCTCAAGATGGGCCGGAATCTGGCAAAGATTAAAAGTCAGTTTGGGAGGGCGTGATGGGCAAGTTTAGTCAGAAGGTGATGGGTAAGGAAGTTGGGCAAGCTCCTGTTTATGCCGAGCCGCATACCATGAAGGGGCAGGCTGGGGTTGATCTCAAGAACTCGGGTTATCCGCAGACGGATATCAAGACGACGGGGATCAGGATTCGTGGCACGGGTTGTGCGACGAAGGGCTTGATGGCCAGGGGGCCGATGGCGTGAACTATTCAGAATTAGTGACGACGGTCCAGAATTATTTAGAGACCACGTTCACTACGACGGACATCAACAGGATGATCCGTCAGGCGGAGCAGCGTATTTACAATTCGGTGCAAGGCGCATATTTCCGAAAAAACATGATAGGCGTTACAGAAGCTAATAATAAATATCTAAGCGCACCAATAGATTTCTTATCCGCATATTCACTAGCGGTGATTGACGCAGACAACGATTACCATTATCTGATAAACAAAGATGTAAACTTTATTCGAGAAGCGTATCCCAAGTCCGCGACCGCCGCACTTCCAAAGCACTATGCAATTTTCGGCCCCACTGTAACAGGTGGGATTATTTTAAATGAGCTTAGTTTTCTTCTTGGCCCCACACCAGACGCAATTTATAGTGTAGAAATTCATTACTTCTACTATCCCGATTCAATTGTAACTGCAACGACAACGTGGTTGGGTGATAATTTTGATTCTGTATTGTTAAATGCGACATTGTTAGAGGGTGCGGCGTTTTTAAAACAGGAGCAGGATCTTATAGCGCTCGCCAATGAACGATATGTACAATCGATTTCGTTGTTCAAGAATCTTGGGGATGGAAAACAGCGTGGTGATGCATATCGTGACGGGCAACTAAAGAATAAAGCAATATGATTGTTCAGGGACAAACCACAAGCTTTAAGGTAGAGCTATATCAAGGTGTTCATAATTTACTTACGGACACTCTGAAAATGGCATTATATACAGCGAATGCAGATTTGAATCAAGAGACGACAGTATATAGTGCAAGTGACGAGGTGTCGGGAACTGGATATGTGCCCGGTGGGGCGGTGGTTACGGGTGCGGCAGTAAGTTCTACGGGCACGACGGCATTTGTAGACTTTAATGATGTAATATTCAATGCAGCAGTAACAGCGAGGTGCGCGTTGTTATACAATGTCACGCAGGGCAACAAGTCAATAGCGGTGTTAGATTTTGGGTCAGACAAAACGTCGGCAAATTTTACAGTAGTGATGCCGGCAAATACATCAACGGCGGCTTTATTGAGGACTGCATGATTACTACAACCAAAGGACTGATGGATGAGGCGCTCTTGGAAAAACGAGAGGGTGTCATTGATAACGATAACGAGTATACAACTTGGGTCGAGTACTGGCATGATGGGGAGCTTGTGCATCGGTCTGCGCACGTAAGGTTGAAAAAAATGCCTAGTTTTATTGGCGGCGAAGCCGCATCATTTTAAGGGCTTATTATGGCAAATACACAAGCAATGTGCACTTCGTTTATGGGCCAGCTTCTGACGGGTACGCATAATTTTGGCACTGGCGTAACACGAGGTTCTACTGCTGCGGATTCCTTTCGAGCAGCGTTGTTTTTAGCCTCTGCAACAATTAATGCAAGTACCACAGCGTATACAGGAACGGTGGGTTCTGTCGCTATGAGTGGAGAGGTCTCAGGTACTGGGTATACGCCCGGAGGGGTGGCTATTAGTAGCTGGAACGCTCCGACAGCGACAAATTCATCTACGACAGCGGGGGTGGCGTTTACGACACCAGCAGCTTCATTTACTTACACTACTGTAACGCTTACAACGGCCTTTAATGCGGTGTTTATTTTTAACAATTCACAAGGTAGTTCGGGCAGTAGGCCAGCAGTCAGTGTTCATACGTTTGGTTCTCAGACAATTACAGCGGGTACATTTACGCTGACGATGCCGACGAACAACACGACGAATGCTTTGCTTCGTTTGTCAACGACCTAAAGTTAAGGGTTCCCCGTGGCAAATGGTACATGGGGTGATGGCACCTGGGGTAGCAATACCTGGGGTGGAACGGATCAAGATTATGCCTTAACTGGCGTAGCTGCTACCGGAGCCACAGGGTCTGTTACTCCTAGTAGCGAACGCGGTTTAACAGGCGTTGGTACGTCTGGTGCGGTTGGTGATGTTGGGTATAGCCAAGCGCTGTCAGGCATAGGGGCTTCTGGTGCTGTAGGTACGGTTGATGTTTCGCGTACCGTTGGTGTCACAAGTGTATTTGCTACGGGTGCAGCCGGTGATGTTGGGTATAGCCAAGCGCTGTCAGGCATAGGGGCTTCTGGTGCTGTAGGTACGGTTGATGTTTCGTTTACGCGTGGTTTAACAGGCGTGAATGCTTCTGGTGCGGTTGGTAATGTTACCGCAACAAATAATCCGACGGCAGACGGGGTTGCATCTGAAGGTCAGGTTGGTTCGGTTGGGCTAACGGTAACTGTTGGTCTACTAGGTGTTGGTGGGGTTGGTGCAGTAGAAACGCTTCCAATAGTACATGGCCCAGCCCTGACGGGCGTGGCCGCCACTGGAGAAGTAGGATCAATAGCTGGGATCATACGTACACATGACTTATCTGGAGTACAAGCAACAGGGCAAGTAGGTTCATTTGGTGTTTTTTACTGGAGCTTGTTTAACAACAATCAAGACGCTCAATGGGCGGGGCTAAACAACAATCAAGATGCTCAGTGGGCTGGGTTTAACAACAATCAAGATGCTCAGTGGAACCTTGTAGAGACGGAGTAAAAAATGGCATTTACCGGAACACCCCTTTTATCGCTACCCATAATTACGACAGGTACTGAATCTGGCCAGTGGGGTAACGTTACTAATAACGGTTTGACTGAGTATCTTGATATATCAATAGCGGGGGCGTTATCGATATCAACAACCACAACGTTAGCGAATACTGCTGGGAATGCATCAGGAACAAATAAATCGGCTACTACGGCACAGTACAGAACGTTGATTTTCCCTGCATCCGCAAGTGCAAATATTGTTATTACTGCGCCGTCCTCAAATAGGACGTATCACGTACTAAACCGCAACGCAACATACACGGTTCAGATTCGCGCAGGGGCAAACTCAGGAGTGACTTTAGCCGCAGGCCAGTCTGCTACCGTATCTTACGATTCGGTGGCGGGCGATTATGTTCTTGTGGGGGGTAATGTCGTAGGCCCAGCAAGTGCCACAGACAATGCTATTGCTCGGTTTGACGGCACGACAGGTAAGTTAGTGCAGAACAGCGTTGTGACTATTGCTGACACCACGGGCGACATCTCGGGTGTTGGTCAGCTTAATGCGACGACACTTGACGCAACTAACATTGAAGTTACCAACATCAAAGCCAAGGACGGTACGGCTGCGGCAAGTATTGCGGACTCCACAGGGGTAATAACAGTAACAGCAGCCCCTGTCATTTCCGCATTGACGGCATCACAAGCCGTATTTACAACTGCTGGAAAGGCGTTAACCAGCAACGCAATTACTGGTACGGGCAATGTGGTGATGTCAACTTCACCAACTCTTGTAACGCCAGTTTTGGGAACCCCATCATCAGGTACGTTAACAAGCTGCACAGGACTGCCAATATCAACAGGGGTGTCTGGTCTTGGAACGGGCGTTGCAACGGCGCTTGGCAATAACGCTAATGCCGCAAGTGGCATGGCTACAACCACAGGCACCGCAACGCTAACGAATAAACGCATCACCCAACGATGCAATGCTCAAACTACGCAAGCATCGTCATTTGCGTGGAATAGTGACAACTTCGATCAGCAAAGCTTTTCAGCCCTTGCAAACGCACTGACCATCGATGCTGATGCGGGCACACCCACGGATGGCCAGCGCGCCATATTTCGGATTAAAGACGATGGAACGGAACGCGCACTAACGTGGACTACAGGTTCCAGTAAAGCATTTCGCGCTATTGGTGTCACATTACCCACCACAACTGTCGTTAATAAAACAGTCTATGTTGGGTGTATTTACAATACAGCAGATTCGCGGTGGGATGCGGTTGCTGTTGCTCAGGAGGCTTGATATGAAGATTGATTTTGTGCGTCATCACAACAAATGGGGCAAGTTTGCAGATGCATTGCACTTGCCTGACAACCACACATTTACCCTGGCTCAAATTGAGGCGATGAAAGATGAACGCTTCAATAACTGGGTCAATGCCGTAGAAAACCCACCACCTTCTGAGCCGGTTTCTGAGCCGGAACCAGTGAAGGAATACATTGTAGTCAACGGTGTGAAGTACGTCAGGGTTGAGGTCTAAAAATGGCCGACCGTTATTGGGTTGGTGGCACTGCAAGCTGGGACGCTACGGCTGGCACTAAGTGGGCACTAACGTCCGGTGGTGCTGGGGGTCAGGCCGTCCCAACATCTGCGGATGATGTGTTCTTTGATGGTAATTCCGGGGCTGTAACTTGCACGATTGCTTCTGGTAACACGGGCGCGAAGTCCATTACCTGCACGGGTTTTACGGGGACACTTGCAGGCTCTACGGCCATCACAGTATCAGGCAGTGTCACGCTTGTTGCGGGGATGACATTTACTTATTCTGGCACGTTAACCCTTAATGCAACCGGAACACTGACAACGGCCAGTAAAACACTCGGGGCTGTAACTATTAGCGGGTCTGGGATTACAGTTACGCTGGGTGATGCTCTGACATCAAGCAGTACGATTACAGTCACTCAAGGCACCTTTGACACCGCCAACTACAACGTCACTGCCACACAACTGACGTCCAGCAACAGTAATACACGGACCATTACGCTTGGTAGTTCTACGGTGACATTTAGTGCAAACAGCAGCCCAATTACATTTGGAGTATCTACTAATTTAACCTTTAATGCTGGAACATCGTCCATTATCTGCAATGGACTTGGTAATAACTTTGATGGTGGAACTGGACAAACTTTTTACAATGTTAGTTGGACCGGAACAGCAACAGGAACAAAAGGTATTGTAGGAGCAAACACGTTTAACAACCTGACGGTGACTGGCCCTGCTTCTGCTGGCGTTATTTTATTTACTTTTTCTGCCCGCCAAATCATTAATGGCACACTGTCTACCACAGGCACAGCGGGTAATCGCCGAGTCTGGTTTCAAGGCGCAACCTATGGCATCGCCCAAACCCTGACCATTAACAGCGCACCAAGCCTGACGGATGCTGACTTCCGTGACATTTACGTCATTGGTACATCAGCACCGATCAGTGGCACAAGGGTTGGTAATCTTCGTGGCTGTCGTGGGATTACATTTGACTCACCCAAGTCAGTGTATTGGGTGACTGCCGCTGGTGGCAACTGGTCAGCAAATAACTGGGCAACATCATCGGGTGGTGCTGCAAGTACCGATAACTTCCCGTTAGCGCAAGACACTGCCATCATTGAAAACACGGGATTGAACACCAGTGCGACTGTGACGTTAGATTCAGCAATCACATATATTGGCTCTTTTGATGTGTCTACGCGCACCAACGCTATGACATTTTCTGCAAGTGTTAGTCCAACATTTTATGGCAACTTAACTCTTGGCTCTGGCGTTACTTACAACGCAAACCTCGGGACAATCACTCTTAGCGGAAGAAACACGCAGACGATTACTTCTGCTGGAAAAACACTTGGCGACATTACTGTTGACTCCTACGGCGGCACAGTACAACTTGCTGATGCACTGAATATCGGTTCAAACACCCTCACCGTCACCAACGGCACGTTTGACACCAAGAACTGCAACGTCACTGCTGGCGTTTTATCTTCCAGCAACTCCAATGTAAGGACGATTGCGTTGGGGTCGAGTACGGTTACGTTGAGTGCTACGATAACCCATAACCTGGCTACTAGCACCAATTTAACTTTTAACGCAGGCACCTCAACGGTTGTAATTCAAGGACTCTCAACTACAACGCTTGCTGGTCCTACTACTGGCCCTGCCATTACGTTTTACAACGTGTCGTTTATACCGACGACTACAACGGCATCAATGGCTCCAACAATTACAGGATCACTCGTCTTTAACAATTTGCTGTACACGCCGCACACCTCAGCGTCTGTTATTTCTGCTGTTATTGGTGGCAACCAAACCATCAACGGTACGCTTACTGTTGCTGGTGCCACCGCAGTACGTCGCATCTTCCTGCGCTCAGACACCCTCGGCACAACCCGCACACTGACCGTCAACACCTTATCAGCAGACGACTGCGACTTCAGGGACATCACTATTGCTGGAACCGCAGCAGGATCATCGCCGACCCGTGCTGGCGATTGTGGGGGCAACTCAGGCATCACATTTCCTGCGCCCAAGACGGTGTACTGGAACCTTGCAGGAACACAAAACTGGAGTGCTGATGGTTGGGCAACATCATCCGGTGGCGCACCTGCAACCAATAACTTTCCGTTGGCTCAAGATACTGCAACGTTTGATAACACGGGATCTGCGGGGACGATCACGATTGATGCCGCATGGAACATCGGCGCGTTTGATGCGTCGGCTAGAACGAGTGCGATGACGCTGACAACCAGCACGAATGCACCATTTGTTTACGGCAATTGGCTGTTTGGCACTGGGGTTACATCAAGCAGCACGACAGGAACCATTACGTTTGCCAAGCGTGGAACACAAACCATTACCAGCAATGGCATTACGTTTGGATGCCCAATCACGATTAATTGCGTCACCGGAACCACAAACCTTGCAGATGCTTTGGCATTAGACTCTACACGAACTCTGACCTTAACTAGCGGCACGTTTGATGCTGTTAGCTACAACGTGACAACGGGATTGTTTAGTAGCACTACGGCAACACAAGTTTTGAAGATGGGTTCTGGTACTTGGACAGTATCGGGTACGGGTACGGTTTGGGATATGGGTCTTGGGGGTGGGGCAAAGTATAACGGCACCGCAGACATTATTTTATCTGACACAAGCACTTCAGCAAGAACTTTTACTGGAGGAGGCTATTCTTACAACAAACTCACTATTGGCGGCGCAACGGGTACATCTACGCTCACTATCACGGGCAACAACTCGTTCACCGAACTAGCCAGCACTAAAACCGTAGCGCATACCATTGCACTTGGTTCAACCACACAGACCTTTGGCAAGTGGTCAGTCACGGGTACATCAGGCAACGTAGTCACCTTAACGGGCACTGGAACTTCACACGTTCTTGCTGGTGCTGCAACGTCAGCCATTGATTACCTTGCGATGGGATCAATTGGCTTTGCTGCCACATCCCCCGGCGAGTTTTATGCCGGTGCTAATTCCACGGGTACGGCAACAGCGCCGGTGTACAGAACAGCACCACCAGCGGCAACCACGCGTTATTGGGTGGGCGGCACAGGAACGTGGGATGCTACAACCACAACGAACTGGTCAACATCATCAGGCGGTGCAGGCGGTGCTTCTGTTCCCACATCCTTAGACGATGTCATCTTCAATACATCATCGTCTACAGCGAATGCCGCTTATACATGCACAATTGGAACTGGAGCCACGGTCCGAGCTAAAAAAATCACGATGGGTGGTCCGGGAGCGGGGAACGACATTACGTGGGCTGGCTCAGGCACGATGATCATTCACGATGACTTTGACCTGACCGCAGGCACTGCTGATTGCACAAGGACCTTTACTGGTTTAATTACGCTGTCTGGCTCAACGACAGGACTTACGTTTAACTCAAACGGCGTGACTTTGGCATCTGCCATAGTTCTTAATGGTGTAAATGCGGAATGGGCTTTGGCAAGCGCATTTAATACATCAGGAATACTTACCTTGAGGACCGGGTCATTTGATTTTGCTGGTTATAACATGACTGTAGGATCAATCCAATCAGGAGTAAGTGATAAAAGAACTATTAACTTTGGCACCGGAACGACGACAATTACTGGCAATAATGCAATAATCTTTAGTAATTTAGAGTTATTTCGTGCAAATTTAACATGTATTGCAAGTACATCGCAAATTAATCTTTCCGGATCAACGATACAATTTCAGGGGAACGGTCAAACGTTTTACAACGTAGATGTTACCAACACCACCAGCCCTGTTAGCGTCACTTTTAGTGCAACAACTCCGGCAACTGGTGGATCAATTACCACCGCAACATTCAACAACCTGACCTTCACAGGACTAACATCTGCCGGTCTGAAAACCATCATTCTTAATGGAGACATAACCGTCAACGGCACCCTGACCTTCTCTGCTGGCACAGATGCCACGATGAGGCAGTTCTGCCGATCTAACACCCTTGGCACAACAAGAACCATTACTGCCGCTGCGTTTTCGGGTACGGACGTTGATTTCCGTGACATCACGATTGCTGGTGTTGCTGCTCCTGTCTCAGGAACCCGTCTTGGTGACGCAAAGGGCAACAGTGGGATTACATTTGATGCGGGTAAGACGGTGTATGTTCGTTCCACAGGCTCTGCCAACTGGTCATCTTCATCGGGTTGGTCTGCAACGTCGGGTGGTGCTGCGGATGTCACACAATTCCCACTGGCGCAAGACACGGCTGTATTCCCAGCAGCAACGTATCCATCGTCTGGCAGCACGATAACGGTTGATCAGTCCTACAACATCGGCACGATTGATATGTCGTTGCGGACAAGTAATACGGTGACGCTGGCTACCGGTTCAACTACTCCGGGCATCTACGGCAACTGGATCAACGGGACGGGCACTACGCTGTCGGGTACGGGGGCAATGACATTTGCAGGGCGTGGTAGTCAGACGATTACGAGTGCGGGCAAAACATTTACGCAATTAATTACTATAGATACACCGGGAGGATCGGTTACTCTGCAAGATGCGTTTATAGCCAGCCAATCATCTGCATCTGTGTTGGGAATTACACGGGGGACATTTGATGCTGCTACTTATAATCTTACGTTATCGGGTGCGAGTGCTGGCGTAAGTTCTTCTAACTCAAATACACGAACCATAGCCGTTGGATCTGGCACTTGGTCAATATCAGGAACGACTTCTGCGTGGGCAGCAAGCACTTCAACCAATCTTACTGTGACGGGCACAGGCACGATCAGCTTGACTAGCGCATCTTCCAAGACTTTTGCAGGCGGCGGCGTCTCCTACTCCGGCATTACGGTTGACAACGGCGGTGCTGGAACCCTGACCATCAGTGGCAACAACACCTTCAAAGACATTACCAACACCTATAAGGCTACGGGTGCTGCCAACATTACGATTGGCACAACCACACAAACCGTCAGTCAGTTCACAGCCGCTGGTGAATCAGGTAGGGTGCTGACAGTACAAGGTACAAGTGCATCATCACCGGGAACGCTGGTGTTATCCACCACGACAAAACCCAATGTGGACTATTTAACAATCACAGGGGTGCGTGCATACAGTCTTGATACGACATGGTATGCCGGAGCAAATTCAACGAATAACGGGTCGCTGGGTTGGCTCTTTGAAGCGGCACCTGCTGCGGCTGCAACTGGAAACTTTTTCATGATTTTTGGGTGAAATTATGGAACTTGACGTGAAGCAAGCCCAGCTTGAGGGCGATCTGAAGGCTCATGAGCGCGAGTGCGCTATGCGATACCAAGGTATTGAGAAGGCATTCCAGGCAGGCGAGCGCCGGATGAACCGCATTGAGTATCTGCTCTACGCGACGATCATTGCTGTCCTATTCGGCCCGGGCGTGGCTGCAACTTTTGTCAAGAAATTTTTCGGCCTTTAAGATGTTTGACCTTCTTGGCGGCGGGCTTCTGGGTTCGATCTTTGGGGGCTTATTCAGGCTTGCTCCTGAGATATTAAAGTTTTTGGACAAAAAGAACGAGCGTCAGCACGAGCTGTCTATGTTCCAGCTACAGACCGATCTAGAGAAGATGCGCGGTGAGTTCAAAATGGAGGAGAAGTATGTTGATTACTCCATTTCGCAGATGGATACGATTAAGGAAGCATTTAAGGAACAGGCTACCACTGCTAAGGAAGCGGGTTGGCTCGCTAGCTTTATCACTGCTGTTACCCGTCCGGGCCTTACTTGGATTGCTTTTGGCGTTTACGTGGCTGTTAAAGCAGCCGGTCTAACAATTGCTTTCCAGACCAACGCTAACTGGGCGGAAGTCTTAACCAAGAGCTACGACGAAGATGATTTCGCCATGCTCAACATGATGCTTACGTTCTGGTTTGTAGGACGATCCATCGAGAAGTACAACAAGTCGTGAATGAGAAAATTTAATGAACAAACCTATTAATAAAAGTATGCAAGACGAGGAGAAAAAATTTCAGGCTTGGATTCGCTCTACGCCTTGGTTCCAAGAATTTAAAGATGAGCACAAAGAAGAACCGGATCTTAATACACGCGATTACGATTACCGAGCGGCATATAGAGCGGGTATTAAGCCAGAGCGCGATCCTTATGATAACAATCGTTTTCATTGGCCTTCTTCGTTACCTGATGGGAAAATGCTGAAAGCGCCAGATCATCCATCTGCGTGGAAAGAATATTTTATGCGGGAGACAGGGCAAAACCCAGATGCGCTAGGGTTACGCAACCAGAAGCAAGCAAATGAATGGCTTAAACGAAAAAAAGATCCTAGGGCGGGGCGATCTACAAATCGAATGAAAGAAGGATTCCGGTCCGGTGGAAAAATAGAGTCCGCATCTTCCCGTGGTGATGGTATTGCTAAACGTGGAAAAACCAAAGGTAACTTTATTTAAATGGAAGAGGCGAAAAAGCTTTGCAAGGACGTACTCATTAAGCCCTTTGAGGGGCTAGCAAAGCGTTTGCCTGACGGACGAGTCCAAGCCTACCCAGACCCCGGCACACGAGGACATCCTTGGACAATCGGCTGGGGTGCTACCGGACCGAGTATCAACCCTGGAACAATCTGGACGATGCAGCAGTGCGAAGAGGCGCTGGACCATCACATAGAGTACTTTGTACAGGGCGTAACCAAGCTCTCACCCAAGATTCAGACTGCGCTACCTCGACGCATTGCCGCAGTGACAAGTTGGGTTTATAATTGTGGCTTAGGAAACTACCGCATCAGTACGTTCAAGAAGCGCGTGGATGCGGGGGATTGGGATGGTGCCGCTGAAGAGTGCATGAAATGGAACAAAGCTGCGGGAAGGGTTCTTCCCGGACTTACGCGTAGGAGGGCAGCAGAAGCTGTCATGATGCGATGCTAACTAAGATCTTATATAAACCGGGAGTTAACAGAGAAAACACAAGATACACCAACGAAGCGGGCTGGTATGTATCCGATAAAGTGCGGTTTCGCCAAGGAACACCAGAAAAGATTGGTGGTTGGCAAAGAATCTCCCCAGATACGTTTCTTGGGGTATGCCGATCATTGTGGAATTGGGTCACGCTAGGATTTCAAAACCTTTTGGGACTAGGAACAAATTTAAAATTCTACATTGAACAAAACGGTTCATACAATGACATTACACCATTACGAGAAACCGTTACTATCAATACTAACCCGTTTGCGCTTAGTGCTTCCACAACAGTAATAGTTACAGACACGGCTCATGGATGTATAAACGGAGATTTTGTTACATTCAGCGGAGCCGTGACTATAGGTGGGGCTGGGCCGCCTGCCGCAAATGTTACTGCGGCAATTTTAAATCAAGAATTCCAAATTGCTTATATAGATGCAAATTCGTATAGCATAACGATTTCGGTTACGCCGAACGCAACATCCATTGCGGCGTCCCCTGGTGGTGGGTCGGCAGTAGTTGCGGCGTATCAAATAAATATAGGTGCAAGCACACAAGTCCCTTACATAGGATGGGGTAGTGGTCCTTGGGGATTAGGGAACTGGGGGCAAGGGGTTGCCGGGACGGAAGCGTTAAGAATTTGGAATATAAGCAACTGGGGGGAAGATTTGGTTTTTGGCCCAAGAACAAAGCCCGTATATTATTGGGAAGCAACAAGCGGGCTAACAACAAGAGGGGTTGCGTTAAGTTCTCTGGGTGGTGTGATCACGGTCACAATTGCAACGCCATGTGTGATTAGCTACACTTTAACATTGGCCGAGGAGACGGCAATTTCTTTATCTACTACGGGAGCGTTGCCAACAAATTTAACAGCCGGGACAACATATTATTTGCGGAATGTATCGGGTCTTACAGCAAATCTTTCCGAGACACCAAAAGGCCCACTTATTTACACAACGGGGGCACAATCTGGCATACATACAATGAATCTAGAGGATGTGCCAGAGTTTCAAAATGCCTTAATCGTATCGGATGCGCAAAGATATTTTTTGGTATTTGGGACGAATGAGATAGGAACTGCAACGCTAGATCCGATGTTGATACGGTGGTGCTCACGGGAGTCACTGGTAGACTGGAAGCCAGACCCCACAAACACGGCGGGATCACTGAGGCTATCGCATGGATCACAAATCATTACCGTACAACAACAAAGGCAGGAAATCTTAATCTGGTCAGATGCGGCATTATTTTCACTACAATTTTTAGGCGCGCCGCTTATATGGGGATCGCAAATTCTTGGGGACAATATATCCATTATTGGCCCGAATGCAACAGCAATTGCGTCAGGAGTGACGTACTGGATGGGGCTAGATAAGTTTTATAGTTACAACGGACAAATTTCTACATTGCGATGCGACCTTAAAAAGTATATTTTTAATGACATAAACAGGGCGCAATTTGACCAAGTATTTGCCGGAACGAATGAGGGATTTAATGAGGTATGGTGGTTTTATTGTTCCGCAGAGTCTACAACTATTGATCGGTATGTGGTTTTTAATTACGAAGAAAATCAAGGACAAGGAGTCTGGTACTACGGAACACTAGCAAGGACAGCATGGAGTGATTCTGGGCTTAGACAATATCCGCAAGCAACTACGTATAATTTGAATGTAGTAGATCATGAGTATGGTGTAGATAGCGACGAAACAGGAACGCCGGTGGCTATCAATGCATACATTGAAAGCGCGGAGTTTGATATTGAAGATGGGCATAACATAGGATTTGTTTATAGAGTCATTCCCGACATCACCTTTACGGGATCGGAGACAGCGAGTCCACAGGTAACGATGACACTTATACCGATGATGAACTCAGGATCGGGATATAACGTACCGCAGTCGGAGGGTGGGTCGAGCAGTGCGGCGGTAGTGCGGACTGCAACAGTGCCGATAGAGCAATTTACCGGGCAGGTCTACGTGCGTGTACGCGGACGGCAGATGATTTTTAAAGTAGAATCAGATCAACTCGGGTGCGCGTGGCAATTAGGGTCGCCGAGAATGGACATTCGCAAAGATGGAAGAGCTACAGGTCGTGGCGCATGATTATCAACAACCCGGCAGTACCAAATCTACCTAAAGGCCCGAGAGAATATTCCAACAGATTTATTGATCAATTTGCAAACGCTCTAAGACTGTATTTCAATCAGCTACAAAACATCACGCAAACATTGCTCGGCCCAAAAGGCGGCCAATATCTGCAATATCCTTACGGAGCATTTTTTGACACGGATGACCAGACGGCAGCGAGCACAACCGTAGCATATCCAATTACCATAAACTCTACGGCAATAAGTAATGGCGTTTCAATACAAAACGCAAGCGAGATTACAGTAGAGCAAGAGGGTATATACAATATTCAATTCCGTGTACAACTATCGAATGACGACGCCAGCCCGCAAGATATTGACATATGGTTTCGGCAAAATGGGACAGATGTAGCCAACTCTAATACGAGATTTGGGTTGGCGGCCCGCAAGGGGCCGAGCGATCCGTTTCACACAGTGGGAACCGTGAATTTATTGTTAGAATTAGCAGTAAATGACTATGTACAACTGGTATGGAGAACTACGGATCTTGATGCGCGTATTGAAGAGTATGCTGCCGGGACTTCTCCGACGAGGCCAGAAATACCCTCTATTATTGTAACAGTTACTTTTGTATCAGGTATTTGAATGGGCGGAATCGCATCATTAGTAAAACAAGCAGAAAACGTGCGCAAAGCCGGACGCTACGGCGATACCATGCTTGCGCACATCACTCCGCGTGAAGCCGGTATTTTGAAACTTCTTGGTGGGTCAGGAAGCATAAACCCCAAAACGGGGATTATAGAATTTTACAATGCGACTTTTTATGATCATGAAAACGATAAAACGTGGTATAAAGATTGGATAACTTATCTATCGACGTATTATAATACAAATATGGCAGAGGGATTACAGCGAGCGTTAAGTGTTGGCGTGTCTCCGGAAAATGTAGCAAGGTTTGCATCAGATCCGCAGCTAGAATTTTATGCATATATTCAGTCGAGACCAAAAAATTGGTACGACCCATGGGATGAAAAAAAAGAAATTATTCATAGAATTCAAATGAATGCATCTCCGTATTGGATATCTCAAAATTACCCAAATTGGAATACATTAAAAAATGATTCAGATGTAAAAGCAGCAATTGCAACGTATTCATATATAGAGCCAGATTTAGGATTTTATTTAAGAAAACAAATTGAAGACGCAGGTATTGCAAAACAATATTTTGTAAACACTACATCGACTGCATTAGAGAAAACTCATGCAGCTTTGAAAAAATACTATGGATATACAGATCAACAAATTACGTCTTTGTATGCATCTCCAGCGGTAAAAAACTATATTGGAAATCCGCAAAATGAAAACAATATATCAGATTATGTAACACCAATCAGCGCACAAGATAAAATAAACAGAGATTTAAACAATGGACAACCTGCGTGGCTTGTGGTTCAAGGTTTGTTAAATGAAGGAATGTCACAAAGTGACATAACGAAATTGGTAAATGACAACGTAAATTTTAAAACGGCCCTTCAAGCTCTTCCAAAATCAAATTTCACAGATGAATTCAATATTAATTACCAGGGGCTGTCTGAAGCAAAAGATCAGCAAAGCATAGGATTTTACAGTAAACGCATACAAAATGCAAGAAGTGTAATGAACGCTGCTGGATATAGTGATGCACAAATAAAAACAACAGAACTTCCATATACACCAGCGGGCAAAATTGTAACAAGCGCATTTGAAGCGTTTTTAGGAGTAGCACCATCAGAACAAGAATTGCAAAGCTTTACAAATAAAATTATAGAAAAAGGCGATCTCACTCAAGATATTATGCATGAAATCGGGCAAAAAAACCCGTATAAATATGTTGAATATCAAATAAAAATCAGTTTGGATCGAGACAACTCAAGCGGAGGTGTTTGGGAGTCCAACGCAGAGTGGTATACCGCATGGTTGGCAAAGTCACTCGTAGAGCAGGGAATTACGGATCTAAATGATATTGAGAGAAAAGACATCACAAGTTCGCGTCCGGTTTATTTTGCCGACACTAATAATGTTTCTGGTTACGAAGACTTTACTACGCCGGTTTATACGAACAAACGCACCGGCAAGGTAATAGAGAATTTTAACTTGCCCACCACGTACGCAGGAGAAGGTGGCACAAGTGCGGAATTATTCATTGAAAACGGAAAGCCGGTAATAGTAACACGCGGATTTGAGACAAGTGATGCAGATCTTATTTTGCCGGTTGTAGCCTTTGCCGCATTTATTGCGGCCCCATATCTTTTACCAGAAATTATTGGAACGGTGGGAACGACTTCTGCCGCAGCGGCTGGTGCAACAACTCTCGCAGAGGCCACTGCAATTGCAGCAACATCATCTACAGGCCTTACAAGTGTTATAGCTATGAATTTTGGCATTTCGGCAGCAACGGCAAATGTCGCGGCTACGATGGTTGTCAATGGCGCTTTAGGTGCAGCACAAGCAGCGGCAGCAGGAGGAGATCCAGTCAAAGGCTTCCTTGGCGCTGGAATAGCTCCGGTTATTGGAAATATCGTTGGGAGCGCAATTTCGCAATCTTTAGGCACTTCTTTATCAGCGCCGGTAGTTACTGCAACACAAAATGCAGTCAGACAACTAATTAGCACGGGACAACTGAATGTAGAGCAGATGCTTAGAGCTGGAGCTTCTACGGTACTTCAAAACACATTAAAAACGCAATTAGGAATTACAGACGAACAAGCAAGGTTATTGACAAACACAATTATCACAGAGGGTAAAAATCTTGAAGGTCTGACTGATCCAGTAAAAATGATGCAGTTTGTTGCTAACAACCAAAATCTTTTTCGAGAATTACAAGCTCAAGCCGAAGCCAATGCAGCAAGAACGTCATCTGGTGAGGCTGCAATCCCAGTCAGGGTTACAGAAGCAGCAGATCTTGGTGCATTCAATGCAGAAGATCCGGTAGTAGCTGCAAATCGCGCAGCGAAGGCTCAAGGATGGGAAAGTAATGCACAGAAAACAGAAGCAATAGCAAGCCAAGGAGAAAATGTTACGCCAGATCAATGGCGGCGCTTGAGTACGTTTATTCCAAAACCAAATCAACAAGGTATTACTTTTAAAGACCTGAGTGGTAAGCGCATTACCGATTGGGTTTCGGATTACTATGCGCAACAATTCAGCGATGCAGGAATTGCGCAAAACGCTATTAATGTAGTAAATCAGGAACAAGTTAACGATCTCAACAGTCGCTTGGGTGCGCTTCAATCTGCATATCTTAACGAGTCTTTGCAAGCACTTAACAGAGGAACAATTACCGAAGACGACTTCCGCAGTGACGCCGAAGCAGCGGGAGTTAAATCCGAGCTTATTACGCAAGTTTTGGATATTGCCAAGAGTGCAGAGAATAAAGCCAAACAGGTAACAACAATTGTTAACGAACTGACAAAACCTGATTCAACGTTGAGTTGGACGGATGCTGCGCAACGTCTTAGAACGTCAGGATTTTCGGAGCGTGAGATTGGAGATTTGCAAGACAGTTTAGCCGATGAGTTTTCACAAGCCGCGGCATTTCGTGGTCGGATAGATCAGGTTATTGGCGATTACACTGCATTCAAGAGCAACCTTAGTAGAGAAGGTGCTCTGGAACGCATGGTACTTGCGGGTTCAAGTTCAGAGGATGCCAATCGAATTTTGAATAGTGTGGATTATGACGTTGCTGCGCAACGTAACCGGATTGCGATTGCCGAGGATGCAGCGCAACAGTTGGCTCAAGGCAATAAAGACTTTACCGAGGCAAGGGTTACGCAGCTTTTGAAAGAGGCGGGATTTCCAGCCAAGGTACAGAATGACCTGATCATGTACGCCAGGGGCGTGCAGGAAGGCCGCAATCCCACGCCTGGTGAAGTGGAGCTTGCTGCGGTCTATGCACCGCGTACAGACGGGTTTGTGGCCATTGGCGGGGGTTACCTTGCAAGGTTTGCCCAAGCCGAAGATAAAACGCTTGGATTGGCGCAAGTAAAAGATTACTCAGGCAAGGATGTAACCAAAGCATTTTTTGATTCAACGACGAACAAAATTATTCTTCCAAGCGATGTTCCAAGGGTGACGGTTCGTGCAAGATTACAACCGACACTTGATGTGCAAAAAACGACAAATAGTAGCCGAGTGGATATTTCGGATGCCACAGCACATGATCTAAAAGTGATGAGCACACCTTTGGGTTATGACAGTTATACGAGAACAACTGCCAGACCTATGGCATGGCCCGAATTCCGAGAAGTAATGAAAGAACTCGGCGTAGATCCGAAAACTATGCCTGGAAGATATAGCTCATATCTTATGGTGCAAGCTGCGTGGAGTCAGTCAGGAAATTTAAGAAGTACTCTACCTTTTGAAATTGCAGGCACATCGCCGATGCAAATGGATCTTAGAGTACAGCCCACGTATCAGGGCGTTTTAGATAACGTAAAACAGGCAATTACAGCAGCAGGCACCGTTCAGTCTCCAGCACAAGCCGTCATTTCAAATTTAGTTGGGGTAACTATAGGAACAATTGCAGGTATGACGGCTGGAGTAACCGGAGATGTATTAGGAGATTCAGAAAATATAATTTCAAGAAATTTGCGCATGATTGCGGATATTTCATCTACAGCGAGCAGGGCGGCGTTGCCAAACACTTATGCAAAATTAGACAAGCTAGGTCAAGATGTTGACAGCGCCAAGGGTCTTGATAAAGTTATTGTTGCTGCCAAAGCAATAATTAATGCTCCGGATGCGGTTGCGTTGTATATGGGAAATGAGACGGCTGAAGAATTAGCTCCTTTTGGGCTAGCGTTAAAACTATTAAGGAGCGGAGGTGTTGGGGCTGCTGCGGCTGGAAGTGTATTTTACAATTTTGCAGAATCATATGGGCTTACAGCAGAAGACGAGGGTAAATTTCTTCGACAAACTGGACTTTTTACGGGAGAACAAATTGCACAAATAACAAGGCCTGGAGCGTTTGCGGTTGCTAGTGTAGAGGGTGTAGTAGATCCATTGATACAAATACCTGTGGTGCAAGCACTTTTAGGAAGAGTCAATGCAAGCACAGATGTGGGGGCATCGGTGCTAGCACAAATACGTAATGTTGGTAAAACCGGAACAAAAGCGGGATTGGGAGAAAGCGGGTCTGAAGGCCTTTCGTCAAGTGCTCAAGCAATATTTTCACAAGTCGCTCCCGGAGATCCATATAATGCTTTTGGAACGGGAGCCGTGTTTGGATTCCTTGGTGGTAAAGGTACTGCTGTAACCTTTTCGGCTCTTGATATGAGTCGTATACAACCTGTGCTTGAGGTATTAGATCGAGAAATACGGGCAGGAGAAGACCTAGGAATCAGTGTAAGGAAGGCTTTTGAAGATGCAGTAGATGTAGAGGTTTTGCCACCACAAAGTTTTGCCGCAATCGCATCAACAGCCCTTACTGTTGCGCCTGAACAAAAAACAAAAATATTTGAAAATTTAATGGATATTTCGAGATCATATGACATTACTGCGGCGCTTCCAGCGGTGCTTAATGCTGCGTTGGGAGTTCCAAGTCCGCAAGATTTGCAATTTATAGATGCCGCCGTCGGTTCCATGCTTGGGCAAAATATTAATCCGGAAACCATCACACGGTCGCTTATTGACACCGGCATAGCTCCAGAGGTGATTGTTTCTTCAGTTGCAAACACCACAAAAGACCCGTCATCGGTAGCCCAGAGCATCACGATTGTGCAGGATTCTGGGCTTGATATTGCACCGCAAACGATTGCAAGCAGTCTTTATCAATCGGGTAGTGACACCACCAATGTGGTCAACACGCTTTTGCAGCAAAGTGGTTCATCGGCAAGTGAAGCGACCAATCTTGCAATTTCAGAAGGCATAAAGTCGGGGAAAAGTTTTGAAACTGCGCTAGGAGAGGTTTCACAAGCGGTTCGTAGTTTTGGCACCCTAGGCGCAGACAATAGCAATGTACTTTTGCAAATTGCTTCTGGAGCATCGCAAGCAGCCACGGGCGCGAATGTCAGTCCAGAAGTGCTATCGCTTGCATTGGTGGCAAATAACCTGCCAAATGTGGGAGCAACACCTACAGGCACTCCAGTAACCACTACTCCAGTAACTACTACTCCAGTAACCACCACTCCAGAAACCACTACTCCGGTAACTACTACGCCAGTAACCACCACTCCAGAAACCACTACTCCAGTAACCACCACTCCAGAAACCACTACTCCAGTAACCACCACTCCAGTAACTACTACTCCGGTAACTACTACTCCGGTAACTACTACTCCGGTAACTGAAACCCCAGTAACCACCACTCCAGAAACCACTACTCCAGTAACCACCACTCCAGAAACCACTACTCCAGTAACCACCACTCCAGTAACTACTACTCCGGTAACTACTACTCCGGTAACTACTACTCCAGTAACTACCACTCCAGAAACCACTACTCCGGTAACTACCACTCCAGAAACCACTACTCCGGTAACTACCACTCCAGAAACCACTACTCCGGTAACTACCACTCCGGTAACTACTACTCCAGAAACCACTACTCCAGTAACTACTACTCCGGTAACTGAAACCCCAGTAACCACCACTCCGGTAACTACCACTCCGGTAACTACCACTCCGGTAACTGAAACCCCAGTAACTACCACTCCGGTAACTGAAACCCCAGTAACTACTACGCCAGAAACCACTACTCCAGTAACTACTACTCCGGTAACTGAAACCCCGGTGTATACGGAGACGCCTACAGTACCACCGACGGTTCCCCCTACAGTGCCATCGACTCCGGTAGTTACGGAAACTCCAGTAGTTACTGAAACTCCGATTACTCCTCCAACAGTTCCTCCGACAGTTCCTCCTACAGTACCACCGACGACTCCGCCAACTACTTCGCCAAAAGCTCCTACGCCAAAGCCCCCATCAACATTACCACTTGTACAATTTCCAGAGCGGCCACAAGTTGTGCCACAACTTCCTGGAATCTTTCCAATGTTTTATTATGGGAAAGACTTTGGGACGAAACCGCAAAAACTTAGCCCGGAAGGCGTGTTGATAAATCAAACGTATAAACCGCTAAGCGTGGTAATGCCTGGGGCAGAACTCCCTGAGCCAGAAGAAATAAGCGAATTGGCAGAATTTTACCAAAACAGGGATACGACTTTTGAAGATATATTGAATATGTTAAGGGGATAATTATGGATACGAATGATTATGCTGGTTACAGCGCGGGCGACAACACAGATTTGTATTATAATCCAAATGATTATTATGATTATAATTTTTATCAAATGATTGGAATTGATCCAGCAAGCATTTCAATAACAACAGATGGAAAAGAAAAAGCATTAGATAAAAATATACCAGTATTGGATTTTCTTGGAAAGGTTTTATCTGGTAAATCGAGTCTAGGGGCTGCGGGTTCAATTGCCGGTACGCTTGGGCTTGGGTATTTGGCAAATCAATTGCTTGGTGGTCAAGGTGGTTTCAAAGGTTATTCAGGGTCCATTCCGAAGTACACCGCAACACGAACGATGAAGACCATCCCCACCACGGTGATGGGGCCGGATAACAAGATGGTCACAAGGCGGCCCGGATCCGGGGGGATTACGTACTTCAGTCCTATGAAATACACGCCAGCCCCGGCTCCAGCCCCGGCTCCAGCCCCGGTTACCGGCGCAGCGGGTGGGGGGATGAGCAATTTGGGAGGGTATTCGGATGGCGGGCAATTGCTTCGTGGGCCAGGGGATGGTGTAAGTGATTCTATCCCGGCTACAATAGGAAGAAAACAGCCCGCACGGCTTGCAGAAGGAGAATTTGTAATCCCAGCAAGAATTGTATCCGAAATAGGAAATGGATCAACAGAGGCGGGCGCAAAAAAACTATACGCGATGTTGGAAAAAATCAAGGCCGCACGCGCAAAAACAAAAAACATCGCGGCGGATACTAAAGCAGAACGTTACTTCCCGAGGTAAGCATGACAACGACAGCAAAAACTACACCAGTAGGTTCGGCCACAACCTCAACACTATCCGACTGGGCAGGTGACTATGTTACGGACATGCTTGGGCGGGCAAAGGCGCTTTCTGAAGAAGACTATCAGGTATATGGTGGGCCGGTTACCGCCGGACAATCCAGCTTACAGGACACCTATTTCAAAGGCGTGGGATCATTGGCTTTCCCATCGAATCTAGGCCAGAGTTTCAGTGCATCCGCCGCTCCAAAAGTTGGAGAAAGAACTGCAACGTCTGTTACCGCAGACTATATGAATCCATATTTGGCGGCAGTGTTAGACCCGCAGATTAAAGAACTGCAACGACAACAAACAATGAAGCAGCAAGAAATAGCGGGCAAGGCAGGACAGGCTGGCGCTTTTGGAGGATCACGATACGGGCTGTTGGAAGCTGAGGGGCAAAGAAATTTACTGGATCAGATTAGCAAAACCATGGGGCGAACATATGCGGCTGCGTATGACAAAGCACAACAGCAATTTAATACCGAGCAAGAACAAGCAAAAACCATAGCGGACATGATACGCTCGGCTGGAGCGGAACAAAGAGCTATCGAACAAGAAGGGATTACCGCCGACTATAATGAATTTTTAGCGCAGCGCGACGATCCAATGAAAAAAGTGCAGTTCCTGCAAAGCATGTTACAGAACCTTCCAATAAGCACAGTGTCATCACAACAATTGCCTATGAGCGGTTTGGGTGGTGCAATGTCAACTACTGGCTCGGGATTGGCGCTTTATAAACAATTAAAAGATTTGGGAATAATTACGTAAAAATCGGAAGAAAAAACGGGTTAGTAAAAATGCGCGAAGAAGACATAGAGCGATTTTTGGGTAAAACACCGAAGCGTGGCGTTGCGTCTTTGCGCGGCTATGGCCAGGGTGCAGACGAACCAGCGGCACAGGTTGCTCTCCAGGCGCGTCGGAATATCGGTGAGTTGGGTCGCGCTCTTGTCGGCGTAAAACCGTATGACGAAACAAATCCGACGGGAACCTACCGTACTGTTCAAGCATTGCTAAACATGCCCACTCCTGCTGCAATTATCCCGGAAGCCGCGCAGGCAGCAGGTAAGGCGGCAGGAGCCTTGAGCGGTCTCGGGGCGTTGGGCGTTATCAAGCCCAAAGGTGGCAACTGGCTTGCGGGTTCGGTAGAAAGAATGCTAAAGCCGTTGCGTACCCAAGTGATCGGACAAGATCCAGCCGAGAGAATAAGAAACCTTGAAGGAGCACTCGCGCAAAACATTGAAGAAGGAGTGCCGGTTGACATGGGCATCGTGGAACGCGAGCGCGCTCGTCTGGCCCCCGATATCGCCATCAACAATTGGATTGACACTAAGCTTGGCAAATACGTTAAAAATGAGATGGGTACGCCTGAAGACCCGTTGAGAAAACTTGCTGAACGGGGTGTTTTACATATCGATCCTGCACATGACGAGGACATCTACGGCTTGACGTACAGACGTCGGCGCGAAGGATTTCCTGAAGAAGGTGTTGCTCAAAGTGATCTGGCCAAACGCTGGGAAGACATGGCCGATAGAAAGATTGACATAACAAAACAAGAAGACTATGTACGATCGGCAGAAAGATATTTTCCCAGTGCGCGAAAGTTTATAGCAGACAACCCCTGGATTAAAAAGTTAAGCCCAGAGACCCCGCTGTATTCTATGTCAAGCCGTGCCCTGTATGATGCCCAGAGAGACAATGACAACTTAGGTTTTATACACTTGATTGATGAGTTACGAAACGCCACTAACCCCAACTCAGGGTTGCCGAGTTCGTTGCAACTCAGCCCAGACAAGCTGCAAAAGGTCACGGTGCCTCAAGCGGTTGAACTAGTGGATAAGATCAACAAGTGGCGCGTAGAGAATA
>Ga0194124_10001645_pt1 | contig 27400 bp, 23 predicted proteins | sample TA2KigCas0mmetaG_FD_148605 | JGI IMG/M metagenome (GOLD analysis project Ga0194124, IMG submission 148605) | Freshwater microbial communities from Lake Tanganyika, Tanzania - TA2015031 Kigoma Deep Cast 0m | ecosystem: Environmental > Aquatic > Freshwater > Lake | place: Tanzania: Lake...
CCCCTCAAGTGACCATGCACGGTTAAATGTAAATCTTTCGAATTTTCGCAGTCGATGGCAATTTGAAAAATCTAAAGAAACAAGACTTGTGCAATTGTTGAATTCTCCAATTATTTTAAGATTTGGTGGAAAGATAATATTTTGAAGCGACCATGCATTGTAAAATGCGTAAGTTCTAAAATGCTCTAATTTTAAACAATCCGAAAAATCTAATGAGACAAGACTTGTGCAATAACCATATCCTTCAATAATTTTAATATTTGATGGAAAAATAATATTTTTGAGAGACCATGCATTAAAAAATGCACTATCATCTAATTCTTCCAATTTCAAACAATTTGATAAATCTAGAGAAATAAGTCTCGTGCAATTGGAGAATTCTCCAATAATCTTAATATTTGGTGGAAAGATTATTTGCTCAAGTGACCATGCATTGAAAAATGAATATTTATCATCAAATCTTAATCTTTTTAATTTTGCACAATTTGAAAAATCCAAAGAAACAAACCTTGTGCAATAATTGAATCCTCCAATTATTTGAAGATTTGGTGGAAAAATAATTTCGTCAAGAGACCATGCATTTGAAAATGCATTATCACTAATTTTTTGTAATTGATAGCAATTGGAAAAATCAAGAGAGACAAGACTTGTGCAATTATTGAATCCTCTTATTATTTGAATATTTGGTGGGAAAATAATATTTCTAAGTTGGAATGCATTTTCAAATGATTGAACATCAAATTTCACTAATTCCAAGAAATCACTGAAATCAATGTGAGTAATTAGTTGGTAATTTAATAAACAATCATTTCGAAATACTTTAATATTTCTTGGAATTGGTGTTTCAGATACTTCTTGTATAGACATCTTTTAATTTATTTCGTTATATTACTATTTTTATTCAATTTTTACCAAAATTTTATTTTATATTACGAATACAAAATAATACCTACCTAAATTTGAATCCAGCACTAATTCCAATGCTATTGGAACCTTGACCATTCCAGCCAGCATCACGACCGACATGTATGGCACCATATCCGCGGTTGTTTCCATAGCCAATATGACCTTGGGCACCCCATCCATTGTTGTTTGCATTACCGGAGCCGCCTGTAAAGACACCCGGAGTAGTTCGCGCAGGGAAGTTGTTTGTCAGATTCAAAGACATTTTTTATAATATAATAAAGAAAATCTTTTTTAAACTTAATCTAAATCTTTTGTCTGCAAGTCGGGCAAAACTTTCGTATTCCTAGCCATTGTTGTAAATGATCAAGCATGAATACATGCCCACATCTTAAAACAATGACATCAGAATCATCCTGGAATTTTTCCATTGAAATCACACATTTTTTCGCCTCAAAGCGCAATTTTTCTTTGACATCAGCGAATTTTTCTATCCTAAGAATTGGAATTGGAATATGAATTGGATATCCCACATAACTACTTCCAATCGTCATTTCTACATTTTGATTCACAAAGCTGCCTTCCAGAAATTTCAGCCCGGAAATAGTGACATTGTCACCTATTGTTATGGATTTCACACCAGAACAATCATTGAAACATTGGCTTCCTTGAATAACAACGTTATTTCCAATCACAATGCGCTCCAATTTGGCGCATTTTCTGAAAAAGAAATCACCACTTATTCTGCAATTGTCCGGAATAATTACTTCCCGGATATTCTCGCATTCTGCGAAGAGATAATATCCAGAAAATGTCGTGTTGGGGGCAAATTGGAGTCTTTGAAGATTTCTTAGACGGGTAAAACAGTGATTTCCAGAAATATTTGTTGAATGCCCAATTGAGAGAGATTCTAAACCAAAGCATTCCTGGAATAAATAACTGCCAGTAAGTGCAACATTATCTCCAATCCTTAAATTTTGTAGATGATGTGAGCTGGAGAAGGCTCCGTATCCTGAAAAAATGGTTCCACTTGGGATGTCCAATTCATGTATCTGTTGTGAATGTGCAAAGACGTATTCTGCGAATATTTTGACTGATTGCCCAAAATTCACAGAAACTATTTCTGAATTTGAAAATTCGTAGGGTGTTGTAAGACATGTGTTATCTGGAATAACAATGTTCTGATTCAGGCGTGCCATGTTTTTGCGAGGTATTAGTATTCAATGAATACTAATATTTATTTCAATTTTTTATATTATAATTTCAACCTACATAATACATAAACATATTCAATTTTTTGCCATATATTCACATAATAGTCTGCCTTCTTCGGTATTGCGTAAAACTATCATATACATATTTACAATCCACAAATGGTTCGTCATTTGCGAGAGTCCGTGACCCCTGGATTCCTCTAATTTTTCAATTTTACTAAGTTCATCGCCCCCAAATAATTTATCATGGAGCAAATGCGATTCAATGCGAGCCTTAGCGGCTTCTAGTATTCGAATTCGTATTTTAGCCGCATCAATATACGCTTCATTCTCGCGTAATTTTGGTGGATCCGACGCAATTTCTTTGAGCCAATCGAAAAAATCCAAGTTATTATCCTCCCACAAAGATTTAATTTTATTTTCCAATTTGTGGTATATATTTGTTAGAAAGTCCACTTTGGGCTTAATATATTTTCGGAATTTTTCCTGGCGAACTCTGTGAAAATTCACGTATTCACCGGGCTTATAGCCATATTCATCCTTTATGTATGCGTATTTAAATCGCCCATTACATTCATCCATCCAGTTATTTATTAAAAATAGATGGTTATTATCTACAGTATATGCATTCCTTGCGAAGAAATGAATAGTTGAACATTTTTCACTGAATCCGGCTGGTGTGTGCACCAGCTTTTTCCACAGGATTTTCGTCAGAGAACTCTTGATTATTTCTATTTTCAAGAATGCCCAGTCTTTCCTACTGAGATTATTTTTTTTCTTGATTGTGTACGCCCTGATACCAGAGCCAATATACCACAACAACCATTGTAATACTGTAATATTAAAATAACTATGATATGTGCATAGACTAGTTCTATCACATGTTTGTAGATAATCAACTAGTTTTGTGTCGGAATTAATATAATCCCATACGGTCGTCATTTTTACGTTTTTTTCCTAGGAAAATCTGCGAAAATAAATTTCACTTTTTTGGGGGAACCTAAGGTTCCCCCATAACCCCCTCCTCTTATTTTATAGATTTTATGTATATTATGAATAATAAATTCATAATATTTTTAAGATTTTATTAAATAATAAATTCATAATATTTTTAAGATTTTATTAAATAATAAATTCATAATATTTTTAAGATTTTATTAAATAATAAATTCATAAATTTTTTAAATAATAATCTCATAATTGACATCTTATTATTTTCTATAGTTCTACAGAAAAGCGTGTGGCGTCATCTTCTTCTCCGGATTCTTTGTCGGATCCACCGTGAATTCAAATGCATCGTCTATCATCTCTCCCATATCCCCACCATATTCATGTAATTCACTCTCAACATCCTCCATTATGACACCCATTGGCGCCGATGTCTTCTGGTTCTGTTCCATCTCCTTTTCCTTCTCTCTGATCCCCTTGAGTTCAGTGATAAATTTACCCTCATCGAACAATAATTCAAATGCATTCGTTCCCACCTTTGGCAACTGTCCAAACATAATGTTCGCACTTACGCCACCCATCTTGTCCTTCTCTCCGAATGTCGACGCCTTCACCAAAATCTCCAAACTCTCCTCAAATGTTGCCTTCGCAATTGGTCCCCTCTCACCCGACCGATTGATACCATGTCTCTCTATCTTCATGATCACCCCTCTGTGCGTCATAATATCGCCCAGTAAACTAATATGGCGGTAATTCACCGGATAATCGGGCATCTTTAACAGCTCCCTCAAAATAATATTTCGGGTCGCCTCAATGCCAAAAATCTCCGTAATCTCATTGATATCATTGCTCAGGGTTCTAGTGGAATCTACATTTTCATTCATTAGAACATCCACCAAATTTACACCAACTGTCCACAAATACCACTCCGTTGATTGAATATAGCTTCCATCCGCATTATACGTCAATTTCTTCATCATTTGTGGAATAACTTTCTCAATATTCGGTATTCCCTGAATCGTAATTCCCATCAATATCTTCTCTAACTCCTGCAAAAATGACAAATAATCCCCGTCATAGCTGTCCTCTCGAACCCTAATGCGCATCATCAATTCTTTCGCATTGTCGTCCGAAAATGTGCACTGGATATCATCTTCACTGTTCCTAGAAATAACCTCTTGGATGTCCGACAAATATATATTCTTGTTCATCATCTTCTCCTTGTTAAATACAATTCTCAGAACCCAGTGGCTCAATTCATCATCAGGGCACTGAGAAACCCCCATGAGTTCCGCAAACTCTTGGTAAATCTGGATAAATTCCATGTCCTCCGTTTTCTCCATAACAACATCGCTATGTTCATATATAATCATCGTCTTCTCCACAATATCGTGCAATTTCGTGAACTCAATTTGATTCGATATCATCTTCGCTTTGTCAATGGACTCCGTATACTGTGGCTTCAAATAAACCTCCATGACCGGCGTTTTAATCGTCTTCGAAACATTGATAATCTCTTTGATCCTAGGGACACCTGTGCTCGTCACTACGGACCCAGTGCCTGCATTATGGAATGTATCCCTCATGCACAGCCCATTCGCAATATTGAAATTCCTGGTCTGTTTGACCGTCAAATCATAGACCCAAGGATGCTCCGATAGCACTTCCTCAATTGACACAATATAATCATATACGATATCCTCATGCATAAGAGCAGCAAGAATATTAAGATCATTATTGAAGTCCAATTTATCAACAATTTCTGCCATATTGTCCCTCTTCAAAATAACATTCCCGAATGAGAATTCAACATCTGGAATTATATTATACTCATTTTTCGCCACCTCCTTGCCAAGAAAAACTGGCAAGTAATCTCCCACCTGGATCGTATTCCCATCCACACCCACTATCTCATTATTCACCCTCTTCAGAAAACTCTTCGCCTTTGTCGCCACCACAACGCGTCCTCCTTGGGTAGTCACTTTCAACAATGTTTTAGTCCCATCCTTATTATGAACCGGATGCCGCGTAACCGCCTCCACATCGTCCCATATGATTTTACCATCTGTTGTGCAAGCCTCAATACGAACTTTCTTATCCCTCACATACTCCAGCACCGTATCATGTTCGTGATGCTCTAAATTTTCTTCATTTGCATTTGATATTCTCTCATCAATCCACTCACCAATTTTCTTCTTCACCAATACACCATCTTCATCAATCACAATTTCAGTGTTCCACTCCACACTATTAAGCGTATTATGCACATAAATTCCGTCATCAACCATAAAGCTCTCCGTCCCAGGAACAGTGAAATCATAGACATACTCGTCGTCCGCCCCATCATACTTCTCAATTTTCGTAATCTCATCCCATATTACATCGGCGTAATAAGCCTGCTCCAGTAATACCAACTTCTCCTCAATTTCCGGAGTAATGCGGCTCTTTTCCGCTCGGAAATTCTCCAAATATTTGCCCAATGTTCGGCGCCCAATGCTCTCCTTCATCCTCCAGCGACCATAAATACGGCTGTGATCCGGCAATCTCATCAATTTACCAATATCGGCGACCAAATTGCCCACCTCAGGGACCTTATCCACGTATTCCGCCAAATCATGGATTTCCTCGCGCTGATTGTATCTGACAATTTCCTCAATTGCCGTCTTCTTCGCCATGGATTTCAACTGTAGCTTATCCTGTATGATGCTAGCATATTTACGACTGATTGACATTGACTTGATACGGGCATCATTTTCACCCAGAATTCCGAAAATTCCTACATAATTCATCAATAGTCCTATTTCACACAAATAATCGCGATTCTTTGAACAGAACCGCAAAGTCCGCTTATTTCCATCAATAATCCCGTCATTGTCGACAAATGAGCTCAAAACACCCTTGATGAATTCCAGATTGCTCTGAAAGAATATTTCCGGTATATTGCTCCATTTGCTGAAGTATTCCTGGACCTTACTATCAACTTCCACATTCACCTTTGAAAGATAGGATCCCCAGAGATATCCGAAATTGAAGTCCATAGGCACCTTCATATTCCCAATTTTAACTTCTGTCACTCTCTTCTCATCCACCATTGGAACCGCATTTGACACTGGGATACGGTCCCCCACATTCAAATTACTTCCTTCTATGGGAACAATTCCACGCTCGGTCCTCTTCAAAAATGAATGTGACAAGGTCGCCCTAGTCATTCGCCCACTTCGCGTCCATACTTTCATAAGACCCCCATTCACTGGATGTCTGCTAACCTTGCTAATCGCCTTCCAGCTCGTCTTTTCATCCGCAGAAACCGACAATATTTTCACCTTGTCATCAATTTCCATAATCACATGTTTGCCCGTTTGGTCCCGTGATATTTTACCATGATTGCTCTTGATCTGGTTATCAATGAATTCCCCAATGCACATCTTCTTGACACGACCCTCATACTGAATAATGATCTTTGTGTCCGCTGGAACCGACATCTGTGTCAATGGCTCACCCATAGATTGAGCCCCGATGACGCCCACCATTTCACCAGGCTGCACCAGCGATCCCAAATATTTCTCACGGATCGTATCAATTATGAACTTAAACACGGCTTTATTGAACTTGTATTCCATGATGCAGATTTTCACGCTCAAATGACTGTATAGCAGAGCCCTGAACATATACAATGAAAACTCCGGCAAATATTTGCGTAATTCTGCGTCCAAATCATCCAAGCACTTCTTCATATATTGCGGGGTCAAGTCTGTCTTATTGCACAATTGAAGTTTGAACATATCATGAGCATTCTTGATGGTCCTTGGGAAGAATATAGGGCTTTGCACAGTAGTGCTCATAACATTCATATTTTTAAAATAAAGATTCCTGGCTTTCTCCCGAATTGCCATCAGATTTTCAAATTCATCGCGGGGATTACTCTGCAAATAGGTAGCCAAATCTTTAAAAGCCGCCGCCGTCATTATCGATTTCAGAACACCCATATCATTCTCCGTGATCAAATATTTCTTCTCCATCTCCTGATTATTGTATTCCACCAATTTCAAGTCCTGTTTGTTCAGCTTGCAGGGATCAATACCATCATCTCCATAGGCAAATTGCACAATATTATTCATTCCATTGCGCACAGTCCCACCATATTTCACACACAAATCTTCCAGGGCTTTAATCAAACGGCGCTGCATATAGCCCGATTCTGCGGTGTCCCTCACCTGAAGACCGCTTGCCAAACCAAAATTGAGCGTAGAAGGCACTGTAATGTCATACACTTTGGGATAATCTGCCACATTCAATCTTTCAATCTTTGTAATTGGGTCCAGAATAATATTTTTCTTTTGCACCCATCGGGTGGTTTTATTAATTCCAAACCCAATATTCAGCCCAATAATATCCGCGAATTTACGAGCAAATTGACCCAAAATCACCAATCCTCCCCTGGAAATTTCCGCAAAAATACCGAAATAGCTTAGGATCATTTCAAGCCCAGCAATACGCCTCAGCACAATATCCACTGAATCCACAATTTTTCCGTATTTCTCAAAATATCCTTCCAGAAATCCCCGCATAAAGCTCTTGGATTCCTTCAGAATATAATTCGGAATTTGAGTCAGTGTGCCCAAGCGTTGACCAATAAATTTTCCACTTTCTCTGTCATCTTCGTCATCTTCTTCCATCCCTAAATCACCACCAAATATAGGCAATTCCACCGTAACGGGCAATAGGTCTCCCTTCTTCACATCCGAAGTATTCACTTCTTTTAGTCTTTCAGTCTCATTGTCCCAAATAATCAGCGATTTGCTCTCCACCACTTTCACTTCTCTGCCACTCGCCGTCACAATGCGAAACATACCTTGTCCAGGATCATGGCGCGTTACAGCGGTCACTTCACCCCAGGTCACGTGCCCACTGTCATCCGTTGTCGAAATATAAGTCTTCTTGTTCAAGCTCAGCAATTCCTGCTCAAGCTGTGGTTTGTGATCAATTTCCCGCCAGCGATTCGACATCTCACCATCAATCCATTCACCAATTTTCACATATCGGGGAGCCCCATTCTCCATAATCACCACCTCAGTGTCCCAACTAACTGACTTGATGGCAGTATCAATAACACCTTCTCTGCCACCCATCTGATGGAAAAAGAAATCAATGGGGTCCAGCCCATTGTAAAAACAATTTGCAATAAAACCGCGGCTTCTTGCCCCATAGTCATCCTTGGAAAACAATGGCAGAGTTCGCCTATCATATCCAAAATTGATCCTCTCACCGGCAACCAAACTCTGACCAACGGCACCTCTTATCTGAAAAATATTTCCGATGGTTCCCTTAGATCCCGCAGTCATAGTGACATAAATGGAATTCGTGTTGTTCAAATTCTTGCGAATATATTTCTGAAAATTGAATTCTGCCTGCTTTAAATTATCAATAATATCCGCCTCCAGGTTTAATTTGATAAATTTATTGTCCAGGTTTTTCTTGAATATACCAATATTAGCCTCCTTAATTAGAGAATTCACATCCTTGATTTTTGCATCAATAAATTCCTTAATTTTCTCAATATCTTCGAGAGTAGGGATGCAATCTCCCACACCAATTGTAAAACCATGACCTACCATCCATCTGTTCAGTAATCGCTGGTTATTATCGAGAAAATCCTTAACTGCATTTGCGCCATATGAATCATAAATCATCTGAATCAGTGTATTACCAATGATCGTTTTATCCAGAATACCCTGTTTGAAGATTCCATTTTCAACAATCACAGTATTATCGGGGATCGGCTCATTGTCGTAATTCTTATTGTTCTTCTTGAAACTAATGTCCGGCAAAAACAGCGAGAATAAATCCTGACCGCGCCAAAATCCGTCTTCCTGGGGCTTGGGAAATATTCCAGTGAAATGATCATTTGTCATCAGTAAATTACTAAATTCACGCTTGGATAGTTTAATATGTGGCAAAGTCATCAAATAAGCCGCCGTCAAGGTATCCTCTTTCACCTGAATAATTGGCGTGCTACTGGCTGGACTTATAATTTGTGTGGGAACAGCCGCCAATTCATACAATTCATTGGATGTCTCAATATTCTGGGGAATATGCGTATTCATCTCATCACCATCAAAATCCGCATTGTAGGCAGGAGTAACATAAACGTTCAGACGGAATGTCTTTCCAGGCATAACTTTCACCTTGTGCGCCATCATACTCATTCGGTGCAAAGAGGGCTGCCTATTGAAGAGCCCAATGTCGCCATCGATCAAATGACGGTCAACAATGTCGCCCTCTTCTAGAACAATAGACTCGCGGTCAATATGCTGTAGAAAAATATTCTCCTGATGGGCTATTCCATTCTCATCATAGTTCATTTTGATAATTTGGCGCGCCCCTGGATGGACATGGGGACCATTGCGCACATATTTGTATAATCTTGTCTTGTTATAGCGCGTCACAGTCTCCGGAATTGTCAAATTCATGGCGATCTTTTCAGGCACACCATATTCATCAATGCTGATATTGGGGTCCACATCTACAACTGTTCTTCCCGAAAAATCCACGCGTTTGCCCATAATATTGGATCGGATACGCCCATCTTTGCTGCGGATTCTCTGGCGAATCATTTTCAGGGGCTGACCACTTCGCCTCGTAGAAACGGGGATATTCTTGGATTCATTGTCCACTAGGGTCACAATGTGATATTGAACAAGAGCACGGGCACCCTCAATCAGGCGATTGGATGCCTCGCGTTCCGCATCACTGTTCTTTTTCAGGGACTTCTCAATTTCGCGCTTGAGGGTGATTGTAGATTTCACAATATCGGCGAATTTAGAGGTCAAGTCATCCTCTGCCCTCTGGTTGTTGTCCTGACGCACACTTGGGCGCACAGCAGGGGGGGATACAGGGACAACCGTGCAAATCATCCATTCTGGTCTGGCGTCCACATGATCAAAACCAAGTAAAACGGAGTTTTCATTCGTAATCCTCTTAAAAATATTCAGGATGTGCTCCACTGGAAGCACAAATTTCATTTTCTTTTCAGAAGCATCTTTGAATGCATCCGTATTATATTCCGCTTCAATGTGAACCGTGCTGATAACATCATTTGTCTTCATTTTCTCTGCAATAACTTTGCGATAAATATGGGGCTGAATAGCATTGCATCCTCCATTAAAAGCGCATTTTTTACTCGAGGTTTTAGAGCATAAATCACTCACCCATTTGAAGGCGGCGGCTCCATTTCTCTTTTTCAATTCTTTCATAATAGCTGGATTTGATTTATCAAATAAAACGTTCGCACATCTAATGCAAACACATCTCAATAATTTAGCGATTGTATCCATATGTTGAACCCAATATACCGGCAATGGCAGCTCAATGTGTCCAAAATATCCTGGTGTGATGGTGTGGTCATATTCATCAGTGGGACAAATGCGTCCTCTTTCAATAACACCCATCCGCGTATCAAATAATCCATTTTCTTTCGGTTCTGAACCTTCATATGTTTCTGGAACAATTACATGACAAACAGATGCTTTTTTCAGCGCTTCTGGATTCAAAAGCCCAAATTTAACTTCTGATATATCATACACATCCGAAACATCTGCTAATTCCTGAAGTAGTTTAGACATATTATATTGAAGATTACTTTTATAATGAAATATTCTTTAAATCATTTCTCGCAACAGCAATATTTTTTTTCATTTTTTTTTGAAATTTTTTTGGAATTTAATTTAGGGTAAATTTAAGCAAAAAATATAGGTAAGAATAAAAATGGAAGAAATTAATGAAATTATTACTAGAAGCAAAAAGAGAAATCTGGAATCTTTAGATGTAATAAAAAAAGCGAAAATTAATAACTTTTCCTCCATTAAAAAAAATATGGGGAAAAAAGAAAAGGATAATGAGATTGTTATAAATCTGGATATTAATGAAATTTCGACTATATTAAGCCAGAAATCTCCCAAAAAACCAAAGCTCGTTGCAAAAAGAAAAATATTAAAACAGCCCTCTGCGCAAAATCTTCCTGCAGTTTCAGATGAAGAAAAAAAAAAGAGCATTAAAAAATACGGGGGATATTATGATGAAAATGATAATTTCATCATTGACTATGACATCAATTCAGAAAAAGACGATAAAATCAAAAAAGAGTATTTTGAAAGATTCACCGAAGATGAGCTTAAATACTGGAAGAAGATATCAAAAACTGAAAAGCAATTATTATTCAAATTGGAGAAGGAATTGGAGAAATATGATTTTAATGAGGAGCCAGAAAGATTTAGAATACTAAAAATTCCTGTCAACCTCGCGGTTAAAAATAATATAATGCAAAAACTTCTCCAAATAGAAATGATGGAACCCTCTGATCCAGAATATTTTAAATTGAATCGCTGGCTAGAAGGCATACTCAAAATTCCATTCGGTAAATATATTAATTTACCCGTTAGCAAGAATGACCCTAAGGATAAAATTTCCAATTTTGTCTCTAAAGTCTCTGATGATATGAATTCCAGCACATTTGGGCACACCGATGCTAAAAATAAAATCATGCAAATTGTTTGCCAATGGATCTCCAATCCGAAGTCCATGGGAAATGTTATTGCCCTTCAGGGTCCTCCAGGAATTGGGAAAACCTCTCTTGTTCGCAATGGAATTTCTAAGGCTCTTAACCGTCCTTTTCATATGATCGCCCTTGGTGGTGCAACTGACAGCACTGTTTTAGAGGGTCATGGATATACTTATGAGGGATCAACTTGGGGCAGAATAGCTAATATTTTAATGGAATCCAAAGTGATGAATCCAATTATTTTCTTCGACGAATTAGACAAAGTAAGTGGGACGAAACACGGTGATGAAATTATTGGAGTTCTCACGCATTTAACCGACCAAACCCAGAATTCCGCGTTTAGTGACAAATATTTTTCGGGGATTGACTTGGATTTGTCGAGGTGTCTTTTTGTATTCTCATATAATGATGAGGCTGCTATTAATCCAATTTTGAAGGACCGTCTTATTCGTATAAATTTAAATGGATTTTCTTGCGAAGAAAAAATAAACATCGCAAAGGAATATTTAATCAAAGATTTAGTTGATAATATTGGCATGGAGCCCAAAGATGTAGTATTTTCAGATGAAATATTGCGGAAAATAATTAATGAATATACAGAAGAAGAAGGTGTTAGGAGTTTGAGGCGATGTTTAGAAACTATCCTCCTCAAACTTAATATGGCGAAATACACGACGATTGGTAATGAATTGAAGAATCTATCATTCCCAGTTATTGTGACTGAAGAACTGGTGAAGAATTTATTATGCGATAAATCAAAATCGAGTGAATTTTCTGATTATAGTCGCAAAATGATGTATATTTAATCTTTGTATAAAATATAAGATAGATGAACAATCTAGGAGTTTTATTCCGCGTTTTTTTAATAAGCTCTTTTTTAGCCGCCGCCACAGCCGCCCCCAATTTTTCTAATTTAAATAAAACCCATGAGATGCATGTTGGACATATTGGACATATTGCACATGTTGCCCAAGTTTCCCACAATTCCGTAAATATCACTAATATCCAAGGAATTGAATGTGATTCATGCCAATTTGTGACTCATAAAATAGACGACTATGTTTTCCATAATGAAAAAGTTATGGGATTTGTGCAGAATGAATTTGATAATATATGTAATCTATTACCAGATGATGCGAAGAATATTTGTTATTCAGCAGTGAATCAATCTCTACCGAGTATACTTGGAAATATTGGCGATTTTATTGCCGATAAAGGATGCCAAGAGATTGGAATTTGTCCTCCTTCTTAGAAACCATCGTCAACATAATTCTTATTATTTCCGCGTTTTGCCCCAATATAGGTCTGTTGTTCCGTCGTTGTGCATACTTGTCCAGTCGATGTAGAATAGGTGGACTTACACTGTGGGCTCGCTCTATTATGCGAAAATACGAACATACTATCCTTCGGAATCTGGGGGGATATCATCTCATTTTTCAAAGGAAGAGGAGTTCCCTGTGGAACAAATAAATAATCACTTTTAATAAGAGGCGTATTAGCGGGCTCAGCTTTCCAATAATTGTAATTGTTAGCAATCAGCTTTATCCCGTCATAATTACCGTAAACTCCGTTTCCCATTTCATAACTAACTGGGGCAGGTGTATTAATGCTTAAGAGATAGTTATTATTTCCTAAATAAGATGCCTGTTGATTTTTAACTGCTACGTTTTTTATTGGTGCATTATAATAGGATGGATTAACTCCAGAATAATTGGTTTGCATTATATATAGTTCATAGAAAAAAATTATTCATTCTTTATTTTACCAAAAATATGATTAAATATATCAACTATCATTTTCTTCCAATCTAAATTAAATTTATCATATGTTTTCAAAATATAATCCTCAGTTATGCTATATTTATATAACTTTGTTTCATCTAAATTTCTTTTGAATTCGAATACTTCATTCTGATTTGTATCATTTATCTCGTATTCATTCAAAAAAATATCTTCCATTTTTAATCGCATATCTCTAAATAAAAAATCTTTGTATTTTAGTGAATATAAATTGGAGAGCGGTATTCCAAAATTTTTGGATTTATAAAAATCTCCAATTGGTCCACAATATTGATTCATCAATTTATTTCTTTCCATGTTTAATTCATAATTTCCTGAATTATCTTCAATCATTATTATTTGATTATTTGTTTTCATTTTTATGTCATTTAGATTAAAAAATGGAAAAATAAATCGATCTATAGTAGAGTCTGGTAAAAATTGTATCCTATATTCCTTTTTATTCCATTTGAATCCTATATCTAATATATAATCATCTTGATTTTTAGTATAAATTAATATTTCATGTCCAATATATTTAATAAAATTCATGTTATCTATTTCCTTTAATTCTTTTGTATCTTTATTGATAAAATAAGCATTTTGAATTTCAATAATATTAGATTGACTTTTAGTAAAATAAAATAAAAGTCTATATTTAATTTCAAAATATAAATTGAAAAGAAGCTTTAGTATATTCACCATTTTTGTAATTATAATTTAATTTTTTTTAAGTAGACATATATAAAATATTTAGAGTAAAAAATAATCCAAATATTTAGAATTGCTGTAAATTTTTTTTCATAATATATAATATAAAGATGAGCAATTGTGCAAATATTATAAATCGTTTGACTCGAGAAGTATGCAATTTACAGATTGAACTTGCAAAATTCGATTGTATGAGGGGTGTTTTAGAATTGGACCAGGATATTCTCCAACGTCTAAATGAGACTGCCTATTTAGTCCCGAATGATTCCGCCCATTCCTCCCATTGTGGAATACCCGTTACTGTTAGCAAGACTTATAACGGATCAACCACTACATATTCTGCTCTTTTAGTTGCAAAGACTACTGATGGTAAAGCGATCCTTGTATCCACTAGCAACTTATATAATTACACTGAGCGCCAATGCACTGGTTTTGTTTGCTTCACTAGTGATCTACCAGTTTGTGTTGAAAAGATTGATGTTAAAGTGCTGGAAACCCTAGATTCAGCAGCAGTCGCCAAAATTCTTCAAGACTGTGCAAATACAACTTGTCACGGAACTCTTACTTTAGAGGAGTATAATCTATTGTTAGCCTTTTTATATCCTTATGGTGTTCGATCAATAGGCATCCATCAGGCAGCCTGTTTCTACAAGTCAGCTATGCGTTTGAATCATCACGAAGATGAATCAGCTGAGCCAAATGAGCCAAATGAGCCAAATGAGCCTTCTGATATTCCCCTTGAATTAAATGTTCGCCATGTTCAAGATGAAAATAGCACAAGTACTTCAAATGTGACTCTCACAAATGATGCGATTGAAGCAAAATTGAAGGCTTTATTGGAATCTACTGAAACTGAATCAACCTCTTAAAATAATTTTTTCCAAAAAATATAATTAATTATATTTTTTTTCTTTCATAATTTATAGATGAATAATTCTAATCAGATTCATAAAATTAGGAATGAACTGTCATATGTTCTTCGATTTGGTGGTGTTTGCACGGCTATTCAATTTAGTCCCTCTAATATTTCACATGATATGTCTAAAACAGCATCAAGCACTATCATAAATGTAGTGAATGAATACATGTGGAATAAAGGAATTGATATTATTTCTACAAATTATGCAAATGGAGGTGTTGGTTTCATGCTTCTTACTACGACTTCCAATAAGGAGGCTATGAAGGAAATACTATCTAATCTTGATATTCAAAAAACCCAAAAGAATGAATACATAGTATCTGCAAATGATATTCTTGATTTATCTGCAAGCAATTCAGCAAATCTTTCGCATATTGTTTTTAGCATGAAAATTATTGATAACTATAAGGTAGGAATCAAGAATCAATTATCAATTGATTTAAATGAGAACTCCAATATTAGCGATGATGTTCAAATATGTGAGAGATCTATTGTAAATCATCTGCGTAATTTGAATTTAATTAATGATGAGACTGATGGTGGACTTTTAACAATAATTGGTGATGTTTTTAAGTCAATTGCTGATAATTCAAAGAAATATGCAGTTCCTGGATTAATTATAGTTGCTCTATTCTATGCCTTAAACTACGTATATCAAAAATGGAAAACTCTGGAAAAAGAAAAGAAGTTAGAGCCAACTGAGTCATCTACTTCTCATTCAAAATTTCTGAAAAATGTAGACCAACCTTTTCTTTCAAGTGAACCTGCTGAGCCTGCAGAACCAGCCGAGCCTGCTGAACCATCTGATTTTGAAGTTAATTTAACTACACGAACTGTCCATAATAATCGTATTTCTACTCTTCTTAAAACTTTAGAAGATTCAGAAGTCAAAAACAATAAAACTACAAATATAGAAGCAAAGATTCTTTCTCTTCTTGCCGAAACCACTGAATCTCGTTAATAAATATTTATAAATATATAATATAATTTTATAATATATATTTAATGAGTTATACAAATTATATAAATAAATTATCTTCTGAAACTAAAAAAGCATTGGAAGAATCATCAAGTGTGAATCATGAAATTCAAGATCTAAAAAAATATAAATATTCTATGAAACATTTAAACGATAATTCAATTGGATATACTATTAAATATAAAATTAAAATAGATGATGAATTAAAACATATTATTAATTCTTTAAGTTATGAAATATTAATGTGCTATTTTATTGAAAATGAAATATTTACAAATCAATTTCATATTGTATATAAAATTTATAGATGGAAGAATGATACTTATATTTCATTTTTTCATACAAATAGAGATTATTTACAAAATGTTCATCACCAAATAATTCAAAATATTATGCAATCTATTAAAGAAATTTCCAGAAATATTCAGATTAAATTTTCAAATAGCAATAATTTACCTTTCACTTTACAAATAAAAATATTAAAAAAGGAGTATCCAGTTCTTATACAAACTATATGTAATATGGCGAAAATAAAGAAAATAGAAAATTCAGAAGAAATTATTAATTCAATAATTAAAATTCTTCAGATTAATGAACTTCAAATTATTGAATCATCTTGCGTTCATGTTTCAACATATCAATTTCAAGAAGATCCAATTGATTATTTAGGATCCCTAAAATCGGAAGATACAGAGAATTCAGAAACTTCTACGAAAGCTGATGATGAACAATCCGATAATTTATCTGTGAATAAAAATATTGAATTCATTAATAACAATATTCGAGAATTATTCTGGCATGCAACAACCGATTCTAAGAAAAATAAAAATAAAGAATCTTCAAAAATTGGACATTCCCTCTTTTTTACACTTATTTTTGCGGCAGTAGTTTATTTTATTCCAAAATATTTTAATAAATTAGCAGATTTCGGTAAAAATAATGTTGTAATTGATAATATTTTAGATTTAGCGACGGAAGATTTAACGCAAACTAATATTAATAAAAAAACCAAAAATTTTTCAAAATTGGATCCAATTATTGAACAAAATGAGCCATATGAACCGAATGAACCATATGAACCCAATGAGCCAAGTGAGCCAAGTGATCAGCAAGATGAATTAAAGATTATTGCAAGTAATATTTTAAAGAAGTATAATGAATCTTCATCTTCAAATCAGAATAGGAATATTGAATTGAAAAATATTAAGAATCGTTTAAAATTAATTTTAGAAGAAACTTCTACAAATTAGTCGATTTACCATAAAAAAATTAATCTTATTATACATTAATACAATGAATGCGAATTGTGTTAATGTTCTTAACAAAACAGTGAGTGATGTTTGCCTTTTAGATAAAAATGTGAAGCAGAATACAGATGATATAGAATTCTTATTCAAATATATGCAATTTACTAAAAATTTACAGTTAGCCTATTTAGGTTGCAATGTTCAAATAAATGCTTGTGTTTGTTCTTTTCCAATCCAAAGTTGTTTCATTAAGGATAAATTGCTGGAATTTTATTTGGTCGGTATTTTAGAATATTTGAATAATTTACCTTACGAAAACTACTATTTCATTGCGACATCTCCTTCAGATATTCCAGCATTATTCCGTAATGGGTCATTTAATTATCCTTGTGTAGTAGAAATTGGGCTTATATCTTGTGATAAATATAAATTAGTGAGCATTGTAGATACTACCAAAGCACAGGACTATTCCGACCTTAAAGATGTTGTCCTTTATTTACAGGAGACTTTACACTGCAATATTCCACAATATGCTCTAGCAATTCTCCAATTATTAACAAAGAGCCCTGATATTTACCTACAAAAATGTGATACAAAAGTATTGTCATCAAGCACAATATGTCAATCCTACTCTTCTTTACAGGATGTTAAGAAAGACACACATGACCTATTCTGCTCACTTGTAAATCAATATAAGCGACATTATACTACGAATAGTGTTATTGAAGTAGTTATTTTTTATGTCAAGAGAGCTAGTGATATTCTTTATTTAGAATATAAACAAAAATCATTTAATAATCCATTCTTTTCACCACCTACTCAACATGAAATATTTGAAAAGGCGCGAAATTTATTCCTGGAAGAAAATGGTTTAGAAATAAATAATTGTGGTATATTTGTAGAATCTGGACCTTATGAGCCAAATGAACCCAATGAACCAAGTGAACCTTCTGATTTAGGTCCATTATATTTAAATACAAGAGATATTACCCAATATGATGATGATAAAAAAACTGAAACAAATATCGATTTTATTATTGAAAATAAAATTAAAAAATTGCTCGAACTTACTGAAACTGAAACAACACAAACATCATAATCGGTAATAGAATCTTTATAATATATTTTATATATTATATTATGTCTTCAAGTGATTTATGTTCAATGGTAAATGTTTTAGCAAGAGCATATTGTGATTTAAAAAATAATAATTCAACAACTGATAAAAACCAGCTGATATTTCAAACCGATTTTTATGTGAATAAGCGGATAATATTATTTAGTTTAGCCAATTACGAATACACAACTACTTCTAATATCGCAATAAGTCGGGATGAATTGGCAATTATCCGCGAATTTTTACTTACATATATTACTAAATTCTCTTCTAATACGATTAATGATGTATATATTCATTACACTGGGGGGTGCTTATTATATTCTTTTGTTGCCTATGAAAGAAGTGCTGTAATTGCTGATAGTTCCCAGACAATCAAAGACATCCAGAATGACATTGCTACAAATTATGAGAATAATATATTCAAAGTCATTGAAATGTTTTTTATGAATTTCCCACCTGATTCTCCAATCACGAAGATAAAAAATTTATACAAATATTTTCAAAGTGGGCGCAATTACGCAAAATATAATATTAATACTCTGATGAACCGCAGTAATTTGGAGAAATATTGTTTATCTATTTCTGATTGTTCGGGTCCTCATCCTCATCCTGAGCCATATGAACCCTATGAACCCTATGAGCCGAATGAGCCCAGTGAGCCCAGTGATTATATTTTACTCACTAAAAGAATAATAAATAATACAACAAGAATGAATGATGATGATATCAAGGAAGCAATTTCAAAAATTCTGGAAATAACAACTTCACAAGAAGTGTCAAATATCCCTGATTGATTACTAAAAAATTGGCTTAAAAAAAATATAATATATAAATTTATAAGCCCCGAAAATGACGAATCCAACGCACACACCCTGGACCCTCTGGTATCACGCTATTGAAGAATCAAATTGGACTAAAGATACATATACAAAAGTCGTCGATATTTATTCAGTCGAACAATTTATTAATGTTTTTCAACAATTCCCATCATTTACCAAAGGAATGTTCTTTCTAATGCGCAAAGATATTTTCCCTCAATGGGAAGATGAAAGTAATATTGATGGTGGATATTGGTCATTTAAAATTGGTAAGAATGTTTCCGAAAAAGCGTGGTATGAGCTTGCAGCAAGTTGCATCGGTGAATGTCTTACAGTGAATCCAGATAATATGGTGAATATTAATGGAATTAGTTATAGCCCGAAAATTAATAATGTTATTATTAAAATATTGAACCGCTGGGCAGACAAAAATGACGCCAGCCAACTCACAGAAAAAATAGAGAATTTGCACCCATCAACTTCTCAATATAAACCTCATATTGAAAATAAGGATGAATTTGTGACACAATAATTTGATCACATTACTTTTGGCGCCAACGCCAATTTTAAGTATCCCAAACTTCCCACCTTATACTGAATAATCAGTGGGAAATCATTTTTCATAAAAATCTGAACATTATTGCTCAAATGCGTGCATTTGGTGAATAATACTAGATGGCGCAAGTTATAATAGCCTTGGATAACTTCATAGCTCTCATTATTCTTGTCAAAAGTGAGCCCACCGTGCTCACTACAAACGGTCTCTTGATCCGCGAAATCACCGGTGCAACTGAATATCAATTTGTTGCCCACATTTTTAATTTCGATTAAATCGGAAAGATTGCTCATATCCTTGCAAATCTTCTGGAAATCATCGCTCGGCATTGTAATCGTATTCTCGAACTTCTGGGGTGGAATACTAACTTCCTCATACTTGATATCCATGAGGTTCAACTTGTAGTGAGTAACACTATTTTTGTCACTATTGTCAATCTTGATACCCAATTTATTGGGGTCACTCTCACTAATATAGAGCGTTAGGCAATCATTATTATTGCTTATGGTTTTGATCAACTTGTGAAAATACATCATACTTACTCCAACAATGAGCCTTTTTTTGCAATTGTAGGACTCAAAACGTCCGCCTTCTAGCCTCAAATGGACAAGAATAGTCTGGCTGCTGTCCATTGCGACTATTTTGATGTATCCTTTATCCTCTTCCTTCTCAGCATCACTGCTGCCTTTATTAAATTCAATATTCACGTCGGTAAGAATATCCTTTAAAGCCTCGACTAGAGTTTTAAAAACAGTAGTCTGGACAGTCTTGCATTCCATAATGTTTACAGTCATTCTATATTTCTTATATTATCTAAACCTTTTAAACTGATTTATTTTACGAAATAGAAAACCCATCTCCCAAAAATAAAAATTGATTTAAAAAAATTCTAATAAAGAAGATAACCAAAATGGAATTCCCTATTTGTAATACAATAAATGAGGATGAAGAGGAGATGCTCCTTTCCATACTTGAGAAGAAATGTAAAAAGAAGATAGAATTACCTGAAGTTGGTTGTCTGAATATTAGTGTAAAAACGGCATGTTGTTATATCGATAAGATATACAATATCAAAAAAATGGCGCAATCAATTGAAGAAAAAATAAAAAAAGATAGCTCTATTTTAAAAGCCATTAATTATACGAAGACGGAGGAAGAAGGATCCTCCGGAATTTTAGTGAAAAATAGTAAATCAAATAATAATTTTTATAATTCGATATGTATAACTGTTTGTATTCGTGAGAATAAAAATATTAATCTTATGATTTTCACGAATGGGCGCATTACTTGCACTGGTTCCAAAAATGATGATGATGGATATGACGCCGCAAATCATTTGCTGAATGAAATGAAATTAGACGCGACTATATTTCAGAATGAAGAAGAAGCCGCTGAAGCAAAAATAGTGAATTATGATATTGTTATGATCAATTCCAATTTTTCAATCGGATTTATGATAGATAATCATAAATTATATGACATATTGATATCTAAACGCGGATATTACCATTTATTCAGCAGTTTTGATCCTCGGACTTATCAAGGAGTAAAAATTTATTTTATGTGGAACACGAATCAGGTTGTTAAAAATGGGGTTTGCGCTTGTTCAAAGAAGAAATGCAAAATTTCGGCGAAGAAGAAGAATGGAAATGGTGATGGTGATTGCAGGAGAATAAGTGTTGCAGTTTTTGGAACTGGAAAAATTCTAATCGCTGGGGCGAAAAATAATACGCAATTATATGATACCTATCATTTTATTATCAAATTACTACAGGAAAATTATGATGCTATATCACAATATAATATGGAGGACAAGCGGAGGATTATTAGGATCTGTTCGGTCCTAAAGACAAAATCTTTAGGACCTAAGAGATAAAAAAACTTATTTTTTATCTGTTCAGTCCTAAAGACAAAATCTTTAGGACCTAAGAGATAAAAAAACTTATTTTTTATCTGTTCAGTCCTAAAGACAAAATCTTTAGGACCTAAGAGATAAAAAATGTTGATCTAATTACACTGAGCTCGAATATATCCAACTGGGCAATTTTCAGAAATTATCTTTTTAGCAGATGATAAAAGACCAAATTTTTGTGAACATATCCGATTGGGGTTATTTGTTTGGGGAAAAGGTTCGGTTGTTTTTTCTAATAATTCTTTCCCATCATAATAATTTCCATCACATATCGCCCTCTGGGAGCCCTTTGGACACCCAGTGAAATCAATGGTTTTATACCCAACACGCAAATATTTCCCGTATTTACCGGAATTATCCACGTGATTCGCTTGACATACAACATTCATATCTTTGCCGATTGGAACACACTTTGTGGAATTTGGTGGAATTTGGACACCAGCTTGATAGCCAGTTTCACAGAGTGCTCGATAATCATTCTGTTCACATCCCTGGTTTTCAACTAATTTTAGCCCGTAATTTAGCCCAAATTTCTTCTTGCATTCAATATCATAACTTATGTAGTCACTTTTAGGATATTTAAAACATGTAGTTGCCTGAAATGGATTTGAACTATAACTTACTCCAGGAATTACTTGATTAGATTGACCTTTAATGGCTTCCTTCATTTGTTCCTTTGTTATACAACGGGCTCCATGATCAGGATGCCTATATCCAAATATTGTTTTTCCATTATTTTCATAACTACAAATTCCAATAACAGTGGGTCCTTGATCAACTGGGGCAAATTGTTCTTTAGATTTCGTGTCAGTTTTTCTGGAACTTTCTGGACAAGTCTCTTCAACAACAGCTTCAACAGCAGCTTCAACAGCAGCTTCACAATTTAAAGTGATATCGCAAATACCATTAACTATGTAGCCCATTTTACCATCTTTTAGACATGTTCCCTGAGCATTCGTTAATTTTTCAGTTATTTTTGAATTATTGGTAGTTGATAATCCAATTATTAAAATAATTGCAATAAATAATATGAAAGACCCAAAAACTATTATAAAAACATGATTAAAATATTCCACGAAGTATTTTCCAACTAAATATAATCCGATCGGGAAAATAATAATAAAAGTCATTAAAATATATCCTACATATGTCCCTATTTGATTATCATTATAGCCTGATTGAACAATCAGGAAAATTGTAGAGATAAATGTTGCAAATATGAGGACAATTAATATTTTATTCCACATTAATTTATATCGATATTTTAAAATATGCAAAGGTTTAAAATTAAAATAACTCTTTAATATAAGCACATGGCTGGAGGTTTAATGCAATTAGTCGCTTATGGAGCACAAGATTTATATTTAACGGGTAACCCACAAATTACTTTTTTTAAAACAATCTACAGAAGATACACAAATTTCTCTATGGAATATATTCCCCAATATTTTCGTGTTCTTCCAACTTTTTCTACCACCCAGCGCAATCAACTCACTGTTAAAATTGATCGGAATGCTGACCTTTTGCATGACTGTTATGTATTGATTGACTTGCCAAATATTTATTCCACCGAGGTCGAGCGCTTCCAATGGATAGAAAATTTAGGCGAAAATTTTATCGCCAGTGCTGAAATTACTGTGGGGGGACTAGTTATTGATAAGCATTATAGTAATTGGCTAAATATTTGGGCTCAATTGACTATTACCAGAAGCAAGCGTCGGGCATATGATGAAATTACTGGTAATGTTTGGCAAATGAGATATCCCGACAAATACTACGGAAATTACAGCCCTACTACAAAGCCCAGTATTGCTGGAAGGCGACTATATATCCCTCTTCTTTTCTGGTTTTGCGTAAATCCGGGGCTAAGTATTCCTCTTATTTCTCTCCAATACACAGAAATTTATATGAATATTGAATTCCGTGCATTGAATGAATTATTCACAATGTGGTATGGATTGAGCCCAGATAGTTTATATGAATTTGGTAAAAATGGAACTTCACCAACAACTGGTATCCCTAATTTTGACAAACAGCTCTTTCAAGCCATTCAAGACGCAACTGATCCTGTTTTAGTAAAACAACCTGCTTCGGTGCTCGTAGATGCCCTGGAATTGGAGGGCTATGGACCGCTCAACTATTTTTGGCGGTTTGTTAATGGAACACAGGCTCCCAATGGAATTTGGACACAGAATTCCTATGTATTCTGCAATTATATTTTTCTTGATGAGGATGAACGCCGCCGATTTGCACAGACTTCACATGAATACTTAATAACACAAGTCCAGCGTCAGGTCTTTGGTGGGATAGATGGGCAACAAGTCTTGGAGCTTAAAATTGCCCAGCCTGTTAAAGAAATGATATTTACTACGCAGCGGAATGATGTCTATGTTGTGAATCAGTGGACAAATTATACGAATTGCCTTTATTTTAATTCACTTTATGATGTCAGTTTTGTAAAAAATTGCTTTAATTTTCGACAAGAACGCGATTTTTACACAAATGATATTGACCCCTGTTTGCCCGATGTTCAGCAGCAATTTGAGCGAACGAATCAATATGATATCGATTCGAGGAATATATTTTTCAGCGGGAAACTGATTCTTAATGGGAATGATCGGTTCGATGAAAGAGACAGTGTCTTCTGGAATTGGCAAGAAGCTTATAAGTATCACACCAATAGCCCGGACTATGGAATATATATGTATAGTTTTTCACTACAGCCAGAGGATTTCCAGCCCAGTGGTAGTTGCAATTTCAGCCGCATTAATCGCGCCCAACTTCAGCTCAATTTGCGCCAAGTTGTAAACACGGACATTGAATATGATATCATTGTGTATTCTCATAGTATGAATGTATTTCGCATTATGGGTGGCATTGGAAGCGTTGTATTTTCGAACTAGTGGGGTGGCTATCTCATATATCTGGCTTCCAACTTTCTTTGTCTTTTATGCATAGTGCTTTTGAAGCCAAATGGATGAGATCAGTTATAAAATTAGTGTCCTGGGAACGCTTCATTTCCAGGACTTTTTCCATAAGCTCTCTAAATTTTTCCTCTCTTTCATAGAGACCTTTTTCATTAGTTATTGTTGTATTGATATAAATTTTCTCAAATTCTGAACCCAAGGCGCGCCAATTATTCATATTTTCCATTGATCTAGCCAATTGGGTGCTTGGGCGAAAAAATGTATTTAAGGTAGAGATTAGAAGCGCTGCTAAACTTATGTCTTTCATGACAGCTTCAGATAATAGATTATTTGTAGCTGTTTGTGCAGTTGTTAAGGCTGTGATGATTGTAATGATCAGACTAATAGGCGTGGAAATATTATTCCAGAATGCAGTATTAATGTAACTTTTCCACCAATATCTGCCAATATTTTTATTAAGTTCTGCTTCTAGATGCTTCACACGTAAATCTAGCTCATCTTGGTATGTGTCTACTCCAATATCAATGTGACTTTTATTTTCACTCATTATAATATTTAGTCTTATATTTTTTTATCTATTTTATATATACTATGGCAAATGGAGGAATGGCAACGTCTTACACAGTTTCAATTATTTTAGGTCTTTTGGCTGCTTATGCTATAAATTATTTTGTTCCAAATTTGAACCCATTTATTAAATTTTTCATAATTCCACTGGTAGTGATTTATGTAATGCTAATGCTATTTAGAATCATTTTTCCTGGAATTAATCGTTGGGGTAAGAAAATTGCTGAATACTCTAATAATAATGCATCAAGCAATATTCATGCAATGTCTTATGTGGAAATATTCCCACCAATTTTTATAGTGTTCATTTTGATTATAATTCTATTATATAGTGGATTATTCAAATAATTTTATGATAATAAACTAATGTATAACTTAAATTGTAAAGTGCTGATGCGAGATTATTTAATCAATCGTCAGTCTTTTTTTTATTACCGTATATTTATTGCTCTATTTATTACATTACTTTTAGTTCATATTTTAATACTAAATTACACATTAACTGTTCTACCAGTTTTATCAATTTATTTTATTGCATTTGTTATATTTTTTCTGGTTTTGTTTCTGTTTAATACTATAGCTGTGCGTTGTTTCTCAAATGAAGAATATGATGCTCTAGTTCGTAAGTGCCAATTATGTATGATTGATCCAAAGGTTCGCACAATTGATAATATTAGAGATATTCAGGATTTGTAATATTTTTTATAATTTTCTTATCTTCTATAATATATGAATTATAAAAGAGAACAGCGCCCTATTTCACAGGATCCAGTGGTTTCATATCGAAAAACTCATCAGGATCCTCGAGATTGGGGAAATATGTTTGCTAGACAAGGTTATCCCCTTTTTTATACAAATTATTCTCCTATTGATTATGCCAATATTAAGAGCGAATGTCTTTTGGGTGAAAATGAATGTAGCCCACTTTGTTCTGGGTATACGACAAATAAATGTGGGGTTGTAGCTCCTATTCCTGGACCACAGTGGCAGGTTCAATCCGCTGCGACAGTTCAAAGTCGTTTGACAAACCAAGAATACACAATGTCGAGGGCTCCTTTGGAGCTGCCTTATCCCCGCAGATACTAGAAGCCCCTTTCAAAAAGGGGCTAACCCCCAAAAGCCCCTTTCAAAAAGGGGCAAACCCCCAAAAGCCCCTTTCAAAAAGGGGCTAACCCCCAAACACCGGACCTAATTTTAGATATTCCATGGTAAGCAATAGCATGCGGGGAGTAAGGGGGGAGTAAGGGTGGGGGTAAGGGGGGAAGTGCGCTTCCCCCCCATTTTAGTGATTCTTTATTTTGCTTTACAATATTAAGAATAATATCCAACGGCATGGGGGGTAAGGGGTGGAGAGAATGGTAGTTCTCCCCCTATTATAATATTTTATAAATATTATATATGACAATCGATTCTGGTCCTTTTATGGTCGTTTTTCTTATACTAATCCTTATTTTTGCGCTATTTATTACTTATTTGCTATTGAATGCAAAGAAAACCACTGAAAGCTACGGTAATTTTCAGCCATTCCGCGGAAGAGCACCTGATGGACCTCCCAGTTGCTGTGGGAATTTAGACTGGTATTTAGGAGATCAAAAATACGCACAATATTGCTCCGGGAAAGATGGAAGCTGTGGTGGAGAAAAATTGGAGGAATACTTTGGAAATATCCAGGAAAATTTGTCAGGGTTTGATCGCCAGGCTGCTGAATGTATACAGAAAGGTCTTAAACCGGCGTATAATCCAGCGATTTGCACAGATGAGGGAGGGGATACATATGAACCATCTGCGAATTGTAAATGCGTAGATAAGAAGAATAAATGCAAGGTATGCATGGAGAAAGTTAATTTTGGATACGGACTTGGCACCTCATAATCAGCATCTTTTGAAAAACTCTTTGAGTTTTTTATTTTTTATTAGCTTCACCCAGTAAAAATCAGCAATAAACCTACAACTATAATAAAAAATCCAATGGGGGGAAGCGCGCTTCCCCCCTTACCCCCCATGCTTATTTAAAGTAGTTGAAGAACTAATTACAATAAATCTTAAGGATTTTTTATTTTTTATTAGCTTCACCCAGTAAAAATTAGCAATAATCCTACAACTATAATAAAAAATCCAATGGGGGGAAGCGCGCTTCCCCCCTTACACTAACGAATCGCAAGCGATTCGTTACCCCCCCATGCTTATTTAAAGTAGTTGAAGAACTAATTACAATAAATCTTAAGGATTTTTTATTTTTTATTA
>Ga0194124_10001646_pt1 | contig 27382 bp, 18 predicted proteins | sample TA2KigCas0mmetaG_FD_148605 | JGI IMG/M metagenome (GOLD analysis project Ga0194124, IMG submission 148605) | Freshwater microbial communities from Lake Tanganyika, Tanzania - TA2015031 Kigoma Deep Cast 0m | ecosystem: Environmental > Aquatic > Freshwater > Lake | place: Tanzania: Lake...
TACCTCGCTGAGGAACTTTACAAACTGCATGGCCTGAGCGCCGACAAGCTCGTTCAAGCTGCATTGGCCTTGTTGAAGTAACCAAAATGAACTCTTCGCGAACGGCCAGGGCGGCGACGCTCTGGCCGTTTTGCTGGAGAGAACAACTTTGCCCAGCATGCCAAAAATCGTAGGCATTGACCTCGGCACCACGAACTCGCTCGTCGCGACGGTGGACTCCGGCATCCCTTACGTCATCGCGGACGCCGACGGCCAGCGCCTCTGTCCAAGCGTTGTGCATTTCCCGGCCGCCGGGGCCGCGCCCGTCGTCGGGCACGCCGCGAACCGTGTGCGCGTGCTGCATCCTGCCACCACCGCCTACTCGGTGAAGCGCTTCATGGGCCGGCGCGGCGCGGACATCCCGCGCGAGGACATGCTCTTGACCTATCCCGTGCGTGGCGACGGCGCTGGCCCGGTGACGATTCCCATTCACGGCCGCGACTTCACGCCCGAGGAAATCTCCGCCGAAGTCCTCAAGAAGCTGAAGTTCGCCGCCGAAGCCGACCTCGGTGAACACGTCACGCGCGCCGTCATCACCGTCCCAGCTTACTTCAACGACGCCCAGCGCAACGCCACCAAGCGCGCGGGTGAACTCGCCGGCTTCACCGTCGAGCGCATCATCAACGAGCCGACCGCCGCCGCGCTCGCCTACGGACTCGACCGGTTGAAGGAACATTCCAAAATCGCCGTGTATGACCTCGGCGGCGGCACCTTCGACCTCTCGATTCTCGAACTCAACGCCGGCGTCTTCCAAGTTCTCGCCACCCACGGCAACACCCGCCTCGGCGGAGATGACTTGGACAAACGGTTGGTGGACTTCCTGGTGGAACGCATCAAAGCCAGCGGCGGCCCCGAGCTAACCTGGCCACTCCTTGCCCGCTTACGCGAAGCTGCCGAAGCTGCCAAAATCCGCCTTTCCACGGAGACCGAGACCGAAATCTCCCTCCCCTTTCTCACGCCGGATTTCAGTTTCAGCCTCCGTCTCACTCGCGACGAACTTGAGCGCCTCACGCGCGACCTCATTGAGCAAACCCGCGCCCACTGCCTTCGCGCCCTCGCCGACGCCAAACTCGAAGCGCGTCAACTCGACCAGGTCATTCTTGTCGGTGGCCAGACGCGGATGCCCCTCGTGCGCCGCCTAGTGAGCGAGTGGTTCGGCTGCGCGGAGTTCGAGGAGGAGCGCGGCAGCCTGCGCCTCGGCGACAGCTTTCACGAGCGCAGCGGCCCGTTGCTCAACACCTCGCAAAACCCCGACGAAGCCGTTGCCCTCGGTGCCGCCATCCAAGCCGCTATTCTCAGCGGCGAATTCAAAAACCTCCTGCTGCTCGACGTCACCCCGCTCTCGCTCGGGCTCGAAACTTTCGGCGGCTTGATGAATGTCATTATCCCGCGCAACAGCACCATTCCCATAAAAGCGGGCGAAGTCTTCACCACTGCGGTGGACCACCAGCGCGAGATGCTCATCCACGTATTGCAGGGTGAACGCGAGCGCGCCGCCGACAACTGGAGTCTCGGCCAATTCGCCGTGCAATTTGAGCGTGCCCCGCGCGGCGTTCCGCGGGTCGGTGTGCAGTTCGAAATTGATGCGAACGGCATCCTCCACGTCCTTGCGCGCGATCTCAAAACCGGCGCACAACATGTCGTGGAAATGAAATCTGCCGTGGACGTGGCCGACGCTGAAGTGCAGCGGATGGTCGAAGAATCCGTCGAACACGCTTTCGAGGACTTGACCGCGCGCCGGTGGATTGAGGCGAAGTTGAAAGCGCAGGAAGTCCTCATCGCCGCGCAATCCGGCCTCACTGAGTGCGGCGCGGAACTGGACGCTGCCGCCCGCTCGCAAGTCGAGCTCGCCGTGACCGAACTGCAAGCCGCCCTCGCCACGGAATCCCCCGCCACCAAAACCGGCGATGTGGCCCGTCTCAAAGCCGCTCACACCGCCCTCGACACCGCCACGCAACCCCTCGCCGACCTGCTCATGGACAAGGCGATGGAGGCCATTCTCCGCCAACGCGGAGTAGTGAGCTGAAAACAAAAACGACGAGCCAAATGCCCGCCGCTTTCTGGAACAAATTACTGGACTAGGGATCAGCCTTGCTGCTGACCGTTCAAATTGAGACTGGCAAATGGGCTGTTGGAGAAGCCATCGGTCTGCGGCTTGCCGCCCCGAACGGGAACTGAGCGTGGATCCGCCGAGCTGGGCGCTGGGACGGGTACTGGTTCGGCACCGTGGATGATGGGCTTTGCAATCGGCGCGTGGTGGGCCACGGACTCGATTTCGCCCCGCTCGTTCTTTGTGGGATGCTTGGCGCGCTTGTTTTTTGGCAGCGGGCTAATCATCACATTGATGGTCTTACCCATTAGCTTCGGCTCGAAGTCAGGATGGCCCCACGCGGCGGCATCCTTTATAAAGTTGGCGACAACTTGCTGGCCGATTTCCTTGTGAGCCATTTCACGACCACGGAAGCGGAGCAAAATTTTGACCTTCATGTCCTCGCAAAGAAAGTCGATCGCGTGCGCCAGTTTTACGCCAAAATCGTGCGGGTCAATGTTCGGCGAAAGCTGCACCTCTTTCACCTTGTTGGCGTGCTGATGCTTCTTAGAATCCTTCTCTTTCTTGGACTGTTCGTAACGGAATTTGCCAAAGTCAACGAGCCGACACACCGGCGGGTTGGCCGTGGCGGCGATCTCCACCAAATCCACGCCATGCTGGCGAGCTAGGTTGAGCGCCTCGGGCAGGCCGACGACCCCGATCTGCTGGCCTTCGGGTCCAATGACGCGTACATCGCGGGCGCGAATCTTCCCGTTGATGCGGTAGGCCGGCGCGGGAGGAATACGGGGGGAAAAGGGGCGACTCAAAGCGCCCTCTCCTTTTGAGGGTTATCCATGAGAGACTTTGTAACTGCTATCTGCCATGCGGCTGATGGGGTGTTTATTACGAAGACGGCCTGCGCCGCGCAAGTGAATTTTGACTGGCTTGACCAAAGGGGGTGATCAACTTGCCGCCATTTGTGTTGAAACTGGGTTTCAAGTGTCCCGGGCGCGCCGTGGACTACGATTTGAAGTGAGTCGCCATTCGAGGATTGCCCCAACAGGCGGGCGCGTCAAAATTAGCGGCCGGGTTTCGAGTGCCAAGTAGCTAACTGGCGGAGGTTAGGGATGGGGTGACCGACGGGATTCGAACCCGCAACAGCCAGAATCACAATCTGGGACTCTACCATTGAGCTACGGCCACCACTCGCAGGTGTGCAAACTAGAGACAGCCCGTAAATGGGTCAAGCGTGCGCTGCCCGAATGGAAACGGTCCGGCTCAGGCCGAGTAGTCGAAGTACACCGTCTTTAGCTTCGAGTAAAACTCAATTGCGCCGGCCCCCTGCTCCTTAAACGAATCAGTGCTGCTCTTCTTCACCCCACCAAACGGCGCCTGCAGCGCAAGCCCGGTCGAAATTTGGTTCACCTTCACCACGCCGGCCTGGATGCGTTCGGTGTAAAGCATCGCCTTCTTGAGGTCTCGCGTGACGAGGCTCGCGCTCAAGCCCACGTCCACGCTGTTCGCTACCGCAAGTGCGTCGTCAAAACTGTCCACGGGAATGATGCCAACGACCGGGCCGAAGACTTCCTCACATGCAATTCGTGCAGCGGGCCGCACGTTGCCCAGTACGGTGGGCTGCATGAAATGGCCATGCGCAAGCTCACCATCGGTAAGCCGCATACCCCCGCACAAGAGCGACGCGCCTTCCTGCTGCGCGATGGCGATGTAGTTCAGGTTGCCTTCGAGTTGCGCTTGGCTGACCGCCGGCCCCATCGTGACACCAGTTTTCAGACCGTTGCCGACGACAATGGCTTTGGCCTTTTCGATGAGCTTGGCGGTGAATGCCTCGGCCACGGCGCGCTCGATGATGACGCGGCTGGTAGCGGTGCAGGCCTGACCGGTAAGGCCGAAACCCGCGATGGCGACGAGCCGCGCCGCAAGGTCAAGGTCCGCATCAGCGAGGACGATGGTGGGATTCTTGCCGCCCATTTCCATCTGCGCACGGGCCATGCGCGGAGCAAGCTGCTGATAGATCTGCGTGCCGACCGGATGTGAGCCGGTGAATGATAAAGCGACGACGGCGGGGTTAGTCGCGAGTTCACCACCAACCGCCCGGCCGTCGCCCACGACGACATTCAGCACGCCCTTCGGCAGGCCGGCCTCGAGCAGAATCTTCGCCAGTTCGCAGGTCAGTGCAGGAGCTTGCGAGGCGGGCTTAATGATGACTGCGTTGCCGCAAAGGAGCGCGGGAGCCATTTTCCACCCCGGGATGGCGATGGGAAAATTCCACGGCGTAACGAGCGCAACGACCCCAAGCGGTTCGCGGCGGGTGAAAAGCAACTGGCTGGGCAAGTCGTGCGGAATGGTCTGCCCCCCGAGTTGATAGCCGAGCCCACCAAAGAACCGAAAGATGTCCGCTGTGCGCTGTACTTCGCCGGTGGCCTCGGCGAGCGTTTTACCTTCCTCTCGCGTGAGCAGTTCGGCTAATTCGGCCTTCCTTACCTCGATGAGCTGCGAGGCCTTGCTCAAGACGCGCCCGCGCGCGACGGAAGTTTGCGCCGCCCAACCGGGAAACGCGGCTTGCGCGGCGGCGATGGCCGCCTGGGTATCCGCGCGTCCGCCCAAGGGATATTGCGCGACGGCCTCGCGTGAATCGGCGGGGTTATAATTGGTGAAGGTCTGACTAGAGACGGCGGGCAACCATTCGCCGCCGATTAAGTTTTGATAGCTGCGCATGGGCGTGATTTGACACGCCTTTGCGAGCGAAGGGAAGTTTTGGATGGCGGGAAACAGGCGGCGGAAGAACTCCGTACGCCGATGGGTCAACGGCCGATACCACCCGGACCGCCCATCATGCCGGGGACGCCACCCTCCCAACTACGAGGCATATTCCACGGGCGGGAAGATTGGTTACCCGGCTCGGGCGTGTTGCAGCCGGTGGTGAGCAGGATAATCAGCAACGCCGAGAGGACAACCAAGCCACGGCTAAGTTTGAAAAGACAGGCTTTCATGTCACTTATTTCGGGGCGGTAGTGGTGTGGCGTCCGGAGTCAAAACGGAGTCGCCCTCGTGGATGTCGTTCTGCTTAAAACCTGGCATGACGTTGGCGATGGCATATTCGGTATCCACTTTGGCAAGCTTAACGCGCGCAATTAGCCTACCCTCGCGATGGATGGTCATCTCGCCGTTGGGAAGCAAGCCGTGGTTGGCGCCTATGTCTAACACGATGAAATTCCACTTATGATCCACGACCGTCACCTTGCCGTTTAACCCCGTGGGTAGAGCCACTTTGCCCGCTGGGTTAAGCAACGCATTCAACTCACCAGACTTTTTGTTGAGCTGCACCATCGTGACTTTTTGTTCCTGCTTTAGAACGTTGAGCTCGTTAGTCGCCTTTGGCAAAGCGTCGTTAATCTCAAGAATTTTTTGCGGGTTTAATCCAAGCTTGGCGAGATCGAGGTATTCGGCGCTTTGAACTCTGACGGCCTCAGTCTCCTGCTTAGCCTTATTAGTCTCCTGAGCAGCAGCAATCGCCTTGTCGCGCTCAATCTGTGCAGCTTTGGTAGCTTCGGCCTCGGCCTGCTTGGCAGCTTTCAAGTCTACGTCAAGCGCGTCACGCTGCTGCTCAGCGTTCTTGGCGCGAGTCTCCTGCTTGGTTTTCTCCTGCTGCTCCTTAGCAAGGTCATCGGCGGTCTTCTTTTGATTGGCAGCGAGGGTGGCGAGGTGAGGCTTAAGCTTTAACTCACCTATGACAATGACGCCTATGCCGACCAGAATGATGAGACCAAGAATTAGCCGTAGAGCGAGCATTGGAATCGGTTGGTTCGGTTAAATCAAGTACAGGATTAGCGGCCGCTTGCAAGAGTGTCAATATTCGCCTTAATCAATAGATCACGGTGAATGCGCCGTCCGGTTCGGACACCGCTGCCGCTAGCCCCCAAATCGGGACGCCAGTGCGACGTTGCGGCTCTCCAGTGGGCTTCCCGTCCGCGCCAAACACCTGCCATGCCACCGCGCCACCGCGCTGCCACCCCGTGCCCTCGATCCAGACCACCAGCGTCTCCCCGCGCTGGTTCACGGCGAGCACGGGATGCCGGCCCTTGCCCGGGGCGGTCGGGCTGGCGGGGGTGATCGCCTTGACCACCGCCGCGTCCAGCGCGGCGAACTGCACCGCGCCGGCCGTCTCCCATGCGCCGAACATTTTCCCGTTTGCAGCGACAAAATGCACGCTACTCATTGGGCACTGCCCGATGCGCCAACGGTGGACATAGTCGCCCTTGAAGGTTTCTCCCTGATCGCGCGACACGAGCAGCATCATGTCCCGATTGAGTACGGTGGAGGCCGTCCGGAACAGCGCGAAGACGGTGCCCGCCGCTTCCGCGAAGGCACGCATTCCGCAGCAGCCGCACGCGCCGCTCTCCTCGGGGCTGATCGCGCGCTCGCGCTCGAAATTTTTTCCGTCATCCCGCGACCGCGCGAGGAACACCGCCCGACCCGTCTCGCCGGCCTGGTTGTTTTCAGGCGCGCCGTGCCACAAGACATAGACATTGCCCGTGGCGTCCGCCGCCACCGTGCCGCCGCCGTCGAGGTGCAGCGTGGAGTGAATGAGATTGCGCTGCGGCTCGAAAGCCGTGCCCGAGTCATCCAGTCGGGTGTAGAGCAAGGGCGCGCTCTGCGTGGGCGGCTTTGGTGTAGCTTGGCCCGAGCCATTCCAAACTACATGCACGCGAACGCCCTTGCCGAGGGCTATCTGCGCCCCGCGAATCGTCCCGACCGCGACCGCGCTGCCCGGCTGGCTGTTCACGCGCAACGGAGGTCCAAACTCCGTCTTACCGGCGTCACGCCGCGCGTAAAGCACATCACATTCCTTCGGCTCGCCCTTGAGATAAACAAGGTGCAACACACCGCGCGCGTCCATCACGGCCTGCGGCTGCAACGCCCCGTCCGGCGCACGCTGGAGGCGGACTTCAGCGCCGAAGGCGGATGTGGCCAGCGCAAGGAGCGCGGCGGCAAACAGGGTCTTCATGTAGGGAGAAAATGCCCTTTCGCGCAGGAGCGCAAGCGGGCGAGTGTTCAGTAACCAGTATTCAAAATGTTCAGTCGCAACCATGGCCGCATTGAAAACTGAACATTGATTGCTGCCCTTCACTTCATACCACTCAGCATATCCAGCAACGCCACGAGGATCTTCTCCGAGGCCTGCTCCTCCAGCCGATTTGTGCCCAGCCACGTTTCGTAGCCACCAAGCCGGTGGTGCTCCGGCGTGGGCAGGTAGCCGAAGTAGCCGTTGGCGATGGAGAGAATGCAGCTCGGCTTGAACGGGCTTTTCGCTTTCAGCGCAAGGCCCGTCTCCACGAACGTCTCGCACGGGATGCCGCCCAGGCCCAAGTCACCCACGCGCACGGCCTGCACGGGAATCTTCAGAGTCGCCGGATACTCGGCCATGCCCAGCGTGCGCTCGGCGTAAATTTCCTCCAAGGTCGCGGGGCGCGCGATGGTCTTGGGGCGGGCGAGGATTTCCTTCGCGCGACTGAGCTGCTCCGGCGTCACCCGGCGCGTGCCGAGGTTTAGCTCGCGCAATTCGCCTTTGAGCGGCACCCACTCGAGATACTTGACGCTTTGTAAGGCTTGAAACGCGACGGCCGCCAAGTCGTCAGCGACAATTTTCATCTTTGCGTAAGGCTCTTCGCGCACGCCGGGCTTGCTGAAATCGATGTTGTTAATATTGCCACTGGTGCCGTTGGCGAGCATCGCGACGAACGGCGGGCTTTGCCGGTCTGCGCCGAGGAGTTGCTGGAGGCGGTCGCAGAACAGGGCGAAGTAATCCGCCGAGATGTGCCCGCCCGGCACGCCGCCAACGTAGTGCAGCGAGTAGTTCGCCATCACCGCGATGGGCCGGCCCTCGGGCGATTGCACGGAGAGCACGACGACTTCCGGGTCCGTCGGGCCAGAGGGGCGGTCGAGGTCTTTACTCGCGCGGCCGGGGTTCATCTTCACGAGATCGTTCGTGCTGCCGAAGGGGTTCATCGGCATCGTGCCCGGCTTGAGAAACCAGCGACGGTTGAAAACATGTTTAGGCTCACTCCCGGTGGCCCACCCGATGCGCGCAGGTGCGAGGTTGTTGATGGCGCGACGCACGCCGTCCGCGATGCGGCGCGCAACGAATTTCTGATAGTCGTCCAGCGGCGTGTTGACCTGAAACCGATTCGTTCCGAGCGCGCTCGTCGCCGAGTGCGTGTGCGTGGACGACATCAGCAGATGCCCGCCGGGCAAACCCGTCTCTGCCGTCACCAGCCGCCGCGCCTCGTCATACACCTCGCGTGATGCCCCAAGCAGGTCGCACACGACGAGCGCGACGCGCGCCTCACCGTTATCCAGCACGAGGCAGCGCGCGTGCAACTCATCGTGAATGTGCGTAGAAGGAATCGGGTGGAAGCCGCCGATGATGCCGCCGCCGATGGGTGGCGTGAGATTACTGGTGGCCGCACCGGCACGAAAATGCCTGGCTTTATCCGCGGCCTCAAGTGGCAGCCAGGGGACGCCCAAAATCAACACCAACAAGAGCGCGGACGCCCACGTTGGCAGGGTCGTTGCTGGTTGATTACATTCCCCGAAGGCTGCATTCGAGGTGGACTTTCTCATGGAGAAATTCGTTGGTGCTTGGTGGCAGCTGAACTTCTGCCGCGCTGTTATCATACCCATGGCGCCGAGCGCTCGCTAAGAGAGAACCCCTTTCACCAACTCGCCGTGGATGTCCGTGAGCCGGAAGTCGCGGCCTTGGAAACGATAAGTCAGCCGCGTGTGTTCGATGCCCAGCAGGTGCATCATCGTCGCGTGCAGGTCGTAGATGCTAACGGGGTCGCGGACGATGTTGTAACAATAGTCGTCCGTTTCGCCAAATGTGAGGCCGGGCTTCACGCCCGCACCCGCCAGCCACATCGTGAAGCAGCGCGGATGATGGTCGCGGCCGTAGTTGTCCGCCGTAAGACCGCCCTGTGAGTAAATTGTCCGGCCAAACTCACCGCCCCAGACGATGAGCGTGTCGTCGAGCAAGCCGCGCTGCTTGAGGTCGAGCAGGAGTGCGGCTGTGGCTTGGTCGGTGTCGTTGCACTGGCCACGAATTGCGCGCGGTAGGCCGCCGTGATGGTCCCAGCCCATGTGGAAAAGCTGGATGAAGCGCACGTTGCGCTCGGCGAGCCGCCGCGCGAGCAGACAATTCGCTGCGTAGCTGCCGGGGCGCTTCACGTCGGGTCCATACGTGTCGAGGACAGCCGCTGATTCATGGGAGAAGTCTGTCAACTCCGGCACGCTGGCCTGCATGCGGAACGCCAGCTCGTATTGCGAAATGCGTGCTTGAATTTCCGGGTCACCCAGCGCCTTGAAGCGGCGGCTGTTCAGCGCGCCGAGTTCATCGAGCGTCTCGCGCCGCGTTTCGCGGTCGAGGCCCGGCGGGTTGGACAAGTACAGCACGGGATCGCCCTTGTTGCGGAACTTCACGCCCTGATGCTGGGTTGGCAAGAATCCGCTGCTCCACAACCGGTCGTAAAGCGGCTGGTCATCGGGGCGACCAGAGCCGAAAGAAGTCAGCACGACATAAGCCGGCAAATCGCGGTTCTCACTGCCAAGGCCGTAACTCAACCACGAGCCCATGCTGGGCCGGCCGGGAAGCTGGTGGCCGGTTTGGAAGAACGTGATCGCTGGGTCGTGATTGATGGCGTCCGTGTGCAACGTGCGGATGATGCAGAGGTTGTCCGCGATGCGCGCGGTGTGCGGGAGCAACTCACTCAACCACGCGCCACTCTGCCCATGCTGCGCGAACTTGAAGAGGCTCGGCGCGACGGGGAATTTGCTCTGGCCGGAGGTCATCGTCGTGAGCCGCTGGCCTTTGCGAATGGATTCCGGCAAGTCCTCGCCCCGGTGCTTGTCCATCACCGGCTTGGGGTCGAACAAATCCATTTGAGAGGGCGCACCCGACTGGAAAAGATAAATGACGCGTTTGGCCTTCGGCGCGAAATTCGGGAATGCGTTGGCCGGAATGGAGGTGGCACTGGCAGGATTGCGCATCAGCGAGCCGAGCGCGCCCAGGCCGAGGCCGGCGGCGGAGTTGGCGAGAAAAGTTCGACGCGTGACGGCGAGGCGTTGCGCCGGAGACAGATCACGGAATTGATGGTCATTGCAATTCATAGTCAGGCAAAAATCTCCTTCACCACTCGCGCTCGCTCCACCCCGGTGAGCCGTTGATCGAGTCCTTGGAACTTGAAAGCGAGCTGCTCGTGGTCGAGGCCCAGCGCGTGCAGAATGGTGGCATGGAAGTCGCGCACGCTCACTTTGTTCACTGCCGCGCGAAAACCAATCTCGTCGGTCTCGCCGTAGTGGACGCCGCCCCGCACGCCGCCGCCCGCCAGCCATGCGGTGAACGCGTGCGGGTTGTGGTCGCGGCCCGGCTTGCCGCCTTTCTGTGAAACCGGCAGCCGCCCAAACTCGCCAGCCCAGATGACCAACGTGTCCTTGAGCAGGCCGCGTTGCTCCAAGTCCGCCAGCAGCGCGGCAACGGGCTGGTCCGCTTCCGCCGCGAAGCCGCGATGGTTCCCGATTAAATCCGAGTGGCAGTCCCAACTCTGCTGGTTTTCCATGCCGCCGCTGTAAACCTGCACGAAACGCACACCGCGCTCGACCATCCGGCGCGCGGTCAGACATTGCGCGGCGAAATGCCCGCAATGCTTCTCACCAATGCCGTAGAGGCGGCGAATGTGCTCCGGCTCACGCGAGACATCAAATGCCTCCGGCGCGGCCGCCTGCATCCGATACGCCAGCTCGAAGCTCTCGATGCGCGCGCCCAACTCGTGGTCCAGCGCGGAGCCGGCGAGATGGTCGCGATTGAGCGACGCCAGCAAATCCAACTGCGCGCGCTGGCGTTGCTCATTGAGATTCGCGGGCGGCTTGAGGTTCGCGATGGGTTCGCCCTGCGGCTTGAGCCAAGTGCCTTGATAAACGCTGGGCAGGAAGCCTGCGCCCCAGTTCAGCGCGTTGCCCTTCGGCAGGCCGCGATTCAGCGGGTCGCTCATCACCACGAAACTCGGCAGCGCGTCACTTTCCGAGCCGAGGCCGTAGGTCACCCACGAGCCAACGCACGGGTAACCCATGCGCGTGACGCCGGTGTTCATCATGAACAGCGCCGGGCTGTGGTTGTTGGAGTTCGTGAAGCACGAGTGGATGAACGCGAGCTTGTCCACCTGCCGCGCGAGGTGTGGGAACAAATCCGAAGTCCAGGTGCCGCTTTGCCCGCTCTGCTCCCACGCAAACGGCGACTTCATCAGCGGCCCGACCGAGCCGGGGAAAAACCCGGTCTTGTTGTCGAAGCCCGCCAATTCCGTGCCGTCCCGCTTGGCGAGTTCGGGTTTGTAATCCCAAGTGTCCACTTGGCTCGGCCCACCGTTGGCAAAAATCCAGATGACAGACTTGGCTGTGCCGGCGAAGTGCGAAGCTCTTGGGGCGAGCGGGTTCAGCGGGCCGGCAGTCGCGTTGCGCCCGAGCAAGCTGGCGAACGCGAGCCAGCCAAGCCCGCCACCGGCGCGCTGAAGGAGTTGGCGACGCGACATCGTGCCAGCGGCTTCCAACTGCCGCTTCGTGATTTCGCTCACACCAAACGGCGGCTGGAAGGCACGGGCCCGAGTTGGGAGCTCAATTCTCATACGCAAATTCATTGAGGCCAAAGAGCACTTGGCAAAAGTCCGCCAGCGCGAGGTGCGTGGCATTCGGCTTCTTCTCCGCTACGTAACTGCTTGTCTGCGAGGCGAGGAAAGCGGCCGCGCTCACCTGCTCCTTCGCCGTGGCGGAGCGACTCAAGGCAAGGAGGTAGGCGCGATTGATTTGTGCCGGGACTTCGCCGCCGGAAGTCTCTGCCTCCACGCGCCGCGCAAAAGCCTCCGCCCACTCACGCACCTGCGGGCCATTCATCAGCAGTAACGCCTGCGGGGCCACGGTAGTGGTGGGCCGCGCGCCTTGGGCCACCAGCGGCTCCGGTTGGTCAAAGACGACCATGGAGCCGATGAGTTGGCTGCGCTTCATCGTGAAGTAAATGCTCCGCCGCTTGCTGCGCTCGTCCTTCGTGCCGGGACCGAACATCGTGGTGTCAAGCTGGCCGCTGACGGCGAGCATCGCATCGCGGAGGGACTCGCCTTCGAGGCGGCGCGGCTGGCGTTGAAGAAAGTGTTCGGTGTTCAGTGAGTCAGTCTTCAGTGAAGGCATTTGCTCCGAACGTCCCGCGGCCGCCCTCGCCGCCGGAACATTGGAAACTAAATACTGATTAACCCCCGCCCGGTAAGCCGCGCTCTCCATCATCAGCCGGTGAATCGGCTTCAGCTTCCAGCCGTTCTTGATGAGTTCCGCCGCCAGCCAGTCGAGTAGCTCCGGGTGCGACGGCAGCGCGCCAGTGCGCCCGAAGTCATCGGGTGTCGCCACGAGACCGCGACCAAAGTGGTGCTGCCAAAGCCGGTTCACCGCCACGCGCGCGACGAGCGCACCCGCGCCGTGCTCCACATCCGTGAGCCAGATCGCCAAAGAGCGACGGCGGCCAGAAAACTTCGACCCGGCGGGCGGCTGCCACTGCCAACGTTTATCGGCGTCAGCCGAACGCATCAGCACCTGCAGAAAACCTTGCGGTGCGACGCCCAGCTTCTGGTCCGTGCTGCCGCGCCGCAGGAAATGGGTCTGCTCGAAGAAATCCGCTCCCTGCGTGTGCATCCGGAGTGGCTTGTGGCCCTCGGCGCAAACAAGCACCTGCGTCTTCACGCCGGGCTCGCGGCTGGCGTGCATGGATATTTTTGCCTGTCGATCACGCCAGCCGACATCCTTGTGCCGCCACCAGTCGAGCAAAGTCGCACGCTCGGCGGCGGATAACTTCGCAATCAAATCCGGCTGCTTCGACTTCTTCAACACCTCGGCGACCTTCGCGGGCAAGTCCTCGCCCTTCAGTGTCGGCTCGCCGTCGGCCATCAGCGCGAGACGCGGGCGTCCGATGTTGTGTTTCGTGTTCACTTCGAACTGGAGCTTCACGGTGAAGGTCGCGCCGGCGGGAAAATCGACAACCTCGCCGAAAGTGAACACCGCTGCATGGTCCTTTCCGAACTGCGGGTCTACCGCCCAGCCCGTCTTCGGATTGTCGTCGAGCGACGACGCGATAGAGAGGCCGCCCTGGTTCTGCTCAAAATCCGCGATGGCTTTCACGAGCGCGACGGGCTTGGCTTCCGCGCTGCCACGCGGCGCAGCGGTCACGAGGATTTTGCTGAGGGCGAAGTTGCCGTTGTCCGCGCGTCCCGGCCCACCCTTGGTCATGGAAGTGTGGGCGAGTGCTTCGAGGCGCAAACCCGTAAGCCGCCGCTGCGCGGTATGGAAGGTGAACGTGTATTCGTCGCTCGCGCCGTTTGCGCCCTCGGCCAAGTAGGACAAGTCGTCGAGCTTCTTAAACGTCGTGCCGGCCTTGGACTTCGTGCTGGCCAACTCGACTACCGTCCACACGCTTCCCGTCGGCATCGCCGCGCCGGCGGCCAGCCAAGCGTCAAACTTCGGTAACAGCTCGGCTTCGTGGCGTTTGAGTTCAGCGGCGAGGGGCGCGGCTTCGGCCTGCCACTTGGCTTTTGCGTCACGGGTTTTCTCGGGCTCCATTTCGAGGTCGAGCACACTGCGGACGGTCGTCGTGAAGGTGGACAGCAGCCGGTAGTAATCCTCGTTCGGCAAGGGGTCGTATTTGTGGTCGTGACAGCGCGCGCAGCCGATGGTGAGACCGAGGAACGCGGAGCCCGTGGTCGAGAGCATGTCGTCCATGGCGTCATAGCGCGTGCGCTCGACTTCGTTGGCGGTGATTTGCGTGGGGAAAACGCCCGCGCCTAAGAAGCCCGTGGCGCTGAGCGCAAGTGGATTGTTGGGCTCGAACTCATCGCCCGCGAGCTGCCAGCTCAGGAATTGGTCGAAGGGCATGTCGCTGTTGAGTGCCTTAATGACGAAATCGCGATAGTGAAACGCGCCGGGGCGGTCGTAGTCGTGCTCGAAGCCGCTGCTCTCCGCGAAGCGCGCGACGTCCAGCCAATGGCGCCCCCACCGCTCACCGAAGCGCGGGGAGTCGAGGAGTTGCGTGACGAGCTTCGGCCAAGCGTCGGGCGAAGTGTCCTTCAGAAAAGCCTCCACGGCCTCGGGCGTGGGCGGGATGCCGTGCAGGTCGAGGTGGGCACGACGAATGAGCGTGCGCCGGTCGGCGGGCGGGGCGAGCTGGCGCGAGGCCGCTTTGGCGAGGAGGAAGCGGTCAATCGGGGAGGCATTTTCAGTGTTTTGTTTGGCGTTCGGAGACCTTGGTCCCGACTGGACAACAGGAAGTTGAACTTTTCCCAACGGCTGAAACGCCCACCACTTTCGGTCGTCCTCGGTCACCTTTGATTTGTCCTTCGTCACGCGACCCGGGATGAGCGAGCCGTCGAATGGCGCGCCGTCATCAATCCACGACGCGAGCCGGACGATAACTTCGGGCGAGAGCTTTTCCGCCTTTTCTGGCATGTGCGGTTCCTCAGCGTGACGGACGAGTTTGAGCAACCGGCTGTTCTGTGCGCTGAACGGCACGATAGCCGCGCCCTCGGTGCCGCCTTTAAGCAAGTCTTCACGGGTGGCGAGGTCGAGACCACCCTTGGTTTTCTCCCCGCCATGGCAGGACAAGCAGCTCTTCACCAGCACCGGGCGGACGTGCTGCGTGAACGTGGTAAGCCCGCGTGTCATGCGCTCAGCATGATCCACCGGTAGGGGAGCGGCGGCAGAAGTGAGGCAAGCTCCGCCTAAGCTCCAAATCGCAAAGAGACTACAAGCTCTAAGCTCTAAAATTCGCGGCACTGCCGGGCGGGAAAATACCAAAACACAGCCCATAGGGCGGTTGGGGCTTAATCGACCCTCCAAGCCAACCTCAGAAGCCCAGCCCTTTTTGATTATCGAACACGCGCCAACCTTTAGCATCCGAGCGAAACGGTCTCGGATTTCTGCGAGCGACTTCCATTCCGCCGAACAGCAGGACTGGGCCATTTTAGGTTCTTTTGAGCTCAGGGTTTGGATTTTTGGATTATTGCCGCTCATTCGCGCGTGACGGCTTCGTCGAGGTTGAGGAGGACGTTTGCCGTAACTGTATAAGCGGCGAGTTCGGCGGCGTCCAGTTTCGCATCAGATTTGAACTGGCCTTGGGCGAGCAGCGACTTCGCGGCATCAGCGTCGGCGCGGTATTTGGCGAGGCGCTTTTCCAAGCCAGCAGTGAGCACCGCCAAGTCAGCTTTGTCCGGCATACGGCCAGTCACGCGGCGGAAACCGTGCGTGATGCGATCGCCCGCCGTTACCCCGCCTTCTGTCAACATCCGCTGCGCGAGGGCGCGGGCGGCTTCGACGTAAGTGACTTCATTCAACAGCGCCAGCGCCTGCAACGGCGTGTTCGTGCGGCTGCGTTTGACGGTGCAAACCTCGCGCGTGGGCGAATCAAATAGCAACATCGTGGGCGGCGCAGCGGTGCGCTTCCAAATCGTGTAAAGCGTGCGGCGGTAGAGGCCGTCGGCGGTGTCGGGCTTGTAACCGCGCAAGTCACCATACCGGCTCGTCTCATCCCACACGCCCTCGGGCATGTAGGGGCGCACGCTCGGTCCGCCGAGCCGCTCGACGAGCAATCCGCTCGCGGCCAGCGCTTGGTCGCGGATGAGTTCAGCGGGCAGGCGGAAGCGCGGGCCGTGAGCGAGCAGGCGGTTCTCCGGGTCGCGGGCCACCAACTCGGGCGTGACCTTCGACGACTGCCGATACGCCGCCGACATCACGAGCGTTTTCTGAAACGCCTTCATGTCCCAGCCTAGCCGGATGAATTCAGTCGCCAGCCAGTCGAGCAGTTCGGGGTGACTCGGCGGCTCCGCTTGCGAGCCAAAGTTCTCAGTCGTCTTCACCAGCCCGTGGCCGAAGAATTTTTCCCAAGTGCGGTTCACCCACACACGCGCGGTCAGCGGGTTTTCCGGTGCGACGAGCCACTGCGCGAGGCCGAGGCGATTTGTCGGTGCGCCGACAGGCAACGGGGGCAACACGGCGGGCACGCCAGCCGCGACCTTGTCGCCCTTCTTGTCATATTCGCCGCGCACGAGCACGAAGGCGTCGCGCGGCGTGGCGACTTCCTTCATCACCATCGTGGTCGGCAACTTCGCCTCGTAGTCGTCCACGGCTTTCTTCGCGGCGGCGACGGCGACATCGGCGGACTTAAGGGGGTTTTCGACGTTGGCGCGGAAAAACTTCGTCAACTCCGCACGCTGGGCGGCGGTGCGCTTGCTCGGCTCGGTCGCAAGAATCTTCTTCAACGACTCCGGCACCTGCGGGCCGCCGTCGAGTTTCGCCAAGCCCGGCGGGAGCGAAGTCGCCGAAAGCCGGAAGCGGCCGATGGCATGCTGCCCGCTGGACTTCTGCACCAGCCGCACGGTGAGCGTGGCCTCGGCGGGCACACTCACGGGGCGGTCAGCGAGGAACATCGCCTTGAGCGGTTCCTTGCGTGTCGGCCCGTCCACGGCCCAGCCCTTGCCGCCCTTGCCGTCCAAGACCAGCGCGACTTCGTAGCCCTTCTGCGAATAGCTGGCCTCGGCTTTGCTGAACTGGATGACCTCGGGCTTCCCCAACGAAGGCGCAGAGATTTCTGCTTCGATGCCGCTGAGAATGAAATTCCCATTCGGCGCACGGCCCACGGACTGTGCGGGCAACGAAGCATCCGGCAGCGACTCCAGCAACACGCCGCCGAGCTGCCCCGCCGCGACGGGCGCGGTGACGGTGTAAGTCTCCTGCGGCGCGGCGGCGCCGACGGCGAGCCACGAGGCGTCGGCCTGCCGCGTGAAAGTGGTTTTGCTCGCGGCCTTCACCGACGTGGGTTCGAGCAACTTCCAAGGCGCGGCGGACGGGTCGAGCTTCGTCAGGAACGTCGGCTCCCATTCCCCTGCCGCGTGAAAGTGGTTTTGCTCGCGGCCCTCACCAACGTGGGTTCGAGCAACTTCCACGGCGCGGCGGACGGGTCGAGCTTCGTCAGGAACGTCGGCTCCCATTCCTCGATGAACTTGGGCAACTGCTTCTCCACCTCGGCTTGGCGCGCTTCCGCCGTCGCGTGGGCTTTCTCCAACTCCGCGAGCTTCGCTTCCTGCTCCGGCGACTTCACGTGAATGGTTGGCTCGGGGTTCCCGCCGCCGCGATTGGCGCGGGTGCCGCTCAACGTGCCGCTCTCCTCGATGCTGTTGAAGAAGGCGAAGAAGGAATAAAACTCGCGCTGGGTGATGGGGTCGTATTTGTGGTCGTGGCAGCGGCAGCAATTGAAAGTGAGGCCGAGCCAAGTCGTGCCGGTGGTTTCGACGCGGTCAATGATAGTCTCGATGCGCCACTCCTCAGCAATCAACCCGCCCTCGCCGTTGATGCGGTGATTGCGGTTGAAGCCCGTCGCGACGAGCTGGTCTTGACGCGGGTTGGGTAAGAGGTCGCCCGCGAGTTGCTCGACGGTGAAGCGGTCAAACGGGACGTTGTCGTTGAACGACTTGATGACCCAGTCGCGCCACGGCCACATGCTGCGCGAGCTGTCGGTCTGGAAGCCGTGGCTGTCCGCGTAGCGCGCGTAGTCGAGCCAGAGCATGGCCATGCGCTCGCCGTAGCGTGGCGACGCGAGTAAGCGATCCACGACGCGCTCGTAGGCGTTCGGTAGTTTGTCCGCGAGGAACGCGTCCACTTCGGACGGCGAGGGCGGAATGCCCGTGAGATCGAGCGAGAGACGGCGAATGAGCGTGGTGCGGTCGGCCTCGGGGGAAAATGTGAGGCCGTCCTTCTTGAGCCGGGCGAGGAGGAGCGAGTCAATGGGATTGCCGATGACCGGCGGACTCGGGCGCTGCGGCGGGACGAACGCCCAATGCGCCGAGTAATTCGCTCCCTCGGCAATCCACCGTCGCAGCGTGTCCTTCTGCGCGATGGTCAGCGTCTTGTGCGACTCCGGTGGCGGCATGAGGTCCGTTGCCGACTTTGCAGTGATGCGCTGAACGAGCGCGGATTTTTCCGGCTTGCCGGGGACGATGGCGAGGGCGCCAGACTTGGCAGGCTTTAGTGCTGCTTCGCGCGAGTCCAGTCGCAGACCGCCCTTCATTTTCTGCGTGTCCGGCCCGTGGCAGGCAAAGCAGTTGTCCGAGAGGATAGGCCGGACATCGCGACTGAAATCGAGCTTGGGTGCCGCACCTAAGGCACAGGCCGCACAAGACACAACGGCAAAGGAAACATACCTGAGGAATCGCATGAACTTTCTGTAACTCTTTTTGAAAGTAAGGGGCGATGGGTTATTCACCTTTGACGGACACACTGCGACCGCCATGCGATGTCTGTAACCGATTGCCCCAGCCGCCAGTCCTTAACTAGCGAAATTAAAGTCTTTTTGGCCACATGAAACACCCTGCCGTCCTACTTCTCGTCGTTAACCTTTTCTCCATCCCCGCGCGCGCCGATGTGAAACTTCCCGCCATCTTTGGCGATCACATGGTGCTCCAGCGTGACACCGCCGTGCCTGTGTGGGGCACCGCCACGCCGGGCGAGGAAATCACCGTCAGCATCGCCGGCCAGACCGTGAGCGCGAAGGCCGGCGCAGACGGCAAGTGGTCCGTGAAGCTCGCCAAACTCTCCGCCGCCGGTCCGCACGCGCTCACCGTGAAAGGCAAGAACACCCTGACCTTCACCGACGTGCTGGTGGGCGAAGTCTGGCTCGGCTCTGGCCAGTCCAACATGGCGATGACCGTGGATCGCGCGAAGGACTTCGCGGTCGAGCAGGTTGCGGCTAAATTCCCGCAAATCCGAATGTTCACCGAGGCTTCGGCCGCATCTGCCACCGCACAGTCCGAGGGCAAAGGCGCGTGGGTGGTCTGCACGCCGGAGAGCGTCGGGCGCTTTTCGGCCACCGCGTATTTCTTCGGACGCGAGCTGCACAAGGCGCTCGGCGTGCCCGTCGGCCTCATCAATTCGTCCGTCGGCGGCACGCCCATCGAGTCGTGGATTGCGCTGGAGGCGCAGCAGGCTTCGCCCGCGCTGAAGGGATTTTTCGCCGCCCAGGAACAAGCCGCGAAGCAGCTCAACCCGGTGAGGGCGAAGGCGAAGTTCGAGCAGGATGACGCAAAGTGGCGCGAGGCCGCGAAGCAGGCAAAGGCTGAAGGCAAGCCCGCCCCGAAGCGCCCCAAAGACCCTGTCGCGCTCGCGGAGCGCAAAGGCAACGTGGGCGGGCTCTTCAACGGGAAGATTGCACCGCTCATCCCGTATGCCATTCGCGGGGCGGTCTGGTATCAGGGCGAGGCAAATTCCACGCCGGAGAAAGCGCCGTATTATCACGCGCAGCTTTCGTTGCTCGTGAGCGACTGGCGGAAGCTATGGGGCCACGAGTTTCCGTTTGCGTGGGTGCAGCTTCCGAACTTCGGCGGCGCCGGCCGCAACTGGCCGGCGGTGCGCGAGGGAATGTTGCGGACGCTCGCCCTTCCGCACACCGGCATGGCCATCACGATTGATATTGGCGAGGAGAAGGACATTCACCCCAAGAACAAACAAGACGTGGGCCGCCGCCTCGCCGCGTGGGCCCTTGGCACGGTGTATGGCCAAAAGGTCGCCACGAGCGGTCCGCTACCCGCCGGCCATCAAGTGCGCGGGAGCGAAATTGTCCTGAGCTTCAAACACACCGATGGCGGCCTGACGGCGAAGGGTGGCGACTTGAAAGGCTTCGTCATCGCGGGCGCCGACCAGCAATGGAAGCCCGCCTCCGCGCGCATCGAGGGCGACAAAGTCATCGTGAGCAGTGCCGAAGTGAAGCAACCCACCGCCACTCGTTACGCGTGGGAAAACTGGCCGACCTGCAACCTGTTCAACGGAGCCGGCCTGCCCGCCTCGCCTTTCCGCACGGATGACTGGAAATGAGCGCAATTTTACCAATAACAACCGCAGCGCACGATGGCAATCAAACCACAACTGATTCGCCTTGATGCACAGCGCTTCCTGAAAACCAAATCGGCGTGGGTGTTGGTGCTGGCCAACCTCATTCCCATCTGGGGCGTGCTCTACGACCAGTGGAGCATCTTCAGCATCGTGTTCCTGTTCTGGACCGAGAACGTCGTCATTGGCATCTTCAACATCGCCAAGATGCTGGTCTGCGGCTTTGTCGGAAACGCAGTTGGCGGCGACGCGAATGTCAGCCCCGCCCGCACATCCGTTGGCCGTGGGTTCACGAGTGTCAGCGCGATGTTTCTTTCCGCGTTCTTCACCTTCCACTACGGCATGTTCTGCTTCGTGCATGGCGTCTTCGTCATCGAGCTCCTTGGCCGCGACAAACTGCCCGGTGGCTTCCCGAACCCGTTTGAGCGCGCGATCCGGGAGCTTTCGGGCGACTTGAGCTTTGCCATCCTCGCACTGATCGCAAGCCACGGCTTCTCCTTCGTCGCCAACTACCTCAAAGCCGGCGAATACAAACAGGTCGCGCTAATCCAGCTCATGGGCGCGCCCTACGGACGCATCGTGGTCTTGCATCTGGCCATCATCGTCGGCGCGTTCGTCAGTCTCGCCCTCGGTTCCGGGGCCGGGATTCTGCTCGTGCTCATTGCCGGCAAAATCATCCTCGACCTTGCGCTGCACCTCAAAGAACGCGAGCGCGGCGCCATCAACCTGTTCCCACGAAGAACACCATGAAAGCAACCCTCCGCATCCTCATCATGACCGCAAGCGCGCTTGTTGATCGGGAATTGCTTTCTGATCGCTGCGCGATTCAGGGAGAATCGCTTTTGCGTCGGGTTCATTGGCAGTGAATTTTCCCCTTTCTAAGCCGCTCACAAGCAATTTTTGGTGGCGGTTGCCAGCTCGCGCCGGTTTTGCTGAACGAGCGCTGTTCGCCATTAAGAAATGTCCAGCAATCGCGCTTTGAGCGACCGCCTCGATGGCGCAAGAAATGCAGGCTTCCCGGGCAGTGGGGTACCGCCGACCATTCGATTGATGCAGTTCCCGCAGGTGGCCTTTCAGTTTGAGGACTTGGGCGCTTTCCCGGCCTCAACGACCTTGAGCTTGACCGGGTCGGCTTTGGCGGTCACCGCCCCCGCGCCCCGGTCACCGCTGGTGTAGGAGGCGGTCAACGTGTATTCACCGGTCTCAGTCCAGTAGCTCAGCTTCGTGATCCCCCTCATGCCGGAGGACAAAGACTCGATCGGCAGGTCATAAGACTTGCCCGGCTCGATGGTGACTGGCTGGCCCATGCGAAATTCCCTGGTCATCATAACCCGCGGCTGGAGATTAACCGCGCCCGGCCCCTGCAGGTCGAGCTCCAGCTTGGAACTGTCTGCGCCAACATTGATCGTGACCGGCTGCGTGTCCAAGTTGGAGAGGCGGAGGCTCAGGTTGACCTTGGGTGGCCGCGCCGGGACCGGACCCTGCTTCTCGGCGGCGCGGAGCTTCTCGGCGAAGTCCTTGCCCGCCGCTGCCGGATCGAGTTCATAGGTGTCTTTCCCCACGATGATCTCAGCCTTGAGCGGGCCCTTGCCGGCTTCGGCCGCCGGCGCAACGCAGTTGAAGGCGGCCAGAACCGCCGCAACTAAGGATGGAATGATGTTCTTCATGATTTGCTGAGCATCGCATATTGGTTTCGAGTCGCAAGCCAACTCCGTGCCAGCTTCAATGCCACTTCACCGGCTTGGCCCGGAGCGCTGTCGCTGCCCCAGGAAACCCGCCGGCCCGACCGATGCCGGCTACAAAGCCAAAGCCGGCTCTGCAACCTCACTCGGGCGGCTTCCCGGCCCTTTAAGTTTCGTCAGGGTAAGGGCAGGCCTGTTTGCCAGACTTGCAGGAGGAGGTCGCCCTAATTTTCGACGAAAGTTTCCTGCCGGCGGAGGGATGCTCAGCCGGCGAGGGGTGCGAAGGGACAGAACCAGCGGCTTTTGTCCGCCAACATAGTTGCTTAACTTCTTGAATCCGCTCGACTATCAGCAGCGTCTGCTTACGGTGTCTCTGATTTCGTTGATTGAGTCGTTCAACAGGCAAGCCGACCTCCAAACATGAACTCCAAAAACTTCCTGGCACTGGTATTCGCTGCGGCTGCCCTGTTCACCACCACTGCTCGCGCCGACCTCGCCAAGGCGGGCGACAAGCTGCTCCAGCAGGAGTTGCGGCAAGAGCAAATCAAGGCCACTACTAGCCGCGTCGGCAATCAGCTCGGCGCAGTCATTGAGGAATACGAACGAAACGGTCTCGAAGGCGATGACGTGGTCGTGCTCAAGGCCATCCGCAGCGTGCTCGACAAGCTGACCGAGAAGGAAATCGCCCGCGTCGTCACACTGCTTCAGCAAACTCGCACCACTACGGACGCCGACGCCGGCCGCCGCAACGCACTCGACGCCTTCGCAGGGCAGAAGACCGTGACCGTGCAACTCCGTGCGCTGCTGCTCGAATACCAGCGGCAGCAAGCCCTGCAAGAAATCGCCGCCCGTTTCAATGCACTCGCCCGCCGCCAAGGCGACAATCTCAATGAAGCCGTCGGCCTAGCCACGTTGACCAAAGGCCGCGACGCCCGCCGCAGCGAAACCGCGCACCTGGTCGCACTCCAATTGCAGGAAACCGAGCAGAGCACCATCGGTGATGAGGTCAAAATCGTCCTCGCAAAGCTGGCCAAGGTCGTTGCCTCAATGGATGGAGCTGCTGCCGAGCGCCCGCAGACGGCGTTGAAGAAGGCGCAAGATTCCCGACTCACGGCGATGCTTGATTCTGCAACCGGCGACCTCAAGTCCGCAAACCTACTCTCCGCCGCCGGCAACGAGAAACGCGCCCGCGACGTGATGGCCGACCTGGCCAAACTGCTCCTGCCCGCCCGCGACAACCTCGAGGTGATGAAGCAAGCCTTGCGCGATTTGGAGAAAACGATTCCCGAGCAAAAGGCCGCCATCGAGGAGACCAAGCAGGCCACGAAGAACAAGGATGATGTCGTCGAGGCAGAGAAGAAGCAGGCCGAAGTCGTGGACAAGACCGATTCCATCCGTGAGGACGTGGAGAAGGCCGCGCCCAAAGCCGCCGAGGAATTAAAGGCTGCCGTGGAGAAGCAGCAGGAGGCCCGGGCGCAATTGCAGGATCAAAACAACAGCCGCACGCAGCCCAAGGATTCTCCCGCCGTCGAAAAACAGGAGCAGGCGCTCAACAAGATGGAGGCCGCGAAAAAAACCTTGGAACAACTTATCGCAAAGGCCGAATCCCAGCAGCAGAAGCCCAAGGACAAGCTTGCTGACTTAAAAGAGCTGAAAAAGAAGGTCGATGAGCTCGCCGCCAAGCAGGAGCAAGTGAAGGAGATCACCGCAGCGGCCGAGAAAGCCGCCGCTGCCGAGAAGAAGCCCGAGCTGCTCGCTGAGCAGGCCACGAAACAAGAATCCGTAAAGGCCGAGACCCAGCAGACGCAGCAGGACGCCGCCGCGAACGCTCCCGACGCCGCGAAGACCCTCAGCGAAGCCGTCCGGCAGCAGGAAAAGTCGCAGCAGGCGCTGGAGAACAAAGCCAACGCCCCGATGGCCCAACAAGCCGCTAAGGACGCACTTGAAAAAGCCAGCGAGCAGATCGCCGCGCAAATCGCCAAATTGGAGAAGGCAAAGGAGGACTTGGCCAAGCTCGACAAGCTCGGCAAAGAAATCGGCAAGCTCATGCAGGAACAGCAGAAGGTTGCGATGGATACCGCGAAGGCCGCCGAGAAACCCGAAAACAACGCCGGCAAAGAGACCGCGAAGGAACAGGGCGACCTCGCCAAGCAAACGGAAGCCACTAAAGCCGAGGCTGCCGAAGTCGCGCCCGAGGCCGCGAGCAATTTGAACGCTGCGAAGGAAAACATGCAGGCCGCCAAAGCAAACTTGGAAAAGCCCGACGCCGCGAAAGCCCGACCCGACCAAGCGCAAGCGATGGCGAACCTTCAAGCCGCCAAAAACGCTGTCGAGCAAAAGCAGCAGGAATTGGCCAAGGAACTCGGTCAGCCCCCGCCCGACAATACGCCGCAACTCGCGAAGGCGTCCGAGGCCGTCGCCGCTGCGCAGCAGCAAGTCAATCAGGCGCTAGCTAAGCTCGACCAACCCGCCGGCCTCCAGGAGATGCTCAAGCAAAAGCAGCAGGAAATCGCTGCCGCTGCCGGCGAACAAGCGAAGGCCAAGCCCCAATCCAAGCCGCTTGCCGAGGCTAAGGCCGCTGCCGAGAAAGCCGCCGAACAACTCGGCAAGAACGACTTAAAGAACGCCGTCGCCGAAATGGCGAAAGCTCAGAAAGGCTTGCAGGAAGCTGCGCAGGGCGAGCCTGCGCCGACGGGTGAGAAGCCTGGCGAGGGCGAACCCAGCGAAGGTAAGCCCGGTGAAGGTAAGCCCGGTGAAGGTAAGCCCGGTGAAGGTAAGCCCGGTGAAGGATCCCCGCAGGCCGGCAAGCCTACGCCTTCACCCGCGCAGCTTGCCAAACAGCAAGCCGACGTGAAGGCGCTCACCGAGCAACTCGCCGCGTCGCAGGCCGCGCAACAGGCCGCGTCACCGCTGGATGCGGCCGCGCAGATGGTGGCTCCGCTGGCTGCCGGTGAGGCCGGGCCGCTCCCACAATTAGCGCAGATGTCCCTCGACAAGGCACTACAAGCGCTCACCCAAGCCGCCGCGCAGGCAGAGGCTGGCAAAGCTCAGCCCGCCCAAGCCAACGCCGAGGCCGCGCAAGCCGCGCTCGCGCAGGCCGCCGCTGCGCTTGCGCTCGCCCAGGAAGGCGTCGGCCAACAAATGGCGCAGCAAGGGAAAGGACAACAGGGCCAAGGCCAAAGCCAGCAACAGGGCAAAGGTCAGGCCCAAGGCCCCGGCCAAAACACCCCGCAGGCCAACAGCAAGGAAGGCCAAGGGGATGGCAAGCAGGGCAACTGGAACGGTGAGGGCGGGGCGGACGGCCCAACGCGTCAAGCCAAGGGTAGCAGCGGCTTTCTCGGCTTACCCGCGCGCGACCGCAATGCGATTCTCCAAAGCCAGACTGAACGCGCTCCTGAGGAATACAGCCCGCTGGTCGAGCAGTATCTCAAGAACCTCTCCGACTCCGCGGCGCGCGGACGAAAGAAGTAAGCGAAGGGAGCCACCGCAGTGCGCCTGCTTCCGCGAGGTCTTGGACTGCGCCAGTGCTGTATCGCTGTTCAAAAGCGGATATGTGGAAAGTTTGTCAAACATGTGGCAGGAAACGGTCGCGCTCCTCGACGCTGTGTCGCTACCCTCGGCGACAGGCAAATTGAGCCCGAACATTCTGGGCAATTGAAGAGAGCAGGGGTGAAATCTTTGTTCGGCCCCGTGCTTTGGGTTGTCTTTCTTCTTCTAGCAACGGCTCCGTTCCAACACGCCGCCGCCCACACCGCCTCACTCACGCGAGTGGATGCGCGGCTCACGACCAATTCCCTTACGCTCACCTTCCAACTCAACCAGCCGGATCTGCTCCAGTTCCTGGCGGGCCGCACCAACGACGCGGTCGTGCTGATGACGCCGGAGCAGGTGCGCACGCTTGCCACGAACATTGCCGACTACGTCCAGTCGCGTATCCACTTCGCGCTGGATACAAACCCGCCCGTGCGGGGCGTGCTCTCGAACTGGCCGCCCGCGCCGCTCGTGCTCACGCGCGAGGAACGGCCCGGCGAGGTCGTCCCGGCGCCACTGCCGCTAACGGTGCAGTGGAAAATTCCCGCGCGTGCCAAAGAGATGGAGTTGTCCTTTTCGCTTTATTCGACCTTTGGTTTCGCTGCGCTGTTTGAGGTGCTGTTCCACCGCGGCAAGGACGTCCCGCCCGTGCTGCAACTCGTGCAATCGCGGCAGGCCATGGTGATTGACCTCACTGCGTTTCAGGAAGACCTGCGAACCGTGGAACAGCCCGATCCCGCGAAGCACCGAGACGTGCCACCGGCCGCGCCCGTGGTGCGTAACACGGCGGCTCAGTTCACCGAGCTTGGCTTCAAGCACATTCTGCCCCAGGGCTTGGATCACATCCTCTTCGTGCTTGGGCTGTTCCTCCTCAGCCCGAAGCTCAAGCCGCTGCTTTGGCAGGTGACAACTTTTACCGTCGCGCACTCGGTCACGCTCGCGCTCGGGGTGCTAGGCATCTTCGCGTTGCCGGGGCGCATGGTGGAACCCATCATCGCGCTTTCCATCACGGTGGTGGCCATTGAGAATTTGTTTCGCAGTGAGGTTTCGCCGGGGCGTTGGGCGGCGGTGTTCGGGTTCGGGCTGATTCACGGCATGGGTTTCGCCAGCGTCCTCAGCGAAGTGGGCTTGCCCCGAGATCAGCTTGGCATGGCACTCTTGTGCTTCAACGTGGGCGTGGAGTTAGGCCAACTTACAGTCATTGCCCTCGCTTTCGCCGCGACGAGATGGTGCGCCGACCGCGCGTGGTATGGCCCATGGGTGCGGCGGCCCGCCTGCTTGCTTATCGCGCTCACCGGAGTCGTGTGGACTGTGGAGCGAATGATGCAGTAATTAAGTTTGAGGAAACATTGCTCCGCGTCACTGTCCAGGTACAGTCTGCCAAAAATGCTGTTGCTCATGAGACTTTCTTTCGTTTTCGCAGGTGTTGCCGGTTTGCTTGCCACTACAACGCCCATTTTTGCCCAGCTCACCGCGCCCGTGCCACAGCCCGTCGTCGGGGCTCGCCAGCCAACGCTAAGTCCAGATGGCAAGCGCCTTGCCTTTGTGTATCGCGGTGATGTGTGGGTGGCGGCAAGCGAGGGAGGGCGCGCGACGGCGCTGACCTCGCACGTCGAAGCAGATGCTTACCCGTGCTTTTCGCCAGACGGCAAATGGGTTGCCTTTGCCAGTAAACGCAATGGCGGGTGGGACCTGTTCGTGGTGCCGGCAGAAGGTGGGCCTGCGCAGCAAATCACTTGGCACAGTGGCGCGGAATATCCCGGCGGCTGGAGTCCAGACGGCAAGCAACTAATCTTCGCCGGTCGCCGCGAGACACCCAACTATGCACTCTATGCAGTGGACTTGAAGACTCTGGGCACCTCGCGGCTCACGGAGGACTATGCGGCGCTGAACTACCCAAGCTTCTCCCCGGACGGGAAATCCGTAGTCTATGGGCGATACGGTTTTCCGTGGACGCGCCCACGCTACACCGGCGCGGCGGCGGCGCAAATCTGGACGCTGAACATCGCCGACGGTCGCCGCAAACCGCTCACCAACGACGATCGGCAGCATCTCTGGACGCAGTTCCTCCCCGATGGCAAACGCCTACTCACCGTCACCGTCGGTGAAGTCACGCCCTCCGCGAGCA
>Ga0194124_10001647_pt1 | contig 27357 bp, 22 predicted proteins | sample TA2KigCas0mmetaG_FD_148605 | JGI IMG/M metagenome (GOLD analysis project Ga0194124, IMG submission 148605) | Freshwater microbial communities from Lake Tanganyika, Tanzania - TA2015031 Kigoma Deep Cast 0m | ecosystem: Environmental > Aquatic > Freshwater > Lake | place: Tanzania: Lake...
CAAACGGCGGTGTCTTACAAGTCTCTAACGGCATCACCTTCCCCGCAACACAATCTGCCTGCTCAGACGCAAACACGCTAGATGATTATGAGGAAGGGACTTGGACGCCTAGTTTGGGTGGAAATACGACATACTCTATTCAATCTGGGAAATATACAAAAATTGGTAGATTTGTTTATGTTAGTGCGGTGATGGCAGTTACAACATTAGGAACGGGGTCTACTAGCAGAATATCTGGTCTTCCTTTTGCAATGAGTGGTAGTCCCGGTGGTGGAAATATGGGTGGAGGCGTTTATTACTGGGAAACTCTTGCTGTGAATGTTATTACACCAACATCTTATCTTGCACAATCTGTTACTCATTTAGACTTTTTTTCAAGAACTACGGCTGGAACAGCATCTACAAACGCATTAGCAATATTTGGAAATTCTGCAAGAATAGATTTTTCATTAGTGTATGAAGTGTCTTAATTATCTGCCTCGGACGATGCAGACGGACTTTAACTGAAAGGAAAATAAAATGGCAATCACCAAACAAGTAGTAATTGATCAAATCACCATCCAAGAAAACGGCATCATCCTCTACCGTGAGGCAACAAAGATCATAGAGGACGGTGTAGAACTCACCAAGACTTACCATCGTTCCAGCCTCACCCCAGGCCAAGACCTAACAGGCCAACCAGCGAATGTAGTCGCAATCGCTAACGTAGTCTGGACACCAGAAGTCATTGCGGCATATCAGGCGCAACTGGAAGCAAACCGGCCCTAACACCAAATGAATGAGGTAGACCGGTGGAAGAACAGACGCAAGATGGCGTGGATCTTGATTAAGGAAACGTAATGCTACCCCTCGCAGCCCTATTGGATGTCGGCATGAAGGTGCTGGATAAGGTTATTCCTGATCCAGAGCAGAAAGCCAAGGCTCAGGCTGCGCTCATGGAGATGCAGCAGAAGGGGGAGCTTGCCAAGATTCAGGCAGACATACAGGAACAAGAGGAACTCACCAAGCGGTTGCAGGCAGACATGGCGAGTGACTCGTGGTTATCCAAGAATATCCGTCCTATGGCTTTAATTGCCGTCTTTGCGGCCTACTTCCTTTTTGCGATGATGTCGGCTTATGGGCATAACGCTAACGAAGTGTATGTGACTCTTCTCGGGCAATGGGGAATGCTTATTTTTTCCTTCTATTTTGGTTCTCGTGGTATGGAAAAAATTGCGGAAATCTGGAGTAAGAAGAAGTGATTAACTGGGAAAAATACCCCAACTTTTCGGTCAGAGAGTTCATCTGCTCTCATTGCGGGGGTGAGGGTGTCCAAGAAGGTCTGTTGGATAAGCTCCAGGCGATGCGCACCGAGTACGGTAAACCCATAAAGATCACCTCCGGATATCGTTGTCCACAGCACCCCGTAGAAGCCAAGAAAACCGCCCCTGGCGCCCATGCGTTAGGCATTGCAGCCGACATCGCAGTAGAGAGTGCGGAGGCGCACAGGGTTCTTGCTTTAGCTTTTAAGCACGGGTTCACCGGCATCGGTGTGCAACAAAAAGGCACAGGTCGTTTTATTCATGTGGATATAAGATCCGGTCAATTACCAACCCCGAGCGTATGGAGCTATTGAGTGCCCTTCCTTAAACTCAACTTTAAACCGGGGATCGTCAAAGACACGACGAACTACGCCAATGAGGGTGGGTTTTCTGACGGGGATAAGATCCGGTTTTTCTCTGGGTTTCCTCAGAAATTAGGTGGTTGGATTAAGTCTACGCCAAATTCGTTTCTCGGTGTCTGCCGTCAGATGTGGAACTGGATCACGTCTTTCTCGGATAACTTCTTAGCAGTCGGTACAAACATTAAAGTCTACATTGAGGTTGGTGGGGTCTTTTATGACATCACGCCCTTGAGAACCACCCTTATCTCTCCGGCTACAAACAACAGCATTGCCACGACAAATGGATCAACCACAGTCACATTCACGGTATCAAGCCATGGGTTAGAGACAGGCGCTTATGTGACTATCTCAGGCGTTACTGGAACTGGATCACCTCAAACCATTGCTAACATACCAATTACCCAAATAAACAAAGAACACCAAGTCACTGTTGTTAGTTCAAGCGTATTTACCATTACTGTAACTACCCCCGCTTCATCTACCGTATCTAACCAAGGCGGCACAAGTATCTCCATAGCCTGCCAAATAAACCCTGGGTTCGCCTCCGCTACTCTTGGCTACGGCTGGGGTACTGGGTCTTGGAATGATCCGCAGACACCGTGGGGGCTGGCTAGTCCTGATCCGGTTGTGTTGATGCAAAGGGATTGGTGGTTCGACAACTTCGATAACGACTTGGTGATGAACATCCGCAAAGGGCCTATTTATTATTGGGAGCGGGGTTCCTTAGCGAGTCCTTCTACAGCCTTAGGCGTTCGGGCGGTGCTTCTTTCCAGTCTTGCTGGGGCTAGTAGCGTGCCCAATATCGCTATGCAGACTCTTGTGTCTCAGAATGATAAACATCTTTTAGCCTTTGGATGTCAGCCGTTTGGAGGTATCTCTACCGACTATGACCCGCTTCTGATCCGTTGGGCTAGTCAGGATGAGCCTCAGTATTGGAGCCCCACAGGCACAACCCCAGGCGGTGCGGTTAGTAGTGCTGGATTCTTGCGGGTTTCTCGCGGGTCGGAGATCGTGCGTGCACTGCCTACAAGACAGGAAATATTGGTCTGGACTAATTCAAACTTGTATTCCTTGCAATACACAGGCACCACGGACGTGTTTGCCCTACAAGAACTTGCTGACAATATCTCCATCATCAGCCCCCGTGCGGTGGCCTCGGCAAACAATGTGACCTACTGGATGGGGCAGGACAAGTTCTATGTCTATACTGGTCAGGTTCAGACACTACCTTGCACGATCAGGGATTATGTTTTCAAAGACATCAACTTTAACCAGTCAGATCAGATAATTTGTGGCACCAACGAGGGCTTTACGGAAATCTGGTGGTTCTATCCCACTGCCAACTCTAACTGGATTGATCAATATGTAATTTATAACCACCTGGAACAGGTCTGGTATTACGGCACTCTTGTCCGCACGGCTTGGCTAGACACCGCTATTAGGGGAAACCCTATAGCTGCCAGAACTCTAAACGGCGCCTCAACAGGACACTTATTTGAGCATGAGGTTGGGGTAAACGATGACACGTCACCGATGCAGTCTTATATTGAGTCGTCAGACTTTGACTTAGGCGATGGTGAGAAGTTCATGCTAACTGACCGCATGATCCCAGACTTTAGATTTGACGGGTCCACGGCTGATAATCCAACGCTTACCATGACCATTAAGCCCAAGCGGTTCTCTGGTACAGCGTATGAGAACCAAGCATCTGACACCCAGCCGGTCATTGAGGTGCCGATAAGCCAGACATACACGGGGCAAGTCTTTATTCGGGCACGCGGCAGGCAGGTCGCCTTCAGGGTGGATTCTGCTGACTTAAATGTGCAGTGGCAGTTGGGTTCGGTACGACTTAGTGTGCGCGAAGATGGGCGACGGTAATGGCGCTAGTTGGGTTCCGTGCTCCGGCTCTACCCCTCCCTCCTGGGCAATATGACTCACGGCAGCAGGCCGAGCTTATCCGGGCGCTTAGGCTGTACTTTAACCTCATAGACTCACTCACCCCCCAACAGGCGCAGTCGTACAAAGCGGAGAACTTTATTGGTGGTACGTTTACTGGAGATTTTGTTGGGGATTTTACTGGTGGTACATTCAGTGGAAATGTTTTAGGGGGTACGCTGTCTGGGTTCGGGCTTGGGTTAGAAGTCCCCTACGCTTTGTTAATGTCGGATCAGGACCAGGACAGTGCAGGTGTGACTTCAGAGAACATTGTCACCCTAAACCAAATAATTCTAAGCGACGGGATCAATGTAGAAAATAACAGCCGGATTACGTTTGCCTATCCCGGACAGTACCTAGTGACTGCCAGGTTCCAATTCGCCAACCGGGGAAATGCGGCAGCTGAGTTTGAGATCTGGGTCAAGAACAGTGGTACAAATTACCCTCTAAGTGGCACACGGTTTGACATTCCGGCTAGGAAGAGTGGGTCCATCTGGTCGCACGTGACAGCCAATATCTCGGGAATATTCACGGTTCAGGCAGATGAATACTTAGAGTTTGCCTGGTGGTCAGACGGGGCAGATGTTTATCTTGAGCACTATGCGGCGGGGACAAGCCCAACAAGACCGGAAATCGCCTCAGCTATTGTGACGGTCAACTTCTTGTCTGCGCTGCCCCCGAGGTTTGTACCGACTCTGCCAGACCGACTGGTGATTCAAGGTGCCGCACCAAGTTTGTTACGAGGAACAGTAGCCATACCCCCCGCAGCAGGCTTGTCGCTTCAAGGCGTTGCGCCTACAATAGTAATCGCGTAGTACCCCTGTAGTTCAACTTAACCAAAGGAGAGTTCCATGGTCTCAGAAGTCACTAAAGACGACACGTTTTTTATCCACTGCCTGTATGACTATGTTCTAGGGCGTAAGCCTGACGAAGAAGGTCTGCGGTTTTGGGAGCATTACGAACCACGTTCTAATCTGGTAGCGGCGTTTGTGGTTGAAGCTAAGAAAGAGCTTGCTGCTCGCGCTTAACTAACGAGGTAGCCCCCTTCGGGGGGCTAAGATGACATGGCTATAACCCAAGCCCAACTTAACCAAATATATCAACAAGAATTAGGCCGCGCTCCAGATCCAGCAGGCGCTCAATACTGGCTTGGTGGCGGCACGCCTGGTGGCACTACTCTAACAACCCCAGAGGCAATTAGAGAGGCTATTCGCGCTTCAACAGAAGCTCAAGCGTACCGTAGTCAACAAAACCAAGGAGGTACCGGCGCCGGAGCAGCCGCAGAAAGAGCAGCCGCAGAAAACTTAGTTGCAAGCGCTTTTCAAAATGTATTAGGCAGAACTCCAGATGCAGCAGGTAAAGACTACTGGGTTAATGAGATATTGGCTGGAAGGTCGTCTCCAGCAAGTCTTTCGACACAAATTGCTTATGGAGCAGTTTCAGAAGATCGGGCTGCTGCTAACCGATGGGCAATTAGCAATCTTGGTGCACCAATATTTAGTACAACCACAACTACAACTAACGCGAACGCAAACGCAGAAGCAGACCGACTTGCTGCAGAAAGAGCAGCCGCAGAAAGAGCAGCAGCAGAAAGAGCAGCCGCAGAAAGAGCAGCCGCAGAAAGAGCAGCCGCAGCAAGACAAGCTCAACCTCAATCTCAATCTCAATCTCAACCTCAACCCAACAGAGAAGACGCTATAACCGCTTTATACACGAGAATCCTTGGGCGTAGTCCTGATGCGGCAGGTTTAGCTTATTATTTGACAGGCGGCGGTAAAGATTTACCTTTGTCTGAAGTAGAAAGACTCTTTAAAGCTTCACCTGAATTAAATCCTGCTAGTGCAAATCCTGTAGCTGCTAGAAGATCAGGGTTAAATGAGTTGTATAGAACTGTTTTAGGTCGAGATCCAGACACTCCAGGATTAGATTATTATTTATCTGGCGCCGGTAAAGAGTTACCTCTGTCTAGGGTAAGTGAACTTCTTAGAGATTCATCGGAATTTAAGGAACGTTTTCCAAAATTTACTACAGCACAAAAACAGTTCACATTTCCAACTGAACCACAACCACAAGAAATACTTGGTATCACAGGGCGCCCAACTACCCCACGGGGGATTGCTGATCTTTACCAACGATTTTTAGGTCGAGCGCCTGATCCAGCAGGATTGCAGTTTTACGCAGAAAAGTTTGGGCCGACTATGACACCGCAAAGGGTCAGTGACTTTATTGGTGACATTTATGGGCCTACCGGAGAAATAGCAAGACGTGGTGGAGTACTGCCTGAAGCTGCCTTTCGGGGGCCAATAGCTCCTCCACAAGCAACAACACTCACCTATGGTTCTCAACAAGTATCGCCCTTTGGTTTTGTTGCTCCAACTGCTCCAGGAACTACTGCAGTTGCCCCTGCGCCTGTCGGTGGGCAAGCTGGTGGTTTAGTTACATACCAAGAAGGTGGTATGCCTAAGCTCTCTGCAAAAGACGCCGGATCGCAGTTTAATATGTCAGAGTTTCTCGATGAGCAAGGCCGCTTAGTTGGTGGATTTTTACGGCCTGAGTCAAGACCTGACCGCAAGGTTCCTGATGAGTATGGGGCTTACGGTAGGCCGGTTCGTGATGAATCTGGAAAGATTACAAACTACGAGTTTGTTCCGTATCAAAGCAACGTAGTCTTTAACCCCCGTCTAAGTGAAGCTGAAGCTCGTGGAATGACTGAAGATGAAAAAGCTCGTGCAATAAGAAATATGCAGATACGTATGGGACTAACTGATCCTATACCTCAAGGAATTATTTCTACAGGAATACCAGCAAATATACGTAGGTCAAGGGGGTACGAACTTGCTGAAGGTGGCCTAGCCTCTCTTGCCGAAAACCTAGCCGATAAAGGCCGTGGCGGTGACTCCATGCTCGTCCACATGTCGCCTGAAGAAGTACAAGGGTTGCGTGGGCTGGCTATGCGGATGGGTGGGGATCTAAGCATTAACCCGCAAACTGGGCTGGTTGAAGCCAAATTCTTTAAAAAGTTGTTACCGTTTTTGCCATTTTTAATACCGGGGGTTGGCGCTGCAATTGCTGGGTTTGGGAAATCTGCTTTTGGGCTTAGCGCACTTGCAAGTAAATCAATTGCTGCTGGGCTTATTGGCGGGTTTACGGCTCCTGGTAAAGGGTTTAACTTTAAGGCAGGTCTTCGCACTGGTATCATGGCTTTTGCTGGTGGTAAGTTAGCAGAAGGCCTGCAGGCTGCTGGGCAGACAGGTGTTTCTACTGGACCTGGATCTGCTGGGGGTACTACTGCTCCAAGTATGCCTAGAGCGATTACGGCTGATCAAATAATGGCGAACAATCCTAATATGTTCCCGGCTGATGCTGCTCAGGCCGCTTCTAATCTAAACACAGCAACTCAAACTGCTATGGGTGCACCTGCAACTGTGCCATCTGGCCTGCCAACGACACCGACAAGCCCAGGATTCCTACCTCCCGATGCTGCCCTTGAGATGAATGTAGCCGATTTAGGTAGACCTGCGCCCCCCATACCCACTGAAACCGGAGCACAACTACCCCCTGCTGAAGTTGCGGCTGCATCGCAAGTCCCTGCTGGTACACCATCTTTAACTACGACTCCTACGGTTCAAGGCGTTAAAGAAGCAGGGACCGGGTTCAAGAACATAATCAGTGGTTCACCTGAAGCTTCTGCTGCGTTTACCCAGGCTGTAGGGGTCAGGCCCTCTACTGCACTTGCTATAGGCGCAACAACTGCTGCTGCACTTGCGCCTGATCCGGAAGAGGAAGAAAGAAAGCGTTTAGCAGAAGAGCAGAGACAAAGACAAAAAATATTTGATGCCCTTTACTCTCAAAGCTTAGGCCGTATTTCTATGGGCGCTGGTGGTGGCATTGTTGCTTTGGCTAACGGTGGCATGCCTACGTTTGAGTATGGTGGCACGACTGCGCCAACTGGTGAACCTCGGATGGTGCAAGGTGCTGGTGATGGTATGAGCGATAATGTACCTGCCAATATTGAGGGCGTACAAGAAGCCCGGTTAGCCAATGATGAGTTTGTAGTGCCTGCTGATGTTGTAGCAGATATTGGCAATGGTTCCAGCAATGCTGGAGCGAAGAAACTTTACGCCATGATGGATAGAATCCGTAAAGCACGGCATGGCACGACAGAGCAACCCCCTGAAATTAATGCTGAGCGCTTAATGCCAGCGTAAGGAAAGAACCATGGCACAAGTCGGACAAGTTGCTATATCTAGCGAAATCCCCAAGGAACTACAGAAGTTTTACACGGGTGAAGGTGGTGGCTTTGGTGTAATCCCTGGAGGTATAAGCGCAATATTTCCTGGTGGATTAACTGGGCAACAAGCTTTTCAAACGCAATACGCACCGGTTATCGGTGCTGGGCTTATGGGGGCTGGAGCAATAGCTCCGATGTCTCAGTTTCAAGAACAAGTTGGCGCTCGTCTGGCCGGTATGGAGGTGCCTGGAACTTTTGATCTGGGGCAACAAGCCGCACAAGAAGCTGCGGCTGGTTTTATGGGTACGCCAGGGGTTACGGCTCCTCAGCTTACGCAGTATCAAATGGGTGCACCGGAGATGTTTACTTCGGATGTTGCCAAGCGGTACATGTCCCCTTATATGCAAAGTGTGGTGGACGCCCAACAACGTGCGGCTATAGAAGCAGCAAAACGTGCTCAACTTGGTGGGAATTTAGCAGCCGCAAGACAGGGTACTTACGGTGGTGCACGGCAGGCTATTTTGCAAAGTGATCGGGAATCAGGTCTGCGGCAGACACTGGGGGATATTCAAGCACGGGGTCTACAAGAAGCTTTTACTCAAGCACAGGGCCAATTTGAACGAGATCGCGCTGCAGGATTAGGCGTCGGACAACAAAACCTTGCGGCTATGCTCGGTGTACAACAACTTGGTGCAGGCCAAAGCCTTGAGGCACAAAGGGCAAATCAGGCTGCTGCTCTACAATCAGCTACTGGTTTGGGTAATCTAGGACAGGTGTTCGGTAGTATGGGTACGCAACGCCTTGCGGGTGAATTGGACCTCCTTAAATCTCAAGGTGCTTTTGGAGACTTCCAAAGAAATCTTCAGCAACAACAACTAGACGCTCAGCGTCAGGCACTGATGCAACAGGCTGAATACGGCGCGACACAGGTAGGTCAGCTTTCTAACTTGTTACGTGGTATCCCATTAACTAGTTCTACACAAACGACTACTACTCCTCCCCCTTCAAACTTCCAAAGCTTAATGCAGTTGGGGCTGGGGGGCATAGGACTTTATAACGCAATGAATCCCGCAGGTAGGGGGTAATAGATAATGCAGACATCCGCCGCTCCTATGGCTCCTCAGGCCGTACCGTCAATACCTCCTAGTGCTGAAAAGGGAGGTGCTGAAGAGTACTTTAAGACGGTCGCCCGTATACCGGGCATGACTGATGACGAGTTAGGTACTTATATTGGGAGCGGGTATGGCGCTTTGGCCCTAGCCGAAGTTTCTCGTCGTAACCGTATGCGTGTTTTGAAAGAAGTTGAACAAGCTTCGCAGATGCAGAATCAGGGGACTATTGCAGAACGTCAGATAGCCCAGTTAATGCAGAATCGTATGCGCGAAAGACTTTCCGCAGATGATCGGTTTGGCCTTAACAACGTCGTAGCCCAGGCAGAACAAGGTGGTCTTGAGTTTGGTCAGCCCACAACGTTGGCGGGTGGTGGCGTTGTAGCATTTCAGGCGGGTGGAAGAAGCTTTTTAGACGAACTGCTTATGATGTCTGCACCAATGCCATCTCAGATGGTAAATCGCCCCCCACTCCGTTCCCAAGATACTTCCGGGCCGATTGTTGGTAGACAAGCTACACAGGCCGACGTTCGCCGTGTGGACAACGAGATTGCCAAAAAAGCCGAACAAAAAGTCGCCCAAGAAAAACCCACAAAAGGGGAAGTAAAACAGGCTAAAGAAGTTGCTGCTGGGTTAAAGAGCCTTAGCGCAAAAGATATCCTGAAGGCCGAGAAAGAACTTATGGCTGCTGAAGGACTAGGCGCTTTTGGCTCCGGTGCTAGAGATATTATTGAGAAGCGTCGCGCTCGTGGGGAAAAGAGCTACGGCAAAGCCATGACTTCAGAACCCTTCTTGGCTGCAGCCCAGGCTTTAGGTGGCAAGCGCATGGGTAACTTAGAAGCACTTGCTGCGGCTGTTGGCGCTGGTGGCACGTCTGCTACGGCTATAAATCGTGAGCGTACTAAGTTCCAAGACGGTATTGATGATCTGAATCAGAAGATCGCACTGCAACAAGAACTCTATGATCGTGGTCGCATATCTGACGCCATGAAGATGGAGCAGACAATTAAAGCTCAACAGGCCCAGCTTGCGCTTGAGCGTGAGAAACTTCGGTCAATGGATAGTTATCGTAAAGCAATGGCTGCTCGTCCTCCTTCGGGGGCGGGGAGGATGCCACAGGCACCGATCATAGTGCAGTTAGAAAGAGAAAATGAAAATATAAGAACCGCGTTACGTGGGGGGCTACTGCCAGATCAACGTCCGTTAGCCTTGAAACAGTTAGAAGAAAATGAGCGAAAAATTCGTGGATATATGGCTTTGCCACTATTTGCTGGTGCAACCTTTGGCGAACGTGACAGGGATACTGAGGAATAACCGTGGCAAGAGAGAAGTTTGTCCGGTTTCCAGACGGTAGAGAGTTCACGTTTCCGGTTTCGATGTCCAATGCCGAGATACAAGAGCGCCTACTGGATGAACTATTTGGCCCAATTTCCACTTATGAAGTCCCTGAAGCAGTAAAACCCGAAGCCGGATTCATCGGTGGATTCAAAGAGGGCATAACTTCTTTAGGTGGTGCACCAGAAGCAGTTTCTTATTTAGGATCCCCCACCGAAGAAACTCGTCGTGCTGCAGCGGCAAGCGCTGAAAGCCCATACCAATTCCAAAGGCTTGAAGATGTTGAATCTGTTGGTCAGGGGGCACGGCTATTTAGAGAATTAGCGGGTCAGTCTATTGGGTTTATGGCGCCCCCTCTTGCTGCGGCAGCGGCGGCTGGTGTTGTGTCTGGACCTGCTGCTCCAATTGTCGCCCCTCTTACATTCTTAGGCGTGGCTGGCCTTCAGTACTTAACAGAAACAACAGGCCGTCAGGCACAAGTACAAGAAGAAAAAGCAGCAAAGGGTGAAGCTACTGAAGCCCCTGACGTAACAAAGATTGTTGCTTCTTCTGCTGCCCAGGCCGGTGTTGATCTCATTCCATTTACTACCATCTTTAAGCCTGTCGGTCGCCTGTTTGGTCTGGCTGGTAGAGAGTCTGCTGAGAAAGTAGCACGAGAGACCGTAGAGACTTTTGAAAAAGAAGGATTTGAGGCTGCGGCTAAGAAGCTCTCTGGGCTAAACCCGAAGCAGTCCATGGCCTTAGGCTTCGGCGCTGGTGCACTCGTTGAAGGTGTGCAGGAGCCACTACAGACATTGCTTGAGCGTTGGGGTGCTGGGCTTGACTTGTCAAGCGATGAGGCACTTAAAGAGTACATGGAGGCTGCGATCTTAGGGCCGATACTTGGTGGTCCGTTTGGTGCAATCTCTACGGGTATTGGTAATGTCCAACGCGGTATGTCTAATAAAGACTTCCTAAATAGGCTGCAGGCTGAAGTCGAAGGCAAACCCATACCTCAGGATCAACTTGCTAGAGATTGGGATCGTCAAAAGGCTGAGATCTTAAAAACTGCTGAACCTATCTCTCTTGTAGATGAAGAAGGTAAGCCTCTGAAAATAACGCCCGAGCTTCTTGAGTCCCTTGGGATTAGCCCTAATGCTAAAGCTATCAGTATCGGTTCCTCCTCCGTAGCGATGCCCACACTTCTTGAAAAAGACATGTCAGACAAAAGTGTGCAGACCATACTTGCTGGGATGTTCCAACGGCGTATGGGGCAGATTAGTCAGGAGATAAAACAACGAGGAAGTTTGATGAGCCAGGAGGAGAGGGAGTCCAAACTGGCAGAGTACGTGCAGGCTGCACAGTCGTTCAAAAGTATTCTGAATATCGCCAGCCCAGAGAACGCTATAAACTCCCCGACGAATTTTATCGTACAGCCTTCACCTGCTGAGCCTGATAAGTTTGTGCTTTTTAATCCGGTTACTAGCCAAATCGCTAAGGGTAAGGACGGTAAGGAGCGTCAGTACAGTAGCCTTCAGAACGCAGAACGTGCGCTAAACCGACTTATCGGTAAAGAAATTTCTGAGATTGGTAAAAAGATTGATGTGGCTACTCAGCCTGAGAAGGCTGCTGAGGCCAAAAAAGCGGAGAAAGAGAAAAAACTTGCTGAGATCGAAGATCCATTCGCCAAGCCAGCCACCCCAGAGACCGCAGCTAAGGCACCTATCAGTGACGAGCAACGCGCACAAATATCCGAGAAAACGGTTGTCGGTACTGAAGAACCAGTAGGCCCAGTAGATGAGGGTGACATTACTGGTGATTTGGATGAGATCTCTTTTAAGCCACCGGCTGAACCTACACCCACACCTACTGGGTTTAGAACAGCCCAAGGCAGCATGTACAAGTTGGACGAGGCTGGGCGCACAAGCAGAACTAAGAAGTCACCAGGTAAAGGACAGGGTAAAATCTACCCACCACACCTTGCGTTTTATGTAACGCCTGAAGATAGCAGAAGTATTCTTGATGACAATGTTGGCGGGAACGCTTCTATTCGTCTTGGATATGACCGTGATGGTAAGTTTCAAAAGATTTCAGACATTAGTGAGTTACCGGCGGGGGCTGAACCTATAGTTGCGGTAATTGATAAAGACAGAAATACCGTACGTGGCAAATATTCTGCCAAAACGAAGCCTGAAATTGGACTAGCCCCTGTAGAAAAACTGTACAACAAAGACGGCACTGCTAACACACACGTTGGAAACCCAATTGTTGAAATGTTTTTCGAGCCTGCTTCTACGCCCCAGACAACTGGTACACCCAGAGTTCAACCAGGTGCATTAGAGAAAGCAGAAGGTAAAGATGTAGAAGACAATATAGACTTTAATAACTTAGAAGCATCTTTAGAAGGGTATTTAGACCCCGACACAGAGAGCTTGCGTCAGAACTACATTTATAACAACAAAAATAGAAATACTTACGCTAAAGAAGCTGAGAAAAATGATGCCTATCAGGATGCACTACAACAAAATATTGCTCTTTTGCCTGATGTAGTAACTTTGTATCGTGGAAGAGATAAAACAAAACGCTTTACAGATTCTATTGGGCCGTACTTAAACGTAACAACAAATAAAATAACTGCTAAAAATTTTGTTAAAGCTACGCAATCAGATCCAAAAAACTGGATCGTTGAATCATACAGCGTACCAAAAGAAGCGATTGTAGCTCTTGGGCATGCACCAGAGCGAGAATTTATAATTAACATGCAAAAAGGAGTGCAGTTTATTGAGCGGGAGGTAACAATAGAAGGAGAGATAACAGAAAAAACGGCTGAACCAACGGTTGAACCGACAACCACGACCCTTATACCCAAAGACGCTGCCGAACAAGCATTAGAAAGATACAGCGCACTAACAGAAGCCCAGAGAGATGCGGTAGCTAAAAAGCTAGGTTTGACACGGTCTGAATTTATAGAAACTGAAGCTGCATTTGAGCGTACCGCAGAAGTCGATGCTGCGATAACAGAAGTCATCACCCAAAAAGAACCGACAGAAACCAAAACAGAGAGTGATAAAAAGTTAGGGCGGCTAGGTGAATATCTAGCAAAATTTAAACCTAGTTCACCAGCAAACTTCCCGATGATTGGTAATGAAGTATGGGAAGCAATTCGTAAACGTCCTGAATTTAAAAGTTTAGAAAGCATTAGTGGTGGCGCACAAGTACAGGCGTTATATCAGACCCGCGATTTAGGAACCGGTACTCCACTTAAAAACCACACACTAACTTTATTGGCTCGTGGTAAAGACGGGCAGATTTATCGTGTAATGTTTAATTTAGGGATAACCGATGCCCCTCCTCATAGCATTAAGCAAAAGCGTTCAGTCGAACTTGTAGATGATCTAACAGTTCATTGGCCTGGAGATATAGAGAGCGATGGGTCGTTTTATTTTCACGCTGTTGGCTCTGAAGGCGCTAAAAAAGCAGCTGAAAAATACGGCCCTAAAAAAGAACCAACAGAAACTAAAACCGAAGAAAAGAAACTCCGCAAGACTAGAACCAAAAAGGTTCAGACTCCTGCTGAAGTTATCCACATGCCTCCACCGGCTGAGGTTATAAAGTCACGCCCCGACATGATTGCAGATCAGATTGCTGCACTGGATGGAGAAGATGGGGGTAGTGGGGAATTTAATGATATAGCTGAAGCTGTTAAGAGTATGAAAGACGGGGCTAAGATTGATAAGGTTCTTGACATAGCAATCCGACTTAAGAACGCATACGATACCGCACAGGGTAAAAGGGCTGGTGTTAGCGAAGCTGATCGAAATGCTGCGGCTGCACAGATTAATAAGATTTACGATGAGTTAGATGCGCTACAGTCTGGAGAGATACCAGTGACCCCCGAGGGCGTAAAGTCTGCTATGGAAAAGAACGGCAACGCTAAAGAGTCTGAGAAAATTGCAAGTGAGTCCCGTAAGGATATCTGCGAATGAGTGCCAAACATAAGTGGTGTACTTTAGACGACGGTAGTATTCCCACGGCATCCAGGCCACGTCAGGCTATTGGTGAAATACTTGCTAACCCTATTAAGGTTGGTAAGAACATGAGTGGTGATGTCGTAGCGAAGCTCAAAAACCAGATAGCTAACAAGTTTAAATTCTTGTGGGTCATGGTTGAGCAGATGGACGCTATGGGGTTCTCAGACGCCAAGAAGATTGAAGAGAGCTTAAAGCGGCAGAGATCTTTTGAAGAAAAGTTGCGCCGCCATTCTGAAAAGAATATTGAGCTGTTAACAAACGTTTATAAGCGTAACCGCAAAGCTGCTCAAGCTATAGAAGCCGTAGGCTGGACTGCCACCCAGGCTGAAGTTAATCCTTTTATGCCGCGTAGCCGGTATGTAGGCAGCACTGAGCTTATAGATTATGAGGGCCGCAAAGTTACTAAGGCTCAGTTGTGGGATGAGCTAAACAAAGAACTTGACGCCGCACGCAAGTTAGACTCCGGTGCTCCAACAGCACTAAAAGCTATTTTTGATTCTTTCCAGTTCTACCGTAAGGAGTACCTGCGCTCTACGATTCAAGCTATAAAAGATCGTGCTGGCGAAGGCAATCTAAAAGATGACGAAACCTCTCCTGAAGTCTTTGAGCAGATAAAGTCTATCCGGGACGGTGTTGCCAAAGCAGACAACGATGCCTATCTAACACTTTTGCGTACGGGTAAGTACGTAGTAAATACTTATCGTATGGAAGGCCTTGGAGAAGACGGCGTGCCCGTTCGAGTGCTTGATTCCTCTAAATTCTTTGAGGATCGTAGCGAAGCTAGAGAGTTTGCTGCGGCGCAAAGAGCTAAAGTTACTGACTCAAGTCTTGTAGAGCAGTTTGAGAAGAACAATATCAACAGCGTAATTAACGGCAGCAATCGAGCCGCTTTTAACAGTTTCTTTGACAGACTTCGTCCAGCGTTGGATAAATTAAAGCCAACCCTAGAGCCGGGTGATCCTGGTTACGACACGCAGGCGGCAATGATTGAGAACTTTAAGGAAAGATGGAAAGATGCTGCATTGCTCCTTTACCCAGAAACGTCAGTCAAGAAGCAGCTCATAGCCAAACGTAAGAACATTGAAGGTTTTAACCGTGACTTGCTTAAGACCTACGCCATCATGTCCGACCGTTACGCTAACCAGATTGCAAAAATCCGGTATGGTGCCACGCTGGATAACACTCTGTCTGATCTGCAACAGCAAGTCATTGAGAAGACTAGAAATAACCCTGACTTAAACGAGAAGGCTAACGGACTTTTAAGCGAGATTGCTCAGAAGGTAGTAAGTTTCGGGGCGCCTCCTACTGCACTTGACCGTTTTGCTGCAGGTGTAAACCAATTAGGGTTTCTCTGGTACCTTGGGTATAACCCGTCCTCAGCGTTAATTAATATGTCTCAGGTACCAGGTGTGACGTTACCTTGGTTGGGAGCACGGTTTCCTAATGGGCAATTGGTTGTATCTCGGGAGATGGTAAAGGCTTACCGCACCGTCATGGGTTTAAAGGGTGTGATGGTTGAGGGCACCCTAAGCGAGCGTGCGGATACTTTACGTAGATTGGATGATGCCACCCTGAGAAAAGACTACGGTATTACCAAAGACGAAGCAGACATGCTGGCTGAATTAGATGACCTTGGTACTCTGCGATCCGGGATGCAGATTTATGACATTGACAGTATTGCCACTAAAGGGTCGGCGTATCCAGGCTCTGTTAGCCATGGTCTGTATGCGTTTCAGAAGTGGTCGGGGCTTGCGTTCCAAAAGGTTGAGTTGATTAACCGAGAAGTCTCTGCGCTAATGGCGTACCGATTGGCTAAAAACAAAACCATGACTGGGCGGCAAAAGCCCATGACCAAAGAAGAGGCTATCCGATTCGCTGAAGAGACTGTGAATAAAACCCAGGGTCTTTACTCTAATGACCAGGCTCCGGCGCCCTTTATGAATCCAGCGCTCAAGGTCTTGTTAATGTTTAAGAAATTCCCAGCGCACATGGCGACAATCTATGTGCTGATGTTCAGGGATATGTTTAAGGGTGCTGATCCTGCCATTCGCCAAGTTGCTAGAAGGCAATTCACGATGATGATGTTTTCCACGGGGATGATGGCTGGTGTTGCCGGGATGCCCATGTACTACATCATTCGGGATTTAATGAACTTTTTTCTTGGGGATGAGGACGATCCATACAATTTTGATCTTGAGCTTAGACGGGGACTTACAGAGCAGTTTGGGCCTCAGGTCGGTAACATAATATTCCGTGGAGTAGCTGGAGAATCTGGGCTGGGTGTGGGGCAGCGTCTAGGCTATGAGGCGTCTTTTCTTCTTGGTGGTGCGAACATTCATCGTAACGCACCGTTTATTGGTGGGATCTTAGGATTACAAGATGTTCGCCGTGGAGAAACGCTAAAAGAAGAGATGGGTAACATTTTATATTCGTTGACTGGCCCTCTAGGTGGCGCTGTTGAGGGTGTCCTTCGTGGAATAGATAGCATAGAAAAAGGTGACGTTTTTCGTGGAATTGAAGGTATGGTGCCTGCTTTCTTAAGAAACCCACTAAAAGCTGGACGGTTTGCCACTCAGGGTGCTTTGACCGCACGGGGCGATCCAATCGTTGAAGACATTTCTGTAGTTGAAAGCATAGTTCAGGCTCTTGGCTTTAGCCCACAAAAATTGGTTAGCCAGTACGCAATCAACCAGGGCATCAAAGATATAGAACAAGAAATCATAGCCCGTAGGCAAAAACTTATTGATCGTTATGCGTATGAGGTACGTACTAGGGATCGTGCAGGGCAGCAAGAAGTACTAGCTGAGATCCGCGAGTTTAATAAGGTTAACCCATTTGAGGGTGTAGCTATTAAGGAAGACACAATAGCTCGGTCGCTACGGCGTAGAGAAGATATTTCTGCTGAGACTTCCAAGGGCATCCGCATTGCCAAGGGTTTGGAACCGAAGGTACGGGAGTACAGGGTTTTAGAAGACGAAGGTTAAAAAACCCCCAGCGGAAGTAAGCACACTGGGGGGAACTCGTGCCCAAGAACACGAGAGGAGAGTCTAAACCTCCTCATTATCTATAAAGTTCTCCATATGCGCAATCCCATGATTCCCTTTTCCACCACGATCCGGTGAATGAATCTACCGTGTCTTCTGCCTGCTTCTTTTCTGAAGACTTGTAAGGTGTATTCTGGGTCCAGGCAGGGGATAAAAACGGACTTACCTACGGTAAATCGTTCCCAGGGAACTACAAATTCAATCCGATCCGACCACATTATTCGTATCAGAGATTTCTATCCCCATCTTGACCGCATCCAACTGTAAGGCTTCGATGGGCGGCGTACCGAGGGGGGTGCCTTTGGACATACCTTTTTTGGAAACTTTAATTAGGACTTCTGAAGACTCCAGGTCTCTTACTACGTCTCGGTATGGCATTTGAGATTCAGTGCACTCGTTGCGAAAATGTTTGGCGTCAACATAGATCATCTTAGTATCTGGCTCCATGCGGATCAATAGCTGCCCACGGGGAGTTTGCTTACTCTGAAACCCTGAGCGTCCGTCTGCCGTGCTATCAATTACCAGGGCGTTCTGGGCCATATACTTGAGGATGTACCGGCTCACAAAGGTCTTAGCATCCCCACCATTGTCGGTAGTGGTCTCTCGGATATCGCTAATAGTATCCATATAAAACTGATATATTTCTCGCAGATTGTAATCATGCAGTTCTAGTTCTTTAGCGATCTGCCCCCCTACCATATTGATGGCACCTAAGGCGGCGTAAAACCGAAATGGTGGCCTCAGGTTTAGCTGATCGTTGATCTTGTCTACAACCCTCTTGACCTTTAGCGCTATCTTATCTCTGTTCTGCTGCACTGCAGTAATGTAGGGAATCCAGGCGTGTCCGTAATTTTCCATCAAGAGTTCATCAAACAGTCGAGTCCCTTCCTTCACAGAGATACCAGAACTAGGATTGATGTTGTACTCCACACATCTAAAGACTTCACCCTGCGGCAGATCTTTTAAGAGATAGAGCTTGTCGTAAAACGATGAGTTACTTGTGGCAACCCCCACCGTTCTCCAGGACGTATTGTTTGTCCGTAGGGTATTAGAGTTAGCATTCATTCGATCCCGACCCCGACCCTGCGTGATACCGTATAAGAAGTTAGATATCTCTTCCGGCTTTGAGTTGGTCATCTCGTCTACCGTCAACGGAATATTATTCAGCACCCCCATACGCAACACTAAGGACGCCTTGGTATCGTCGGGTGAGCGCATGGGATCCTCAGGGTGCCCCCATACGGAGTTGATAACCCGCAACACAGTTGTTTTACCAGTACCAGACCCACGATGAATCAGGTTAAGCAGTACGCCTTTATGGTTGGTGGTTACTTTTAATAAGGGTGCGCCAAACGCAGTCAGTGCGGCAAAGGCGTGTGCTTCATATCCAGGGCGGTTGTAGCCGTTATAGGCTTCCTTCCATTTATCCAGCGTACCGGCCGGGTGATACCACTCCACCATATCAGAAGTTGTTACTGTAGGTGGCACGTACCGCAAGTTGCCTTCTTCTAACTCTATGTCTCCAACCACAAAGGTGCTGCTATTTGTCCACCCAAATTGGTGGTGGGCGGTGTCTGCTCTTTTGCTCATTTGCAATTCCTGTGCGGCTTTAATGACGTAGGCTTGTATTTCTGCCCAGCCTTTAGCGAAAGAAAGCACCCCGCGTTTAGACAGCTCCCCTCGAAAGGTATCGCCGCCAGTAAGGTTTGACATAGATACCGTGAAATTTTTTACTCCGTCTTTTGGTAGATGCAATCGTAGCCATGCGCTTTCTCCTTCGTTTGGGTCGTAGATCCTTTGAACTACAAACAGGTCATGCGGATAAACTAAAACTTGATCTTCATCTTTCGCCCTTCGGTATATGCCGCCACGCTTGCCACGAAAATACGGTTCCGGTAGCTTGGGGATCTCATACGTTATTTCTTGCTCAGATCCAGGCTGTTTTACGATGATCTCGGTATCGTTGGACTTCTGTACCTCACCACCTAGCACGATGGGAGATTTTATTTTGCCTTTGTGGAAGCAGTCATCACATCCACCAGGGTTAAACTTCTCAAAGGTAGTGCAGTAATACGGGCCTTTCTTGTCACCCCTAGTTTCAGAAGCTCTTTTTTCTGTCTCGTGTGGGTCGTATTCTGGATGCTTCTCAGAGATTTTATGGATTGCTTTTTCTGCGTCATCGCAATGTTCAGCAATTGATAGACCAGCTCTCCATAAGTCGTAGCCTATCGTTCCTTGGTTCTGATAGATATTTAGTAATTGGTTACAGCCGTTACCCTGGGCTGTCTTAATCATTATGTTTTTAAAGTACGTGGCACGGTTACCCATTAACGCCTTAGTCAATTCGCTGGGTTCTTTTCGTGCTAGTCCTAGATCAACTCTAGGTGGGGGAGGTGGGGGTAGTAGCTTCGCTAACTCTTCGTACTCAAAAAAAGTGTCTGGCGGGATAAGAAGTTTTACCTGCCGGGGTTCCTCTTCTTTGAGGTTGAAGGTATCGGGAACTCGTAGGATGCGAGCCGCATCAATTGTGCATTGCGCGTCAATCCAAAGCTGTTTTTCTTTGCACAATAACCTAAGGCTCTCGGCAAGGGGTTCCCATTCTTCCTTCGTTATAGCTTTGGACAGGGGCCAATATGCGTGGAAGCCGCCGCCTGAATCTACAAGAGCAGGATAAGGGAGCTTTGTTTCTTCAAGGAATTTATCGAACGCATCTATCGCTGCTTCCTTGTCCACATAGCCTTTGTTAGCCTCAGCTTTTTCTGGGCTGCAGTCAAGATCAATCCAAATGGACTTCACCCAAAGTACGTTTTCTTTCGCCCGTGGTTTTGCAACTTTAGGATCTTTAAACGTGCTAAGGGCGAAGTAAACATCTCTGCGCTCAGAGATAAATTTATAGATCGCTTGTTCTGTCTCTTCAATGCTGCTGAAAAAAGTCTGGACTACTGGATGCTTGGCTTGTTTGTTTATGCCTGTGATGCAGTAGTACCCTTCCCCAGCAAGAATGGCTCTCAAAAATTCTTGCATTTTTAGACTTCCAGATCGTTTATGAACTCCTGTATTTCAGGAATACGTTTTTTGTATGGCTTTTTCTGACCCGTGAACCATGCGTAGACTGTGGTGTGGCTAACACCAAGCATGGATACCACTACTTGTACTGACACATTTTTGGCAATGCAAAGCCGTCCCAATTTGACGCCCCAACTTTCGATGGGAGCTTCCCTATTTTTATGGACTATTTGTTGTGAATACCCCTTCAACTTGCTCTCCCAAAAAAGAAAAGAGTCGGGTTCCGTCAACCTAGCCCGACGCTAGTTTGAGCCGCGCCTAACGGATGGCGCACCTGGGGGGACAGGATTCTAAAAGCTTTTAGGCGTCGTCATCCCATTCGCTCAGAAGATCTGCTACGGGTTTAGCCGCAGCTTCTTCCTGCTTTTTGGGTGTACGCTTTGAGGGAGGTGGGGCCTCGGGTTGTTCAGTGGGTTTGGGCAGTGCTGCTTTAGCTTTTGCCTGTACCCCATCGGACTGCGCTACGGTCATCGTGATAGCGTTCTTGGCTTCTTGAGTCTGTGCCTTAAGTGAACAGATGTTGTGCTCGTGCTCTTCCAAAGGACGCACCGGAGAGAAAGTAAGTTTGGGCGTTGCGCTGTCGGTATCAAAACGCATTTCAGTAACCACATCTTCAATATTTACGCCGTGAGCAGCCAGATATTTTACGTAGGCTTCAAGCGGCATCTTGTTATTGTCGGCTTTACCAAATATAGACTTAGACGGTAGCACCAACTGAAACACGTCACCGTTAAAATCATTAGCCAACACAACGGCAAGGCGGCGAGAAAAACGACAAGCGCGAGAGTCACCTTGACCAGAGCCAGCGATGTTCTGCGTACAGTTAGCACAAGTCTGTGACTGCGGGGCTTTGATGTTTGCATCAGGGCGAATCCCGTCAGCCGACCAACAAGCCGGAGGAACTTGCTCACCCTCTTCGTACTGCCCTTCGTAAAATGTACGACCGACATGTTCAGCCGCCGCTACGATAACAACTTGCATTGTGCGCTCGTCAGACTTAGCAGTCTCTTGACCACCGACCATCATGCGAAACACACCGCCACGGATGGAGATACGCTTGTTCTGACTGCTCCCCATGAGGGCACGGGTTGTAGCCGATAGGCCACGGTTTTTCAGGTACTCGGGCAGGTTGCCTTTAAAAAGTGATAATTCTCCGCTCATTTAGATCTCCTTACGGTTACGGAATAACGGCTCTCAGAATTGAGGCCTTGGGGCAGGAAGCTTGGGTTTTCTTCTAGCCAAGTCTTCATGTTGGTTTGATGGACACGCCGCTCAAGCAGGTCAAAAGCATCGTGCTTGCGGATAAACTCATGCATGGATTCCCAATCGGATGTCCAGTACCGGGTCTTGACTGACCGGATAACGGTACCGTGGGGGGTTTTGATGCTGTCTGCACCGGTAGTCTTACAGATCTCCATAAGCTCGTTTTCCACAAGCTCCATCTGTGACTTGATGTTTGCCACTCGCTCTTCGTGCTCACGCTCTAGCTGTTGCAGGGCGTCACGCATCTTGATGTAGACCTTGGCTAATTTGTCGGCTCCGATTTCACTCATTCTCAACTCCAGTTTGTTGGATACTGTTTACTTTGTCAACTTCTTGGTAAAAAAGTTCCACAACTTTTGAATGAATATCCTCTTTTTTACGGAGGGCCGCATAAACCTTAGCTTCTACGGTACTGCCTTGAAGGTGAATGATCGTCACATTGTGACGTTGTCCTTTGCGGTGTACCCTGGCATTAGCCTGTAGATAGGACTCAAGGCTCGTCGTTGGGCCAAACCATACAACGGTATCGGCAGCGGTCAGGGTGACTCCGTGGGCGGCTGCTTGGGGCTGTATAACAAGCACTCTTGGATCTTTTTCCTGCTGGAAATCCCTAAAAATCTTACTGCGGCGGGTTGCCGACACGGCCCCAGATATGATGTCATTTGTGATCCCGTTTTGGGTTAGGAACTCGGATACCGATTGAATAGCGTGCTTGAAAGGAACAAAAACCAAAACCTTATTAGTACTTTCCCTAATAGCCTCAAGCAGCACGCCCAGGCGATTCTTAGCATCAAACGAGACCACATCGCCAGTATCGGAATACACCACGCCCATAGACAACTGAAGGAGCTTGTTCATTAGAGTGGCGGCGTTTACAGCGGTTATTGTCTCGTCAGCCGCATGGATTAGCATCTGAGATCTGATCTTTTCGTAGTACATATCCTGCTGTTTGGTCAAGGGGACTAGCCTTGTTGTGTACGTAACCTCGGGTAGATCCAGGCATTGATCTTTGGTAAACCTGATAGCTGGGTGTAATGCCCTGTAAACGATGTCTACCGCGTTTACTCTTGGTATCCATACAAACCTAGATAGCTGAACCATAACCTGATCTTTCCAGCCGGTCTTGAACTTGGGTACTCGCTCTGGGCAAACAAGTTTGGCTAATCCAAAGGCATCCTCAGGGGACTGTGCTGCTGGAGTACCGGTCAACATCCACAGCCAGACATGATCAAAGAGTAGGTTGTTGAGGCATTTCCACCTACGGGTTGAGGTGTTTTTGTAGGCGTTAGCTTCATCCACGATGATCAAATCAAACCCAGCCTGCTGAAGGTCTTTTAGTACGACCTCCACACCATCGTAGTTGATGATCACGAACTCAGCGTCACCATCAAGTATCTCCTTGCGTTTCTCAGGCTTACCGTGCGCGATGGCAACCTTTCGGTGCATAGCGAAACCAAAAAGATCTTGTTGCCAAGCCGACTGCATGATGGACAAGGGGCAGATAACCAGGGCGCGTTTTATGACGCCCATCTTCATAAGATAGTCAGCCGCCCAGATGCAAGATGCGGTCTTGCCGGTGCCTTGCTCGTTAAAACAAAAGGCTCGTTTGTGCAGAGTTAGGAACGATGCCGTCTCAATCTGGTGGCTCATAGGTTTGTTAAACCCAGGCCAGTTGTAGTTTTTCTTTATGGTGGACGGTACGTTCTTAATACGTAACCGAGCTAGATGTTGTGCTTCCTCTAACCCCCACTTGACCAGCACTTGAGAAGCACCGTCTTCGGACTTTACAAGTTTGCTGTTTGGGATCGTTGCTAGAACGGGATCGGGGTTTTTTAGCTTTAGCAGTAAAGCTTTGTTCTCAATTATTTCCATTGGCTCTCAGCACGGGCTACCGGCCCGAGTCGGTTTAGGGTTTACTTCTTTTCGCGCTTACTAACTTCAGACACAAGTTTGCTGCTTGAGTTCCGTCTAAATGACCTGTTGGTGCTTGAGGGTTCTATCCGCACACCGTGGCTGTTCTTACCACCTTTACTCAGTGCGCGTTTGTGGGCGATGTCTTTGCCTTCTCGGGCATCAGCTTTGCCATTCCCGTTAGCATCTTTACCCTCTTTATCCACTTTGCGCCTAGCCCGTTGGCGCTCCATCCGAAAGCCATGTTCATCACGAGCTTTCTGTTGCTGGTACTCTTTTTTGTACGGTCTAGGCTTGTTAACGTACGGCATGTTGCTCTCCTAAACGTGTTTACCGTTGTGAACACAGCTTACTACTGGACAATATTGGCGGCAAGTGAAATTGGGTTTTGCGTTCCACACACCCTCTTGATACGTTTTAACCAGCCACTGATAGCGCTCTGTCCACTCCCGCATGATCCCAATTATGTCCCCACGGACGTATTTACGCTTAATAAAATCCTCACAGACCAAAAAAAGTAGCCCTGCCTTTATGGTCTGGACTTGCGGGAAGTGAGCAAAGGTGCATAGGGCCATCAAATCCAACTGCTTTGTGTCTGCGTACTTGCTGGACTTTCCGGTCTTGTAGTCAATGATCTTTGCTTCTTCACCATCAACGATGATCAGGTCAGCAATACCTCTCAACCAAACTTTCGGGTCAAAAAATCCACACGGCTCACCAAGCTCCGTCAGCCCCATCCTAAATTCACAGTGCTTCTCCCCTGGCATATCGTTGAGTAGCTGCAAGGGTTCTGCAAACTCCTTAAACTGCGGGGGGATAGGAGTGCCATTTTTAATGAAGTTTTCTGCTGCCGTATGGACTAACTCGCCATACAGAATTGCTTCAGACTGTGGCTCGACCGTATCCTTTACCACCTTTATGTGGTAATACTTTTTAGGACACTGCTCAAACAGTCCGATTGCACTGTACGACCAAGCTGGTTTCACTGATTTATGTGGCTCTTAGTGACGTTTAAAAGCAACTTAGCGTTTACCATTAGTTCTTCTACTAGCGGTTTAGCTTCCTCATACGCCCCTAAGCTCATCAAATTATGCGACTCATGCAAAAGCCGCTTTATCTCAAGATAGTATGGAGCATAATCAAGTTTAACATTTTCCATAGCTTTTTCCAACTCCTGATTCACAATTAACGGGAAGCCGCCAAGCCCAGTCTGGCACCCATCTCATGCACTCCTCAACGTAGGCACGGGCTTGTTCTACTTCCTCATCTTTTACAGCAACCATGATGGCATCATGCACCGTCAGCACGACTCGGTAACGCTTAGATATTCTAATCATCTGCTCGCCGACTATGTTTCTGGCAAGTGCCTGGATGACGTTCTCAACTACTTTCCCCCCGTAAATGTGGATGTCTTTTTCTCTTCGGGAATCGTAGGTGTAGACATCTCTAGACCCTCCGTTGGGCAGTCCCTCTTGAGTACAGCGTAGGTTGTTATAAATTAGTTTGAGTTTGCTGGGCAGCTCGAACCCACCTTTAATCACTTTGACTACACCACGCCTACCAAAATCTGCATAGCTACCGGAAAGCATAGCCCCCAAAGCTTCGTTGCCCTCGTTCCATAACTCCCGTATCCGTGGGTTGTACGCCCGATAAACTCTGATAATTCTTTCAGCCTCATCTTCAGAGATGTTGACTCCCTGCAGACCAAGCATGAGGTGAAACTTCTTGTGCCCCATGCCGTATCCGGCACCGAGCACCACGGTCTTTCCAAAAAATCTTTCCTCTTTAGTGACCTCGTCCTCGTTTTTGTTGTAGATCTTCGCCGCCGTGATCTTGTAAACATCCTCTCCGTCATCAAATGCGGTGACCAAGTCCTCCTCCTGAGCCATCCACGCCAGCGTTCGCGCTTCGATCTGTGAAGAATCACAGTCAATAAACGTATACCCTTCCGGTGCCACAAGTGCTTCTTTTATCGCTGTACTCCCCCGCGACGGTAGGTTCTGAAGGTTCACTTTATCCGCACCGCCCCATCTACCCGTGTGTGCGGCGTAGTACTTAAGAGGTACGGGCAAACTCCCACGTTTGCCTATGTCTATAAATCTCTGGGTGCGCGTTTCTTCAATCGTAGTTTTAACTCCCAGACGAGCCGCCACAAGGTTCTGCACGTCCTCATTCTCATGCTCAAGCAACGCTGTGAACGTGCTGTCTGTCTTGGCAAAAGCCCACGCTTTTTTGTTTGTTCTAGTAGATATCTTTGTAGGCGGCCTTACTCCCAAAGTCATCAAAGCTTGTGCAAACTTGTCATTGGACATGATGACTTCTTTGTCCGTCTCTGCGGATTCAAGAAGTTTTGCCTTTTTATCTCGTAGCTCCCGCAGATAAGCTTCAAGTCCAGCTACATCCACTTCTATTACTGGCTCGGTAAACATCCGAATCGTAAGATCAATCAGCTTTAACTCCTTGACCGGAAACCCATCGCTTAAAACTTTGAAGAGGCTGTACGTCAGTGCCACGTCGTTCTTACAGTACTCTCCGTACTGTGCAAGATCTGCCGCCGTAAACATGAACCGCGCTTTACCTAGAGCGTTGACCACTTCGGTACCTTTTACACCAAGCCCGTACCTCTTAGCCAATACTTTTAGACTGCCACCAGCATCCACACCGTGAATTGGACGAGCCATCGACAGCGTGTCAAGCCAAGCTTTAGGCCTAATATCGAAGTGCCAGTTCAGTATGGCCCCGTCAAATATGGCGTTGTGCGCTAGGGCAAAGGAATCCTCCCAACTGTACTGATCTAAAAACTTCTTAATCTCTGCGTGACTACCACTGAACCACTCAGGCTCTCCATCATCGACTTGCACTGCAACCCCGATGACTTCAAATCTTGGGTCTCTTATGTACTCTTCTGTGGTTTGGGTTTTAAAGCCAAGGTATTTACCGTAGTAGGTCTCAAAGTCAATGGTTAGTATTTTCATTACTCTCTTATGTCCCATTCCATAAAGGTTTGCCCCTTGTGTTGATAGATACACAGATCACCTACCGTATCTGGGGTGTAATCTCTTTCTTCGTCTGTTTTACTGCTTTCACAAAGTTCACATGAAAAAGAAATGCGTAGACCGTACCGTCTGGGGCTGGGGTTTAGCGTAAGACTGTTGGTAATAATTTCAGTCTGGGTGTGGTCAAAACCGTTGATTGTGACCCTCGTCTGGTCAGCGTCTTCTGACCTAAAAAATGTTTGCACCTCTCCCTGATGGAGGTAGTTGCCGCCACACTTCGGGCAAAGCAAAATTTCATCTTCTTGAATAGCTATCTTAGCTCCGATCATTTTCAAACTCCCCTATAAGCTTGTTAAGATACCACTGCGCTTTTTTAAGATCTTCCAGGGCATCACCCTTGTATCCTGTGCGGCTTAGATACTTGATAGCGGTTAGCCGCAGATGTCCTCTGAACTCTTCTGGTGTGGACTTGGCCTTCATGTAGTCAATGGTTTCGATGCCACCGACTTTGTAATGGGGTGGATGGTTGACCGAATCTGAGATCAAATGGAATGGCGCGGTGGGGTACTTAGTCATTGTCATCGTCTTCTTTTTCCTCTTGTTCGTTGTTTGGCTCTTCCATAAAGTTACCCCTGAAGCGGTTTCGTACATATAGTTTGTGATTGAACTTAAACATTCGCTTGCGGCGACCGATAATATCTATGTTACGTCTTACGGTATCAAACGGCCTGCTAGTATTTAAGTCTGTCATCTGGGACATGAGGCGTCTTTTAAACTCTGAAGGGTCCATATCC
>Ga0194124_10001654_pt1 | contig 27289 bp, 28 predicted proteins | sample TA2KigCas0mmetaG_FD_148605 | JGI IMG/M metagenome (GOLD analysis project Ga0194124, IMG submission 148605) | Freshwater microbial communities from Lake Tanganyika, Tanzania - TA2015031 Kigoma Deep Cast 0m | ecosystem: Environmental > Aquatic > Freshwater > Lake | place: Tanzania: Lake...
CGCCCGAGTGAGCCCAGCCCCGGGGGCACCCCAGCCAGCGCCTGGACGAACGCCAGCACCGGATCTCGGTCCACCCAAGCCGCCGCCGCCCATCGGACGCGCCAGTGCACCCTCCATCAGCGGGGTAGGCAGCGGCGTGGGCAACAGACTGAGCCAGGGGGTTGCTGCCAGCAGGCTCAGAACCAGTCCAGACAACGATGCGGTGGGCTTGACTCTGGCCATGGCGATGCCGATGTGGAGCTTTGATTCGAGCACGCTGGTGCAGAACGCCCTGAATTCAGTTGTATTCGCCAGGTAAGTCCTGTTTGGTCACGGTGACCCGGCCCACCTTCTGGCCCGAAATCCGCAGCAGTTCGTCCCCAGAAAACTCATAGCCCAGGCCCGCACCGATCTGGGCCACATCATCAGCCGTGGCAGCAGCGTTGACCGCCTGTCTCAGGGCCGCGTCATCTTGAACCTTGGCCAGAAAAGCCTTCAACTCAGCGAGGGACATGGCAGGTCGTTGGCGAGGCGGCTCAGCAGATCAGTGGCATCCTGATCCACCAGCACCAAGCGCTGCAGCACGAGCTGCCGATCCAACGCTGTCAGTTCACCATCCGCCTGCCACTTGAGGCAGGTGCGTCCCAAACAGGTCATGTCCCCTCCTTCGGTGTGTGTGTCGGTATGCCTCCATCGTCATCCCAGCCGGACAGGATGTCTGCCCCCATCAGGGGGTGATTGCGGCGCACCAATGCGGCTCACAATGGTGAATCGGTGTGTCTCCATGTCATGGCCAGCGATCGCGAACGCCAGTTGGATCTGCTTCAGATCGCCTGCTGCGTGGCCTGGGTGGACGGAGATGTATCGGCAGAGGAAAAACGCCTGCTCGAACAGCTGGTGGCGCGCTACTTCTCATCGGAAAACGGCGCCGATGCCAGCGAGGAAGCGGCTCGTCTGTTGGCAGCCTGGACCGTGGATGGGGCGCTGCTGAACGAGCTCATGGCGCGGCTGACGGTGGCCGAGGACAGGCTTCTGGCGCTGAAACTGGCCTACATGATGGCTCGGGTGAGCCAACGCCCAGAGGACAGCGCCGCGATCAATCCTCAGGAAAAAGCGCTTTACCGCCAACTGGTGGAGGGACTCCGCCTCACCGAAACCGAGGTTCAGGAAGCGGAGTGGGCCGCTGAGCAGGACTTGTCCAGCGGCAAAGGGATCTGGGCCCTGCTGGGGGCGGCATTCTCAGGGTTGGGCGCTTGGCCCAGCCAGGAGATGCTCGAAACCCCCGGGATGCAGTGGCTCTGAGCGCGTGCGTGCGAAGGCTGGTCTCAGCCCAGGCCGAGCTGGCCGAGGATGCCCTGGCCGGTGAGCAGCTCGGTCGCGAGGCCGATCACAAAACCCAGCATGGCCATGCGGCCATTCCAGGTTTCAGCTAAGGCGACGAAGCCAAAACGGGGAGAGGAATCAGTCATGACCGAAAGGCTGTTACGAAACTTCGCGTCAACGTAGTGAGGTGCGAGGCCCCCGGATGTATCTCCGGATGCCAATCGGCTGATCTGCGGCACGTTCGCACTGTTACGAAAGACTGAGGTTCGGTCACTCCAAGATCAACGCAGCAAACTTCTGCGAAGCCGCACCGCTCCACCATGTCTGTTGGAACCGTGTTTCTCGAAGCCCTCAGCACCGGGGTCATCGCCCCGGCCGAACTGAGCTGGCTCACCCACCACCAGGGCGACTTCAACCGCGTCGAAGAAGCCACCGCCTTGCGCCTGGGTCGCTTGCTCGACCAAGGCGTCATCCAGCTGGGCTGCCGCCTGCCCCGGCCGTGAGGCCCAGCTCCAGCGCCTCCAGCAACGCCGGCCCGTAGCGATCCAGCTTCGCCTGGCCGATGCCGCTGATCTCGGCCAGCGCCTGGAGCGATCGGGGCCGGCGGGCCACCACCTCCACCAGGGTGCGGTCGTGGAACACCACGTAAGGCGGCAGCCCCTGGCTACGGGCCTGCTCCCGCCGCCAGTCCTTGAGCGCCTGCAGCAGGGGAGCGTCGTCGGGGCTGAGCTCCGCGGGAAGGGCTGCGGTGCCAGCAGACGGCTGGCGTCGCCGCTCCCGCTTGGGGGGCGGCAGGCGCAGCAGCAGCTGTTGCTCCCCCCGCAGCAGAGGCTTCACCTCCGCCTCAGCGCCAAAGCCCAGGGCCCCATAGCGCTCGGGGTCTGCATGCAGCAGGCCGCGAGCGACCAGTTGGCGAAACAGGCTGCGCCACTGGCCCCGGTCGAGCTCCTGGCCGATGCCATACACACTCAGGTTCTGGTGGCCGAGCTCACGCACCGGGGCGGTGTCCGCCCCCAGTAGCACATCCACCAGATGCGCCGCCCCGAAACGGCTGCCGCAGCGATACACCGCTGAAAGGGCTTTGCGGGCCGGCTCGGTCACGTCCACCGCCGTGTCCGGCTCCAGGCAAAGATCGCAGTTGCCGCAGGGTTGGGTCAGCTGCTCACCGAAGTGGGCCAGCAACACCTGACGGCGGCAGCCACTGGCCTCCGTGAAGCTGATCAGGGCGTCGAGTTTGCCGTGCTCAATCCGCTTCTGAGCAGGCTCGGCGTCGGAGTCGTCGATAAACCGGCGCAGCTGGGGCACATCCCCAGCTCCGTGCACCATCCAGGCGAGCGCCGGCAGACCATCGCGCCCCGCCCGGCCCGTCTCCTGGTAGTAGGCCTCCAGGCTCTTGGGCAGATCCACGTGGGCCACAAAACGCACATCGGGCTTGTCGATGCCCATACCGAAGGCGATCGTGGCCACCACGATCACGCCGCTCTCGCGCCGAAAGCGCTCCAGGGCAGCGCTGCGCTGGGCCGCATCCAAACCAGCGTGGTACGCCACAGCGTCGTAGCCGGCAGCCTGCAGGTCGCGGCTGAAACGGTCCACCCGGCTGCGGGAGCGGGCATACACAATCCCCGCCTCACCGCGGTGCTCGGCCAGCAGCTCAAGCAGCTGACGGCGGGCATCGTCCTTGTCGCGCAGCAGATAGCGGATGTTGGGCCGATCGAAGCTGGCCAAAAACACGCGGCCCTGCTCCAACTGCAGCCTGGTGCGGATCTCATCGCGGGTGCGGGGATCGGCGGTGGCGGTGAGGGCCAGGCGGGGCACATCACCAAAGCGCTGGGCCAACACCGCCAGCTGCAGATAGTCGGGGCGGAAATCGTGGCCCCACTGGGAGACGCAGTGGGCCTCATCAATGGCAAACAGAGCGATCGGCAGGGCCGCCAAGCGATCCAGGGTGCCCGGGGCCAACAGACGCTCGGGGGAGAGATAAAGCAGGTCCAGCGTCCCAGCCCGCAGAGCGCTCCAGGTGGCCGCGCTCTCCTCAGCGGAGCAGCTCGAATGCAGCGCCGCCGCCCGCACCCCGGCCTGGCGCAAGCCTTCCACCTGGTCCTGCATCAGGGCAATCAGGGGAGAGATCACCACGCCGATGCCGGTGCGGCAGAGGGCGGGAATCTGATAGCAGAGTGATTTACCGCCGCCCGTCGGCATCAGCACCAGCGCCGAGCCGCCCGCCACCACATGCTCGACGATCTCCTGCTGGGGTCCCCGGAAGGCGCCGTAGCCGAACACCTCCTGCAGCACCTGCTGGGGAGAGGGCAGGCCCGCCATCGCAGGGGCGCGGCTCAGGCCTTGGCGAAGCGCATCGCCGCGGGCTGGGCCCAGGCACCGCTGGCCCGATAACCGCGGGGGTTGGCACAGAGATGGCGCAGGATCCAGAAGAGGGGCTCGGGACTCTCCGTGCCCAGGGCCTGTTGGAGCTCCTGCAGGCTGCGCTCCTGGCCGTCGGCCAACAGCCCCTCAAGCCGCCCCTGCAGCGCCAGGATCTCGGCAGCCGCCTTCTTGCCGGCCTCGACACCGGGCTGGTCGTAGGCGTTGACGTTCACCAGTTCGGCATAGAGGCCAACGGCACGCTCAAACAGGGCGATCAGGGCTCCGAGGGTGGCGGCATCGAAGCGGCGCAGGGTGATCGAGAGGCTCTGGCGGCCTCCCTCCATGAGGGCAGAGCGGGTGCCCTGCAGGAAACCGTCGAGGAAATCGCCGGGGATCTCATCACCGATCGGCGGGATGTCGCTGGGTTCTTCCAGGGCCTCGATGAAGGTGACAAAGAAGTTGTCGATGCCATCGCGCAACTGCTGCACATAGGCGTGCTGGTCTGTGGAGCCCTTGTTGCCATACACAGCGATGCCCTGGTGCACCACCTGACCATTGCGGTCATGCTTCTTGCCCAGGCTTTCCATCACCAACTGCTGCAGGTAGCGGCTGAACACCTCCAGGCGATCGCGGTAGGGGAGCACGACCATGTCGCGCTGGCCCCGGCCGTGGCCAGCCACATACCAGGAGGCCGCCATCAGGGCCGCCGGGTTGCGACGCAGGTCGGCCAGCCGGGTAACCGCATCCATCTGGGAGGCGCCGGCCAGGAAGCCGCGGATGTCGGCCGCGATCAGAGCCGCCGGCAACAGGCCCACCGCACTGGTGATGCTGGTGCGCCCACCCACCCAATCGAACATGTCAAAACGGCGCAGCCACTGGCCCGCAACCGCCAGCTGATCGAGCTTGCTGCCCAGCATCGTGACGGCCACTGCCTGGCCGGCCCACTGACCACCGCGGGCCTCCAGGCGGGCCTGGGCCTGCTCCATGCCGATGTGGGGCTCCGGTGTGCCGCCCGACTTGCTCACCACCACCACCAACGTGGTGGCCAGCCGACTGTCGAGGGCCGCCAGGGTGCGGCTCATGCCATTCGGATCGACGTTGTCGAAGAAATGGAAGGGAAGCCCCTGACCCGCATCCTGCAGAGCACGCACCATCAACAGCGGCCCCAGCCCAGAACCACCGATGCCGATCCAGAGCACGTCGGTGAAGGCCTGGCCGTTGGGCGCCTTGAGGCTGCCGTCCAGCACCGCCCGGCCGAAGGCTGAGATCCGCTCCACCTCGGCATCGATATGGGCGGCAATGGCGGGTTCCGGAGCCAGGCTTGGCGTGCGCAACCAGTAATGACCCACCTGACGCTGTTCGTCAGGGTTCGCGATCGCCCCGGCCTCGAGGGCTGCCATGGCCGTGAAAGCCTGTTCGAAGCGTGGAGCCAGCTCGTCGAGCTCGGTCTGGCCGATCGCCATGCGGCTCACATCGAGCCAGATACCGAGATCCGCCTCATACCAAAGCAGGTCGCAGAAGCGCTGCCACTGGGATTCGGCACTGGAGCCATCAAAATTGGCAAGCATGGGCTTGCGGCTCGAGCCGCTTACGTGCGGAGAACTTAGGCCTGACCTCGTCCCACCAACAACGCAGGGGCCGGACGCGAGACCGTTCCCTGCAAAAGGGAAAACCCAGAAAATTATTTAAAATCAGTTAAATGATTCAATAGCTGTGTGTCGCACCATCCCAGCCATCGGCGCTGGCTTGCCTGGGGCAAGCGCCTCGTTGGAGTTCGGCGCCTCACCGGCATCACCGCTGCCCTGCTGGCCATCGGCACCCTGCCGTTCACCGATGTCCCCAGCCAACCGTTGCTCCTGCTTGATCCCGGCCTGAGTGGCAGCATCAGCTCCGCAAACGGCGCCACCAACCAGGTCGACCCGCTGCAATTCTCGGCTGACGAACTGAGCGAACTGAAGCGGCGTTTCGGGGTGCACGGCCCCCAGCCACGGCTCGCTCAGTTGTTCAGCAGCGGCATCGACCAGCTGCAACCGCTGCGGGCCCACACCCTGGGCCGGATTGCCGATCTGCGGCCCGTGATCCTGGCCGAATGCCAGAGGCATCGGGTGAATCCGATGCTGGTGGCGGCCGTGCTCTTCGATGAGATGCGCCATGCCAAACCCGGCGAAGACCTCCCCCTGGCGGCCCACTCCGGGCTGTTCAGCACCCACGGACCGGCCCAGATCGGCCTCGGGGAAATGGTGCACCAGGGGCTGCTGAAGCCCGACGCCTCCGACGCCGAAATCCGCCGAGCCCGCGACACCTTGCTCGATCCCGAGCGCAACGTGGTGCTGCTGGTGGGCAAATTCGCACGGCTGAGCCGGGAGCTCAAGCTGCCGAATCGCCCGCTCCAGGCCAGCGCCAGCCAGCGGGATGCCAAGGCCTTGGCCACCCTCGCCTACCTGCACAACGGCAAACTCGATTACCCCCGCCGCATCCTGCGCACGATGCAGGATGCCGAGCTGCACGCCCTGATGTACGCCAGACACAAAGCGGCGCCTGCCCCGCTGATCTGATCAGCGTTTACAGAGCATTCCCAGGTTCTGGAGACGCTGCTGCAAGGCTGACCACTGAAAACTGCGGGGATCGGCCCGCTCCCCGCCCAGATCCACGGCCCGATGGGTGGTGATCTGCTCGGCGGGGATCCCGTAGCGCTGCATCCAGCCAGCCAGCAGGGCCGCCAAGGCGTCGTACTGGGCTGCGGAGTAGCCGCTGTGGCTGGGATTCTGATCTTCGCCGTCGAGGGGCGTTTCCAGGCTGACGTGCAAGGCGAAGTTGTTGACGGAGCCGCTCGCCTTGGCGTTGGTCACCACCCAGCGGCCATTGAAGGCTGAATTGCCGGCACCAAAGGCGCGCTTGGCAGGATCCAGCACCTGCACCACCGAGCCATCCCCACCAATGAGGGTGTGGTAACTCACCTGATCCTGATCGCGGGGATGGGGGGTGAGGAAGGTGTTGATCGCCGAGCCGATGCCGTACACCGTCTCGTGCAGCACCACCAGCTGGGGGGTGGGGTCGATGGGATTGCTGTAGGCATCCCGGATGAAGCGCTCGCCGTAGTTGGTGGGGTGGATCTGGACCCGGGCCGGCGAGGTCTGCACCTCGCTGACCAGCTGCTGCAGCCGGGTGCGTTGGGCTGGATCGGTGATCGTGCAACTGCTCCGCAGGGGCGATTGCCAGCTGGCCTGGCTCGGTGGACCCGGGGCCGCACGCCGGCCCGGCTCCGGAGACGCGGGCGGCTGCCGCACCTCCTCCAGCAGCTCCAGCAGGCTGGGGCGCTGGCGGCCGCCGCTGGGTTCTGCCGACAACTCCCGGGCCAACCAACCCACTCCGCCCAGGGCGACCATGGCGCCTGCGGCCAGAGCAAGCCAGAGCGTGCGGGGGGATGCCGTCATGGCGCCTCAAGGGTGAGCCACCGCTGGCGCTGGGGTGCCGTCGCCTCGGCGGTGGCCGGGTCCAACGCCAGGATCCAGCGCTCCACGGCCGGTGCCTCGGGCAGGAGGGTGGTGGTGCGCACCCGTCCGTCCCGGCAAAACAGCAGCGCGTGGCCCCGCAGAGGAAGCTCCGGCTGCAGCAGATCCATCACGTCGTCGACGCTGCGCACCCGCACGCCATCGAGGGCCAGCCATTCATCGCCAACGGCCAGGCCCGCCCGCTCGGCCGGGCCATCGCGGACGACCCGCTGCAAGGTCAGGCCAGCGGCCCCAGCCTCCAGCCGGCAGCCCAACTCCTGGCTGCGAGCCAGCTCGGGTTCCAGCCGCAGGCCCACATCCGCCAGATAGGCCTGCAGCGGTGGATCGTCGCAACTGTTGAGCCATTGCGGCAGCAGCACGGCCAGATCGGCGGCATGGCGAGCAAAGGCGTTGATCAGATCCACCTCCCGGTAGCCCCGGCCCCCAGCTCCATGGCTGGCCCACAGCTCTCGCAACACCTGGGGCAGGCAGGCCCCAACGCGGCGCAGGTGCAAATCCAGCACCAGGGCCAGCACCGCTCCCTTGAGGTAGTAGCTGATCTGGCTGTTCGGCGAATAGGCATCGGGCCGGTAGAGCTTCACCCAGGCCTCCTCGCTGCTGGAGCGCAAGCTCTGCACCCGCCGGCCTGGACTGAGCATGTAACGGCTCAAGTCGGCGCCCAGATCCTCGAGCACCTCCTGCTCGGAGCTGCAGCCGGCGCTGTGGGGCAGCAGCTGATCGACATAGCTGGTCACGCCCTCGGCAAACCAAAGCGTCGGCACCACCACCGCCTGGTCGTAGCGGTAGGGGGTGAGTTCAGCGGGCCGCAGCCGCCGCACATTCCACTGATGCAGGTACTCGTGGGCGGCCAGCTGCAACAACTTGCGGCGACCATCCGCCTTTGCCAGAGCACGCCGACCGAACTGCAACACCGTGCTGAGATCGTGCTCCAGGCCGCCGTAGCCGCTGTCGGTGAGGTGCAGCACAAACATGTAGTGCTCCGCCGCCGGCCGCTCCACCCCCATCAGGCGGCAACAGGCCAGGCAGACCTGCTCGAGATCCTTGAGCCAGAGCGGATCGGCGTCCACAGGATCACCCCCGTGCAGATCGGCGCCCCAACTCACCCAGCGGTGGGGCACGCCGGCAACGCTGAAGGCGTGGGCGCGGTGGGGGCCGGCCTCGACCGGCGTGTCCAGCAGCTGATCGAAGTCGCGGGCCAGCCAGCCGCCGGCGGCTTCACCCCCAGTGGCATCAACCTGCGGGGCCTCCCGCAGGGGCACGAAGGCCTGCCACCCAGGCGGCAGCTGAAGCTGCAGGCGATGGGGCGTCCAGCGCTCCCCCTCCAGCTCCAGGGCCACAGCCGCCAGGGCCAGAAACCCATGGTCGCCATCGAGGTGGCAGGTGCGCACCGTGAGCTCGGTGGCGAGCACCGCGTAGTGGATCTCCAGGGGCTCAAGGCTGGGCAGCTCGAGCTGCCAACGGCTCGGGCTGAGGCGACGGGGCTCGAGGGTCCGCGCCCCCTGCCTGACGGTCAGCCCCTCAAGCTGGCGGACGTAATCGCGAATCAGATAGGAGCCTGGGGTCCAGGCCGGCAGAGCCAGGCGCAGGCAGGAACGGCTCGGGGTGTGGCTGAGGCGCACCCGCACCAGGTGCTGGTGGCAGGCCGTGAGATCCAGATGAAACGCGGGCACGGGTCGCTCTGGCACGGGCTCTGGCACAAGCAGGCGTCAGAGCGCCACGCGCACTTGGGCCCCCAACAGCTGGGTGGCCGCCTCACGTAGGGCCATCTCAGCGGCGTAGCGGCGGGTGATGGCGCCCAGCAGTCGCTGCAGGGTCTGGGAGCGGCTCAGCCGCTGCAGATCCCCCACCAGGGCAAGAGACCCATCCGTATGGCGCGTCCAGCCGAGCCGCTCACCACTCGCGAGGGTGACCTGCAACTCCACAGCCTGGGTCTCCCCGGCAAAGCCTTCCAGCTGGCCGCCCCACTCGGGGGCATGGCCCAGGGCCGCCAGGCTGGCTGCGAGTCCCTCGGCATCGCGAAGCACGGTTGGCAGGATAGAGAGGTGGGACACGGCGCAATGCCCGCTTTTTCAGACCCTAGCGATCAAGGCCCTTGCGTCCAGTGGCCGTTGCCACCGGATTGCACAGACGCGCATGCAGTGGCCTGCGCAACGACCTGCGCAACGCAGCCCGGCCCCCTGCGGCTGGGGGTGATGGCCTCCGGTGCCGGCAGCAACTTCGAGGCCCTGGTGCAGGCCTGCCGGCAGGGCAACCTCCAGGCCGATGTGGCCCTGTTGGTGGTGAACAACAGCGGCTGCGGCGCCCAGCAGCGGGCCGAGCGGCTGGGGGTTCCCTGCCAGCTGCACGATCACCGGAACCATCCCAGCCGAGACCAGCTCGACCGGGCCCTGGTGGCCAGCTTTCAGGCGGCTGCCGTGGATCTGGTGGTGATGGCGGGGTGGATGCGGGTGGTCACCCCCACCCTGATCGGCGCTTTCCCAGACCGGCTGATCAACATCCACCCCTCCCTGCTGCCCAGCTTCCGGGGGCTTGATGCCGTCGGTCAGGCCTTGGCGGCCGGGGTGACCCTGGCCGGCTGCACGGCCCACCTGGTGAGCGAGGAGGTGGATGCCGGCAGAATTTTGGTGCAGGCGGCCGTGCCCGTGCTGGCTGGAGACGACCACGCCAGCCTCAGCCGCCGAATCCAGGTGCAGGAGCACCGGATCCTGCCGCTGGCGGTCGCCCTGGCGGCTCAGGGATAGAAGGGCAGCAGCGGCAGACCCATCGTGGGCTCCAGGCCCGCCATCAGATTGAGGCACTGCACCCCCTGGCCGGCCTGGCCCTTCACCAGGTTGTCGATCGCGCCCATCACGATCAGCTGGCCTGTGCGGGGATCAACCTGCACCGACAGCAGGGCTCGGTTGGTTTGGCGCACCCACTTGGTGGAGGGATAGGTGCCCACCGGCAGCACCTCCACGCAGGGGGCCTGGCGGTAGGCCGAGGCCAGCAGGGTGGCGCAGTCTTCCGCGGTGAGGCCCGGATCCCGCAGGCGGCAATACACGGTGGCCAGCAGACCCCGCACCATCGGGATCAGGTGGGGCGTGAACTGCAGCTGAATCTCGCGACCGGCCACCCGGCCCGCCATCTGCTCGATCTCGCTGGTGTGGCGATGGCCCACGACGCCGTAGGGAGCCACCGCCTCGGAGCACTCGGCCAGCAACAGGTGCTCCTTGGCGGCCCGGCCGCCGCCGGAGGTGCCGGTCTTGGCGTCGATCACGATGCCGCCGGTGTCGATCAAGCCCTGCTTCAAAAAGGGGAGCAGCCCCAACAGGGACGCGGTGGGGAAGCAGCCGGGGGCGGCCACCAGGCGGGCGCGGCGGATCGCATCCGCCTCCCATTCCGGCAGGCCATACACCGCCTCGGTGCACAGGTCGCCGTCGCTGCGGGGCACCTGGCGGGCCTCGCTGGCATACACCTCCTGCCACTGGGCCAAGGAGCTGTAGCGGTAGTCGGCGGAGAGATCCACCACCCGCACGCCGCGCTCGAGCAGGGGAGGCACCAGCTGGGCCGCCAGGCCATTGGGCAAGCTGAGCACCGCCAGATCCGCCGCCTCGGCGATGGCGTCGGGCTCCGGGGTCTGCACCACCGGGTCACCAGCCAGGGGCAGGAAGGGCACCAGTTCGCTCCAGCGCTTGCCGCTGCTGCGTTCGCCGCCCAGGAACGTGACCTCGAGGGCCGGGTGTTGGTGCAACAGCCGCAGGGTTTGAAGCCCGCCGTAACCACTGGCCCCGATCACAGCAACGCGCTTGTTGGCCATGGCAGAGCCCCGGGGAAGGACGACCCGGGCTTTATAAAGGATGATTGCGCCAGGGCTGACGCCCCACCCGCACTCCGTTGACCCTCCTGCGCGACCAGCCCCTCCCCTCCCAGGACCCCGGCATCCGTTTCGACTCGATCGCCGATGCCCTGGCGGCGATCCGCAACGGCGAGTCGATCGTGGTGGTTGACGACGAGAACCGCGAAAATGAGGGCGATCTGATCTGCGCGGCCCAGTTCGCCACGCCCGAGCAGATCAACTTCATGGCCATCGAGGCGCGGGGCCTGATCTGCCTGGCGATGGAGGGTGAGCGGCTCGATGCCCTCGATCTGCCGCTGATGGTGGATCGCAACACCGACAGCAACCAGACCGCCTTCACCGTGAGCGTGGATGCAGGTCCTGAAAACGGTGTGAGCACCGGCATCTCCGCGGAGGATCGGGCCCGCACAATCCAGGTGGCGATCCATCCCCACACCCGTCCCAACGATCTGCGCCGTCCCGGCCACATCTTTCCGCTTCGGGCCAAGCAAGGCGGGGTGCTGAAGCGGGCTGGTCACACCGAAGCAGCGATCGACCTGGCCCGCCTGGCCGGCCTCTACCCAGCCGGGGTGATCTGCGAGATCCAGAACAGCGACGGCTCGATGGCACGGTTGCCGCAGCTGGCGGTGTACGCCCGGCGCCACGGATTACGGCTGATCAATATCGCCGACCTGATCCGCTATCGCCTCGATACCGAGCGCTTCGTGCGCCGCCAGGCGGAAGCCACCTTGCCCAGCGCCTTTGGCGATTTCCGCGCCATCGGCTACCGCAACGAGCTCGATGGCAGTGAGCACGTGGCGATCGTCAAAGGGCAGCCCGAGCGGGCTGAAGCCCCGGTGCTGGTGCGGGTGCACAGCGAATGCCTCACCGGCGATGCCTTCGGCTCCCTGCGCTGCGACTGCAGGCCCCAACTGGAAGCCGCCCTGCGCATGATCGAAGCGGCCGGCGAAGGCGTGGTGGTGTATCTGCGCCAGGAGGGACGCGGCATCGGCCTGATCAACAAGCTCAAGGCCTATTCCCTCCAGGACACGGGCCTCGACACGGTGGAGGCCAACGAACGCCTCGGCTTCCCCGCCGACCTGCGCAACTACGGCGTCGGCGCCCAGATCCTCAGCGATCTGGGGGTGAACCGCCTGCGCCTGATCACCAACAACCCGCGCAAGATCGCTGGCCTGGGCGGCTACGGCCTCCAGGTGGAAGACCGGGTGCCGCTGGTGATGGATCCCGGCAGCCATAACGCCGCCTACCTGCAAACCAAGCGCATCAAGTTGGGGCACCTGATGGGAGACGGGCCGTCCTGCCCCATCGGTGGGCCCACGGCGGTGCTGGCCTGGCACAGCACTGCCCAGCAGCACGGCACAGCTCAAGAGCTCACCACGGTGGCGATTGCCGCCCAGCTGGACGCGCTCCAGCAGTGGGCGCAGGCGCAGGGGCTGCAGGTGGAGCGTGAGGAGCACCCTCGCCTGCTGGCCCTGCTCAACCAACCGGCGCTGGCGGTGGTGCTCAGCGGCCTCGACCAAACCCGTGGTGGGGTTGGCGCCGTGGGGGCAGCCCTCAGCCAGATGGCCCGCTGGAACCAGACCAGCACCGTCAGCCTGCTGCTGGCTCCGGATGCCCAGCGGAGCAGTCACCCCAGCGCCGATCTGGAGCCCGAGCAGCGCTCCCTCAGCGAACTGGACGCCGAGCTGAAGGTGCAACCCGGCGCCTTTCTGGTCTGGCGCTAACGCAGTCCTGGCTGAACTGGCTTCAGTCCTGAATCGTCACCTTGGTGATGCGGCTGCCGTTCTTGAGGGCGAGCACCACGTCCATGTTGCCGGTGTGGCCAAACACGGTGTGAACGCCATCGAGATGGGGCTGGGCGCCGTGGCAGATATAAAACTGCGAGCCGCCAGTGTTCTTGCCAGCGTGGGCCATCGCCAGGGTGCCGGCTTGATGCTTCTGGCTGTTGATCTCACAATCGATCTGGTAGCCGGGGCCACCGGTGCCAGCCATGCCGCGGGAGCCTTCGCGGCTATTGGGGCAGCCGCCCTGGGCCATGAAGCCGGGGATCACGCGATGGAACGCCAGACCGTCGTAGAAGCCCTCCTTGGCGAGCTTGGTGAAGTTGGCCACGGTGTTGGGCGCATCGCTCTCGAACAGGTCGAGTTCGATGGTTCCGGCCTCGGTCTCCATCACGGCTTTGGTCACGGTTGCTGCGCGTAAAAGCCGACTGTATGGGGTAGGCGGAAACGATGAGCTGAAACGAGGTGCTGAAACCGCGTGCTGAGAATGGAGGGCCATGCGGTCGCCTCGCCGATGAGCAGCCCCACGTCCGACTCGCCCAACGGTCTCGATCTGAGCCAAGCCCGGCTTGGAATCCTGGGAGGCAGTGGCCTCTACGCGATGGAGGGCCTGGAGGATGTGCAGGAGCTGACGATCGACACGCCCTACGGCTCCCCCTCCGATTCGCTGCGACTGGGCCGGATCGGTGAACTGGAGGTGGTGTTCCTGGCCCGCCACGGCCGGCACCACAGCCACACCCCCACGGAGGTGCCCTACCGCGCCAACCTCTGGGCCCTGCGCTCCCTGGGCGTGCGCTGGATCCTGTCCTTGTCGGCCGTGGGATCCCTGCAGGAGCAGTTTCAGCCGCTCGACATGGTGGTGCCGGATCAGTTCATCGATCGCACCCACCAGCGCCCGCTCAGCTTGTTTGGCGAGGGCCTGGTGGCCCACGTGGGCTTCGCCGATCCCTTCTGTCCGGTGCTCAGCCGGCTGCTGGCCGACGTGGGCGAAAGCCTGATGCCCGCCGGCCGCCAACTGCACCGCGGCGGCACCTACCTCTGCATGGAGGGTCCGGCCTTCTCCACCCGCGCCGAATCGGAGCTTTACCGCTCCTGGGGCTGTGCCGTAATCGGCATGACCAACCACACCGAAGCGCGCCTGGCCCGGGAGGCTGAGATCGCTTACGCGACGCTGGCGATGGTGACCGACTACGACTGCTGGCACCAGGAACACGCCTCGGTGACGGTGGAGATGGTGATTGCCAACCTGCACGCCAACGCCAGCCTGGCCCAGCAGATCGTGCGGGTGGCGGCCGAACGGGTCGCGGCCCAGCGCCCCACCAGCAGCGCCCACCAGGCCCTGCGACACGCCCTGATGACGCCTCAGGAGCAGGTGCCGGCCGACACCCGCCGCCGGGTCGACCTGTTCACGGCGCCCTACTGGGGCCCCTTCAGCTGAGCGCCGCAGGCTTGCAGGGCAGCCCGCAGGCTGGGGCCGTGGCGCTCCAGGTGGGCTGAGGCGGCTTCGAGCTCCAGCCCCGAGGCCGCCATCAGCAGGGCAAGCTTCACCGAACCAGCCGCCTGCTCCAGCAGCTGGGCGCCCTGCTCGCGGCGTACCCCGGCCAGGTCCTGCAGCATGCGCAGGGCCCGATCTTCGAGCTTGGTGTTGGTCACGGCCACATCCACCATGCGATTGCCGTGCACCTTGCCCAGCCGCACCATCACGCCGGTGGACAGCAGGTTGAGGGCCATCTTGGTGGCGGTGCCGGCCTTCAACCGGGTGGAGCCGGCCAGCAGCTCAGGGCCCGTCAGCAGGCGGATGTCGATGTCGCAGGGCATGGGGGCCTGGCTGGCGGGCACGCAGGCCATGGCGATCGCCAGGGCACCGATGGCCTGGGCGTGGCGCAACGCGCCGAGCACGTAGGGAGTGGTGCCGCCGGCGGCGATGCCCACCAGGCAATCGCCAGGGCCGAAGCCCCGCTCCTCCAGATCGCGTTTGCCGGCATCGGCCAGATCCTCCAGCCCCTCCGAACTGCGCAGCAGGGCGGGAGCCCCGCCGGCAAGCACGCCCTGCACCAACTCCGGCGGCGTGCAGAAGGTGGGCGGGCATTCGGCCGCATCGAGCACGCCCAGCCGGCCTGACGTTCCGGCGCCCAGATAAAAGAGCCGCCCGCCGCTGGCGAGTCGCGTCGCAATGGCATCCACGGCAGCCGTTAGGGCCGGAGCCGCCGCCTCCAGGGCCCGTTGGGGCTCACGGTCGTTGGCGCAGAACAAAGCCACCAACGCGTCGGTGGGCAGCTGGTCGAGCCGCTCGCTGAGGGGATTGGCCTGTTCAGTGAGCAGGTGGCCGCGGTCGGCACCGGCCGCAGGGCGGTTCACAGCAAGCCCTCGAGCTGGCGGCGGAAGGCCTCCAGGCTGGGGTCGCCGGAACCCTCGGCAGTTTCGGCCGCCTGCTGCTCCTGCCAGTTGGCGACATCCATGTTGCGCTCGGGCGGCGCAATCAGCAGGCGATCTTCGGCGCTCTGGGGCAGAAACCCCGCCGGCACGAAACGGGCCTCGTAGCCCGCCTCGGCGCAGAACAGTTCCATCTCCTCCCGGTCGAGGGGCTCCACGGTGGGCACGGGAAAGTCCTGGGCTTCCAACAGTCCGGCGTAGCGCTCCGCGTCATCGCGGTCCTCAAACAGCAGCACCACGGTGCGGCCGTTGAGCTCCAGCGAATGGATGCCTTCCTGGTCACTTCCGGCATCGAACAGCAGCACGTGCACCGGCATGGATCGTGGCAAAGGGCAGAAGCCCCTCAGTGTGTCACCGGTGCAGGCCGTGGGGGTTACGGGCGGTCGGGATCGTCGGCCAGTTCCTGCAGGCGGCGATACAGGGCGGCTTCGGCGTCGCCCAACTCCTCGGGCACCACGATGCGCACCTCCACCAGCTGATCACCGCGCTGCTCGCCCCACTCCTGGCCCCGGCCCCGCAGGCGCAGCAGTCGGCCGCTTGAGGAGCCCGGCGGCACCCGCAGCTTCACCGGCCCCCGCAGGGTCGGCACCACCACCTCGGCGCCCAGGGCTGCTTCCGCTGGGCTGAGCTCCAGGGGGTAGAGCACCCGCAGGCCATCGATCCGCAGCCCCTCCTCGGTGCGCACCCGCAACTGCAGGAAGTGGTCGCCGCCGCCGGGGGTCACCCCCGCCAGCCGCAGCCGCCAGCCATCGCCCGCCAGGGGTGGGGTCCACACCTCCACCGCCGTGCCATCGGCGAGCTCCAGCTCCACCCGCTCCCCCTGCAGGGCCTGCTCGGGGCTCAGCTCCACCAGGCTCTCTTGGTCGCTGGAGGCCTGCACCGGCGGCGGCGGCGGCGGCGAGGCCGTTACCGAGCCCGGGGCCTCTCGCTCGTGGTCCTCTGGTTCGGCGTCCGGCTGCGAGGCAGCCACGTCGTCGCGTCCGGCGGGCTCAGCGTCGGCGCTGGAAGGCCGACGTGCACGGCGCCGCTCACCGAACAGGGCGTCGAGGTACTCCTCGAAGTCGGGAAAGCCTGTGGCGAAGGGATCCTGCGGCTCGCGGCCGGGGGCCTCACCACCAGGATCGCCGGCCTCCCAGGCCTGGCGGCGGCGCGGGTCGGAAAGCACCGCGTAGGCCTCGTTGACCAGCTTGAAGCGCTCCTCAGCCAACGGGTCGTTGCCGTTGAGGTCGGGATGCCAGCGACGGGCCTGGGCGCGGAAGGCGCGCTTGAGACTGCTGGCGTCGGCGCCGGGCTCGAGGCCCAGCACCGACCAGTAGTCGGACGGGGCGGCGGGGCTACGCGTCACCGGTAAGACCCATCTCCCCAGGGGTCGTCATCCACCCGGGGCGGGCGCTCACGCACCAAAGCTTCGGGTTCGCGATAGGAGGGTTCGCGATAAGCGGGCTCACGGTCGTAGCGGGAGGGGGGCATGGCCCAGGGGTCGCTGCCGGGGCGGTTCCAGTCGTCCCAGTCGTCGTCGGCAAACAACTCATCCTTGAGCGAGCCCAGGGTGTTCTTGAGGCCCTGCAGCGGGCCCTGCTCGGCCTTGCGCTCACTCAACAGGCGCCGGTTGAGACCAAACAGGGCTTCCTGCAGCTGGCTCACCGCCAATTCCAGCTCCACCAGGTCGTCGGCAGCGAGCAGGTCCTGCACGTCGCGCAGAGCCATCTCCACGGAGCGTTGCTGCCGCTCGGCGCCATAGGGGCCCAGCTCCAGGGCGGCATCCCTGAGCCGGCGCTCCGCCTGGGCCACGAGGGTCTGGGCCCGGTTGCGACGATCGATCTCGGAGCGCTTGCGGCGATCCTCGCTGGCCTTCTGCTCCGCCTCCTCGATCAGCTTGGTGATCTCCTCTTCGCTGAGGTTGGAGCCGCCCTGGATGCTGACGCTCTGCTGCCGGCCGGTGGTGCGATCGGTGGCTGACACCTGCAGCAAGCCGTTGGCGTCGATGTCGAAGGACACCTGCACCTGGGGCACACCCCGGGGCGCCGGCGGGATGCCAGACAGACGGAAGCGGCCCAGGCTCTTGTTGTCGACCGCCATCTGCCGCTCCCCCTGCAGCACATGGATCTCCACCGAGCTCTGGTTGGCCTCGGAGGTGCTGAACAGGTCGCTCTTGCGCACCGGAATGGAGGTGTTGCGGGGGATCAGCACCTTCATCACGCCGCCGATCGTCTCCAGACCCAGCGACAGGGGCGTGACGTCGTTGAGCATCAGATCCCGCAACTCGCCGGTGAGGATGCCGGCCTGTACCGCAGCGCCGATCGCCACCACCTCATCGGGGTTGACCGACTGGCAGGGCTCAAGGGGGATCAAGGTGCGCACCATCTCCTGCACCATCGGCATGCGGGTGGAGCCACCCACGAGCACCACATCGTCGATGTCGTCGGCCGCCAGGCCGGAATCGCGCAGGGCCCGCTGCACCGGCCGCAGCAGCCGGTCGAGCAAGTCGGGGCAGAGGCCCTCGAACACCCGGCGCTCGAGGGTGGTTTCGATGTGCAGCGGCCCGTCGGGTCCGGTGGCGATGAAGGGCAGGGAGAGGGGCGTGCTCTGCACGCCGCTGAGTTCGATCTTGGCCTTCTCCGCGGCTTCGGTGAGGCGTTGCAGCGCCTGGCGATCGCGGCGAAGGTCGATGCCGTGCTCCACCTGGAAGGCATCGGCCAGCCAGTCGACGATGCGGCGATCCCAGTCGTTGCCCCCCAGCTGGGTGTCGCCACTGGTGGCTTTCACATCGAACACCCCCTGGGCGATGCGCAGCACCGACACATCGAAGGTGCCGCCGCCCAGGTCAAACACCAGCACCCGCTTCACCGTGCTGCGGTCGAAGCCGTAGGCCAGGGCCGCCGCGGTGGGCTCGTTGAGAATGCGCTCGACACTGATGCCCGCCAGCCGGCCGGCATCCCGGGTGGCTTGGCGCTGGGCGTCATTGAAGTAGGCCGGCACGGTGATCACCGCCGCCTCCACGGGCTCGCCCAGATAGGTGGCGGCGTCGTCGCAGAGCTTGCGCAGCACACTGGCCACCAGCTCTTCCGGGGCGTACTCGCGCTCGGTGGCCGGACACACCACCCGCACATTGCCCTGATCGTTGGCCCGCACTGTGTAGGGCACCGACAGGCTGCCCTCCTCCAGTTCGTCCCACTGGCGCCCCACAAAGCGCTTGAGGTTGGCGAAGGTGTTGCGCGGATTGAGCACCAGCTGGCGGCGCGCCAATTGGCCCACCAGCAGCTCCTGGTCGCGGCTGAATCCCACCACCGACGGCGTGGTGCGGCCGCCCTCGGCGCTGGCGATCACCTGGGGGCGGCCGCCCTCCAGCACCGCCACCACCGAGTTGGTGGTGCCCAGGTCAATGCCGACTATCCGCGACATGCCACCCCGCGACATGCAAACCCGTGCCAGGAAACCCGTCGACCCATGAAACCGGCTGTTGCAGCCCCGCGCGGTGGAGCCCAAAACTACCGGGCCTTCAGACGTTAATCACCACTTAAACGGCGTGGTGTGGGGCTCTTCGTAGATTTGGCTCGGCTCGGCCACCCCAGCGCTGACCGATGCAAAGCCTTCTCCCCCCATGCTGACGGACCCAAGCCCCGCCCTGGACGCCGACGCGTTCACCCTGCGTCGGCGCCCACCGACCGAAAAACTGGTGGACCTGGGCTTCCGCCAGCTGACCCTGGTGCTGGCCTCGATGGTGGCCATCGTGCTGCTGGGCATCTTTCTCACCGTGTTCCAGGGGGCACGGGAGGCGATCGCCACCTTCGGACTGGACTTTCTCACCACCTCCGCCTGGGACCCCGTCAACGAGCAGTACGGGGCCTTCATTGCCATCTACGGCACCTTGGTCACGTCGTTCTTGTCGTTGCTGATCGCGGTGCCTCTGGGCGTGGGTACGGCGATCTTCATCACCGAAGACCTGATTCCAACGGTGTTGCGGGATGCCATCGGTCTGATGGTGGAGCTGCTGGCGGCGATTCCCTCGGTGGTGCTGGGTCTCTGGGCGATCTTTGTGATGGAGCCAGCACTCCGCCCGGCCCTCAACCTGCTGCACAGCCTGCTCGGTTGGAGTCCGTTTTTCAACACCGTGCCCCAGGGCCCTGGCATGACCCCAGCCATCCTGATCCTGGTGGTGATGGTGCTGCCGATCATCACGTCGATTTCTCGAGATGCGCTCAACCAGGTGCCGATTGAGTTGCGGCAGGGGGCCTATGGGGTTGGCACCACCCGCTGGGGCGCGATCTTCAGTGTGATCCTGCCGGCAGCGATCTCGGCCATCATGGGGGGCGTGATGCTGGCACTGGGGCGAGCCATGGGTGAAACCATGGCGGTCACGATGATCATCGGCAACGCCCTCAATTTCAACTTGTCGCTGCTGGCACCGGGCAACACCATCGCTTCCATGCTGGCCAACCAGTTTGGTGAAGCCGATGGCATTCAGGTGTCTGCCTTGATGTACGCCGCCCTGATCCTGATGGTGCTCACCTTCGCCGTGAATGTGGCAGCCCAATGGATCGTTCGTCGCCTCAGCCTGCGCTACTGAGATCCCCCATGGCGAACCAACCCATCACCTATTCCAGCAGCGCCCTCTTCGACAGAAGACCGCTGCACTTTGATCCCAACCTGCGGCGCAACCGGCTCAACCAACTGTTCACCGGCATCGCTGGCTTGTTTGCTGTGATTGCCGTTCTGCCCCTGCTGCTCGTGTTATTTCACGTGCTGGTGCAGGGCGGCAGACTGATCTCCGTGGGGATGTTCAGCGAACTGCCACCGGCACCAGGGCTCGATGGGGGTGGTATTGGCAATGCGATTCTCGGCACCCTTTTGGTCACCCTGATTGCCTCCCTGATCGCCATCCCGGTGGGCGTAGGAGGTGGCATCTACCTCAGCGAATACTCCCAGCGCGGTTGGTTTGCGCAGTTTGTGAGCTTCGGCAACGACGTGCTCGCCGGCGTTCCCTCGATCATCAGTGGCGTCTTTGTTTACGGCATCGTGGTGGCGACGCGGGTGTTTTTCGATCAGAGCTACAGCGCCATGGCTGGCGGCATCGCCCTGGCGGTGCTGATGCTGCCCACGGTGATCAAAACCACCGATGAAGGCCTCAAGCTGGTGCCCCAGGAACTGCGCTGGGGGGCCTATGGCGTGGGGGCCTCGAAGTTTGTGACGGTGATGCGAATCACCCTGCCCTCAGCCTTCACCCCCATCGCCACGGGCGTGGTGTTGGCGATCGCCCGGGCAGCCGGCGAAACCGCACCGCTGATCTTCACCGCGCTGTTCTCCCCCTTCTGGCCCGAAGGGGTGTTCAACCCGATCGCCACCATGTCGGTGCTGATCTTCAACTTCGCGATCATGCCCTATGAGGCCCAAAATGCGCTGGCCTGGGCTGCCTCCTTCGTGTTGGTGATGATGATCCTGGGCGCCAATCTCCTGGCTCGCTGGATTAGTCGGATGGCCAAAGTCTGATCACGACTCCAACCGGTTTCCTTCACTCCCCCCTGCTCTCGAGCCATGACCAGCAGCCTCCACAGCAGCTCAACCGTTGACGGCAGCAAGGATGACGTCTGCATGTCGCTGCAGAACGTCACCATTTCCTATGGGAAGTTTGAGGCCGTCAAAAATGTCTTCATGGACATTCCCCGCGGACGGGTCACCGCGTTCATCGGCCCTTCAGGCTGCGGCAAGTCGACGGTGCTGCGGGGGTTGAACCGGATGAACGATCTCATTCCGGGTTGCAAACTCAAGGGCCGCGTGGTCTTCGATGGCTACGACCTCTACGACCCCAAGGTGGATCCGGTGGAGGTGAGGCGTCGTATCGGCATGGTGTTTCAGAAACCCAACCCATTCCCCAAAACCATCTACGAAAACATCGCCTTCGGCGCCCGCATCAACGGCTTCAAAGGCGACATGGATGAGCTGGTGGAGCGCTCCCTCCGCAAGGCAGCCGTATGGGATGAATGCAAGGACAAACTGCGCGAGAGCGGCTTTGCCCTCTCGGGCGGCCAGCAGCAGCGCCTCTGCATCGCCCGTGCCATCGCCACCGAGCCGGAGGTGATCCTGATGGACGAGCCGTGCTCAGCTCTCGATCCGATCTCCACCCTCAAGATCGAAGAGACGATGCACGAGCTCAAACGGAGCTACACGATCATCATCGTGACCCACAACATGCAACAGGCGGTGCGGGTGGCTGATCACACGGCGTTCTTTAATGCCGAAGCGGTGGAGGGTGGCACCGGCAAGGTGGGGTATCTGGTGGAGTTCAACGACACCGAGCGCATCTTCAATGCCCCCGCCCAGCAAGCCACCCAGGACTACGTCAGTGGCCGCTTCGGCTGACAATTCCAGCCGCCGAATCGGAGGTACAGGCACCAAACTTGGGTAGCAAATTGAAGACCATGAAAAAGCCGGCTGCGAGGCCGGCTTTTGAACGGAGAGGGAGGGATTCGAACCCTCGATAGAGTTGCCCCTATACAGCATTTCCAGTGCTGCGCCTTCGACCACTCGGCCACCTCTCCAGGGGCAAAATGGGGCAACCAGATGGCAATGTAGCAGTTCGACTCTGGCCATCCAGACGCCCCGCACCATGACCCGCAGCCATCCGATCACGATCCACTGGCGCCAGACCGGCCGGGTGATCCGGCATGAGGTGGCGGAGGGGGACTACATCCTGCGCAGCTTTGAACAGCAGGGAGATGCCCTGCCCTTCAGCTGCCGCAATGGCTGCTGCACCGCCTGCGCCGTGCGGGTGCTCTCCGGGGAGATCGACCAGCGGGAGGCGCTGGGGCTGTCGCGTGAACTGCGCGGCCGCGGCTACGGCCTTCTCTGCGTCGCGCGTGCCACCGGTCCGCTGGAGGTGGAAACCCAGGACGAGGACGAGGTGTACGAGTTGCAGTTTGGCCGCCACTTCGGCCGCGGCAAGGTGCGGGCTGGCCTGCCCCTCGAGGACGAATGACCGACGCCCCCACCCATCCCCTCAGCCTCTCGAACCAGGCCTGGCAAGCCTCAGCGCTGACAGCCGTTGAGCTCGAACGGCTCGCCGCCGTGGCCCGCCGGGCGGCGGAGGCTGGTGCCGAACAGCTGCGCCACCACTTCGGCCACCTCGAGCGGATCCGCGAGAAGGGCCGGGCCGGCGACTTGGTGACCGAAGCCGATGTGGCGGCGGAGCAGGCCGTGCTGGCGGTGTTGGAGCAGCACACCCCCGAACTGGGGGTACTGGCGGAGGAGAGTGGCCGCCGCCAGGGACAAGGCTCACCGCTGGAGTGGTGCGTCGACCCCCTCGATGGCACCACCAACTACGCCCACCGCTTTCCGTTCTTTGGCACCTCGGTGGGGCTCACCTGGAATGGCCAGCCGCTGCTAGGGGCCCTGGCGGTTCCGGCCCTCGAGCAGCTCTACTGGGCGGCGCCGGGGTTGGGGGCCTGGGCCAACGACAGCCCAATCCGGGTGAGCGACTGCAGCGAACTCAGCCAGTCGCTGCTGGTGACGGGCTTCGCCTACGACCGCCACACACGCCTCGACAACAACTACGCCGAATTCGCCTGGTTCACCCACCGCACCCGCGGGGTGCGGCGGGCCGGCGCCGCGGCGGTGGATCTGGCCTTTGTGGCCGACGGCCGGTTGGATGGCTACTGGGAGCGGGGGCTCTCGCCCTGGGACCTGGCCGCCGGCGTGGTGCTGGTTGAGCAGGCCGGCGGGGTGGTGTGCGCCTACGACGGCGGTCCGGCCGAGCTGGCCAGCGGCCGGCTGATCGCCTGCACGCCGGGGCTCCGCCAGGCGCTGCTCGACGGGCTGGCCGCCTGCCAGCCCCTGGCGGGTGCCAGCTACGGCGCGCCCGAGCTCGATGCCCCCAGCCTGGATCCATAGGATCAGCCCATCCCTTTCCTCAGTTCGTCGCCGCAATGGCCCTGCAACCCGCCGCCGGCGCCCGGGATCTCAATCCCCGCGAGGTGGAAGGCAACCGCCGCATCGCCGAGCAACTGGCTTCGGTGTATCGGCTCTGGGGCTATCAGGAGGTGGCGCCACCGAGTTTTGAGCGGCTGGACACCCTCGAGGCGGGAGGCGGCATTGACGGGCGGGAGCTGGTGCGGTTGGCCGCCGATGAACCCCTGGGCTTGCGCCCCGAGCTCACCGCCTCGATCGCCCGGGCCGCCAGCACCCGTCTGGCGGAGCGCCCCCGCCCGCTCCGCCTGTGGGCGATGGGCAGCACCTTCCGCAGCTCCATCGGCGATGGCGGCGGCCAGCGGATCCTGGAACAGCTCCAGAGCGGCGTGGAGCTGCTGGGGGTGCGCTCCGCCGCCGCCGATGTGGAACTGATGCGGCTGCTACTCGCCGCCGCCGGACGCCTGGGCCTGGAGGAACGGCATCAGCCCCGGCTGCTGGTGGGGCACCACGGCGTGCTGAGCGCCCTGCTCAGCCAGCTCCCCGACGGGCAGCGCAGCGCCGCTCGCCGGGCCCTCACCAGCTTTAATCCCCTGGCGCTGAGCCAGCTGCCCCTGCCAGAGTCCGATCGCCAGCGGCTGGCCACCTTGATGCGCCTGCGGGGCGAGCCGGCCCAGGTGCTGTATCAGCTCGAGCAATGGCTGGGCCCCGTGCCGCTGCTGGCCGAGCTGGGCGCCACCCTGGCCGCGGTGGCCCCAGCCGCCGAGCGGCTCGGTGTGACGCTGCAGCTCGACCCCAGCTTCCAGCCCCACTTCGCCCTCTACGACGGCCTGGTGCTGAAGCTGGTGTGCCAGGGCCAGGAGGCACCGGTGGAGATCGCCAGCGGTGGCCGCTACGACGCCCTGGTGGGGCGGTTCTGCCAAGACCCCGCTCAGGCCGCGGGGGTGGGCTTCGGCTTTGACATCGAGGCGGTGCGCGAACTGGTGGCACCAACGCTGGATGCCTCCATGCCGGTGCTGGTGGCCTACGGCCGGGCTGAGGATCTGGCCACGGCCCTCGATCACCTCGAAGCCCTGCACCAGGCCGGCACCGCCGCTGAACTGCTCAGCGGTGCCACCGGAAGCCAGGCTGAAGCCCAAGCCATCGGCGAGGCCCGGGGCTGCAGCCGCACTGTCTGGATCGCTCCCTAAGATCCGGCCAGCACCCGCCCGAGCCATGGCCCACACAATCGTCACCAACGTCTGTGAGGGCGTCGCCGATTGCGTGGATGCCTGCCCGGTGGCCTGCATCCACCCAGGCCAGGGCGCGAACAGCAAGGGCACAGCGTTTTATTGGATCGACTTCGACACCTGCATCGACTGCGGCATCTGCCTGCAGGTGTGCCCAGTGGCCGGGGCGATCCTGCCCGAGGAAAAGCCCGAGCTCCAGCAGGCGGGCTGAGGCACCGCCCCTAACGCTCCAACACTTCGTGGCTGGCTGAGAGCCTGGCGCCGCTGCCGTCGTAGCGACGGATCAGGCGCTCGAGCCGATCGGGCGCCGTGAGCCGCCGGCCTCAACGCTGAAGGCTTCCCGGTGGCTCACCTGCTGGGGCCAGTCGGCGGAAATGGTGGCGGCTGTGCCGTGCCACGGCCCCTGCACCTGCTCCGGCGTGAGCGGCGGACACTCCTGGGCGGCCGAACCCACGCGGAATTCCCGGATCAGCACCAGCTGATCGGCACGGCCGGCCTCGCTGTAAAGGAGCACCAGCCGGTGGCGGCGATCGCCGTGCACAACGCCGAACTCCCCGCCAAACACCGTGCCGGGGGCCAGCTGCAGCGACCCCTTGCAAAAGCTGCCGGTGTCAAAAAACACCACCTGGCGGCCAAGGCTGCGGTACTCCTGGCACAGATCGCTGCTGGGCGGGGCGCTGCGGTCGCCCCCTTCAAAGCGCTACAGGCGGAAGCGCACCATCGAAATCGCCCCTTCGGCGTTCTGCTCGGCGGCTTCGAGGCTGAGCAGCGAGGGGGTGTCCTTGAGCACCGTGCCCGTTGGGCTGATGCTGGTAGAGGAGCCCTGCCAGGCACCCAGGTTGGCCAGGAAGTTCTGCCACTGGCTGGCCATCAGCTGGGTTCAGAAGGATGGCGCTGATCCGATGGAGCCCGCTCCGCCGGCGGCCTTGGACGGTTTCCTGCCCATGGCGCCCCCTTGGCGACCAGCCCCACCTCGGGGGAATGTGGAGCGAGCGTGATTTTGAAAGCTGTGGTGCTGCAGGCGGAACAGGGCCAGATTCAGATCCATACCGAGAACATCTTCCCGATCATCAAAAAGGCCGTCTACAGCGGCCACGAGGTGTTCCTGCGGGAGCTGGTGAGCAATGGCGTCGACGCCATCAGCAAGCGCCGGATGGCCGCCATGGCCGGCGACTGCAGCGAAGGCACCGAAGGCAAGATCGCCATCCGCATCGACCGCGAAGCCAAAACGGTCACCATTTCGGACAACGGCATCGGCATGAGCGCCGAGGAGGTGAAGCGCTACATCAACCAGGTGGCCTTCTCCAGCGCCGAAGACTTCCTCGAGAAGTACAAGCAGGAGAGCGACGCGATCATCGGCCACTTCGGCCTGGGCTTCTACTCCAGCTTCATGGTGGCCAAGCAGGTGGAGCTGGTATCCCTCTCGGCCCGCGAGGGGGCTGAGGCGGTGCGCTGGAGCTGCGATGGTTCGCCCAACTTCAGCCTGGAGGCGGCTGAGCGCAGTGAGCCCGGCACCGATGTGATCCTGCACCTGATGGAGGAGGAGCTCGAGTACATCGAGCCGGCCCGAATCCGCACATTAATCACCACCTACTGCGACTTCCTGCCGGTGGAAGTGCAGCTGGAGGGCGAAACCGTCAACAAGCGCGAGTCGCCCTGGCGCAAGAGCCCCCGGGAACTCAGCGACAACGACTACATCGAGCTCTACCGCTACCTCTACCCCTTCCAGGGTGATCCGCTGCTGTGGGTGCACCTCAACACCGACTACCCCTACAACCTGCAGGGCATCCTCTACTTCCCCAAATCCAGTGGCCGGGCTGATTGGGAGAAGGGCGAGATCAAGCTCTACTGCAACAACGTGTTCGTGAGCGACTCGATCAAGGAGGTGGTGCCCCGCTACCTGCTGCCCCTGCGCGGGGTGATCGATTCGCCGGACATCCCGCTGAACGTGAGCCGTTCAGCCCTGCAGACCGACCGGCGCGTGCGCTCAATCGGCGGCTTCGTGGCCAAAAAGGTGGGTGACCGGCTCAAGGAACTGCACCGTGACGACCCCAAGCGCTACGCCGAGATCTGGGAATCGCTGGCCCCCTTCATCAAGATCGGCGCCCTGGAGGACGACAAGTTTGCTGAGCAGGTGGCCGACCTGGTGCTGTTCGGGACAACAGCTTCCGCCCTGGAGGGAGAACCCGCAGAAGGCGAGAGCCTCGACCCGATCCCTGGCGAGAACGGCAAGGCCTACACCACCCTGGCGGGCTACCGCACGCGCCTGGCGGCCGACAACGACAAGCGGATCCTCTACTGCACCGATGAGGCAGGGCAGGCGGGGGCCCTGGCCCTGTGGAAGAGCCAGGGGGCCGAGGTGCTGTTGGCCGACACCTTTATCGACACGCAGTTCATCCCCTGGTTGGAATACCGCCATGAGGAGCTGAAGTTCCAGCGGGTGGACAGCGAGCTCGACGACTCCCTACAGGAGAAGGAGAGTGAGCTGGCCGATGCCGAGGGCAAGGATTCCAGCGAGAAGGTGAGGGAGCTGTTCAAGGGCGCCCTGGCTAACGACAAGATCACGATCCAGGTGCAGGCGCTCAAGGGTGACAACGCCCCCGCCGCCCTGATCCTGCTGCCGGAGCAGATGCGCCGCATCAACGACATGGGCGCCTTGATGGAGCAGCGCCTGCCGGGCCTGCCGGATCACCACGTGCTGCTGGTGAACCGCAAGCACCCCCTGGTGGAGGGTCTGATCAAGCTCTCAGCGGGCTCGGTGATCACCACCCCCGGTGGCAGTGGCGCCAGCTCCCCAAGCCAACAGCTCGCCGACGACCTCAGCCGCCACATCTATGAGCTCGCCCGCCTGGCGGTGGGCGGCCTGGAGCCGAACGAACTGGCCGGCTTCCAGCAGCGCAGCGCCACCCTGATGGGGCAACTGATGCAAAGGGGGCT
>Ga0194124_10001671_pt1 | contig 27143 bp, 27 predicted proteins | sample TA2KigCas0mmetaG_FD_148605 | JGI IMG/M metagenome (GOLD analysis project Ga0194124, IMG submission 148605) | Freshwater microbial communities from Lake Tanganyika, Tanzania - TA2015031 Kigoma Deep Cast 0m | ecosystem: Environmental > Aquatic > Freshwater > Lake | place: Tanzania: Lake...
TTTTGTTGTATTTGCTGTTGCTGTTGCTGTTGCTGTTGCTGTTGCTGTTGCTGTTGCTGTTGCTGTTGCATTTGCTGTTGCTGTTGCATTTGCTGTTGCTGTTTCATTTGTTGTTGAATTGCATATATTGCTTGTTGCCTTAATAAGACGTTTTGAGGTTGAGGTTGATTTGTTGAAGTTTTATTTTGAATAGCAGTTGTGGCTTGAGCTTGACTTGCGCGACGTTTTTTTGCGGCATTGATTGATGCAGAACCACTCATTAGTTATTGTATTTATACTCAAATTTTACATTTTTTTTAATGTTTTAACGCAATTATTGCCGCATAGCCATAGGAATTGTTTCATGATGGATATATTCTTTAACTTCAAAGTTGTTTATTTGATAGTCGTTGATATTGTCATGCAACATGTTTATATGAAATTTGGGAAACTCATATGGTTCTCTTTTAATTTGTTCCTTCAAAGCATTAACATGGTCATCATAAATATGAACATTTCCCAAATAATAAATGAATTCATGTGCATCTAAATCACAATGATGTGCCAGTATATGTGTCAACATGCTGTAAGACGCAATATTGAACGGCACGCCTAGTCCCACATCCGCGCTGCGTTGATAAAGTGAACATGAAAGTTTTTTTTTATCGGTCACATGAAACTGCATAAGAACATGACACGGGGGTAGTGCCATTTGATCCAGCTGACATGGATTCCATGCAGTGATGATCAAACGTCGCGAAGTTCGTTGTTCTGAATCTTTCAATGCATTGATGACATTTTGTAGTTGATCAATTCCTTGAGGGTTATCATTGTCGTCATAATTCTCTCCATAATGACGCCATTGAAATCCATAAATAGGTCCTAAATCTCCTTCTGGCCGATGCATCAAATTTCTACTATCCAAAAATTCGCGTGATGCATTACCATCCCATATGTGAACATTTTGCTCTTGTAGAATGCGATTATTAGTTTCTCCCCGAATAAACCACAATAATTCCTTTAAACATGTTTTCCATGCAACTTTTTTTGTTGTCAAAATTGGTACTTGATGACCATTTAGCGAAAAGTGCATAGTTGCACCAATGCAAGTGAACGTTGTTCCATTTCTTCCTTTTTCTGTGGTGCCTTCAGATAAAATGTCCTCAATTAAATTAAGATATTGATTTTCTTCATGTCGTAAAGGAAATTTTTCAAAAAAAGTGAATTGTTGTTTATTACGATATTTATTGTATTCTGTGACATTTTTCAACATTTTATTTTAAGGTACTTTTTTTTTTATATCAGTTTTGGGTTTTGATTTAATTTTCTCTCATAATTGTAAACAAACATTTATGGACATGGATTCAATGGAAGTTTCTGCCAAAGAGTATCCCAAGGGGTTTTTTTCTCAAGTTTTCAAATTGGATGAAGACTCACAAGGTGAAGTTCTCAACATGATGCAATACGTGATAATTGGTTTTATTCCCGCAATTTTAACAATTTACATAATCAGGTACTATGTTCCAGATCCAGATGATGAAAAAGGAAGTTTAACAATCATAACTGAGATTTTTGCCCAAACCTTCGCCATGTTTTTTGCAATTTATTTCATTCATCGGATTATTATTTATTTTCCAACTTATAGTGGAATAAAATATGATCGGTTTCAAATAGTCAATATTCTTTTAGTGTTTGTTATGATAACTTTTTCAATTAAGACAAAACTTGGAGAAAAGGCTCAAATACTTGTAGAACGCGCAGTTGATACGTGGAGTGGAGAAAAAAATAATGCACAAAGCAATACAAAAGTGAGAGTTACACAACCAATAACAGGCGCTTCACCAAGCGCAATGATTATGCCAATGGCAACAGCCCCTCCACCGCCACCTGCACTAACAAATAACCGAGCCCAAACAGGAATGGGTTCCATGGTAAAAGATTTCAATGCTATTTATTCTCAACCATCAACGCAATCCCAACAACCAGCAAACCAAATGTCATCTTTTGAACCTATGGCTGCTAATGAAGGTGGATGGGGAAGTAGTTTCAACGGATACTAAACAAAATATATATATTCAGATAAATACACGAAAATACATTTAAATATACATTGAAATATTGAAATAATTATTGAAATATTGAAATAATTATTAAAATAAATGGAAATAGAAATAATTGAAAACAACGCGATTGAGGTCTTGCAAAAAATGAAAAACATAACCACCTCAAAAAAAGATGTAATAGAATTGATAAACACTTTTTTCAAAAAAAAAACAAATTCAAATACATTCAATATTGAAATCATGTCCGATTTTATCAAAGCATTTCAAAGCTGCTCAAGTGTTGGTGTTTGTACTATTTTAACTTATTATGTAATATATTCTTATCGGACTTCAGACTACAAAAATATAGAAAAGATTGATGAAGATCGCTTGTACCATGAATCTATTATGAAATACATGATAAAAAACACTGGACCCATTTATGAAAATGCGAATTCAATTTTCTTTTTTTTAAGTCCAAATGTAACAACTAGGTATTCTTATCATAATAAAAGTAATGTTGAATTATTTAAGTTGATTGCACATCTTCAATACAACTTGTGTCCAGATCTTTTGTATCAACCGCCATTGGAAATAAAAACTGAAACAACTAAACCAATAAAAGTTGGTTTTATTTCTGATTTATTGTTGACTTTTAATTCTGTTGCAAAAGACCGGCTGGGAATCATAAAAAGTTTGAATGATGATCCTGATTTTGAAGTTAGCATAATAAGCGAGAAAGTAGAAAAAAGTTATTTTTTCAATAAAATCATATCCAATCCAATAAATATAATAGTGACGACAAATGACATTATTGAAAACAGAAAAATAATTGCAAATGAAAATTTTGACATTCTAGTATATGCAGAAATTGGGTTGTGTGCAAAAAGTAGATACACTGCATTTTCAAGATTAGCTCCAATTCAAATCAACACTTGGGGACATTCAGATACATCTGGACTTCCCAACATTGATTATTTTGTGTCATCAAAGTATTTCAATTCACCCGAAGATCAAGAACATTATAGTGAAAAATTAGTGTTATTTAATTCACTTGGAACTTATTATCATGATATTTTCAAAACCTTAGACGTTTCATTCAATAACCGTATTGATTTTTGCAAGAATGTTAGCATCGCGACCGGAATTGATAACCCAACCATTTATGGTTGTGTTCAATTGCATTTCAAAATACACCCAAGTTTTATTTCAATTTTGAATCAAATCCTAATGATGGATAAAAAAGGTGTTATTGTTATTCTTGCGCCAGTGGTAGACACTGATGCAGAAAAAGATTTCAAAAATAATATCAATGAGCAAATAAAAAACAACAAAAGACTCTATTTTATAAATGAAATGCCATTTAATACTTTTATTGAAACTGCAATGTGTTGTCACGTGATATTAGATTATTACCCATTTGGTGGCTTCAACACAACCATTGAAATGTTATTGAATGGTAAAATATGTATTACTATGCCAGGTAATTTGATAAATGGAAAATTCACAAAGGGTTTGTACGAGAAAATGAACATAACTGAATTTATATGCACAACTGAAAATGAATATGTTACAAAAGCGGTTAAATATGGTAAAAATATATTGAAAAGAAAAGAGTATGAAAATCTTATATTAAAGAACGTTCATAAAATAATTGAAGACGAAGAAAGTGTTCAAGAATGGAAAACTTTTTTGAAAACCATTATCGCAGCGCAATAAACAACAAATAAAATATCACAATAAATAATAATAGTATAATGCTTGAGATTGACGACAAAGGAGTTTGGATTTTTGTTATAAGAGGAGTTATAACATCCATTATATTCACTTGTTATTATGGAGTCATGTTGATTTTGAAAAAAATAAATATTTCTTCTGTATATTTCATGTTACTCATTCAATTTATTGTTATAACATTATTATACACAATCGTCGGATATTTGTTTTATATTTATGGAGGTAGTATGTAAAATTATTCAATCCAAGCCTACAGTTGAAAACAATTTTTGAAATGCTTCAATGGAATGATTGGCAGCATTGATTAAATTTGTTGCAACCAAATCTACTGGGGTTGGGACATGATACCCGATTCTTATAACGCTTTCAGTGTCATGAGGATGGTTTTTGCGAAATCCACAATATGATACATTTTTTTCATTAATATACTGATTTTTGTGAATGAAATATTCAATGCAACACCCCAACGTGTAGTCTTCATTTTGAATTACCACATCGTAGCCGTTGCAGAGGGTTGTTTGTGAAGTCATTATTTTCACATCGTTTGTATCATTTTCAATGTCATGAATGAATTTTTGAAACTTTTCAATAAGAATTGAAATTGCTTTTTTCAGGATTTCCGTGTTATTGTAAACACCCACACTTTCAATTAAAAAGTCATATTGGTCTTGATGCACATACCTCAATGCTTCAAGATTGAACCAATTTTTTTTTTCAAATGCAATTTCATCTGGGCTAACTCCGTCACTTACCATTTTTTTTTCGCGTTCTTTCCAAATAGAAGATGCGGCTTCAATGTTGGGGGTAGCCCGATATGAGCACGTACCCACAACATTGTACATTCCATCCATCCGTGCACAACCAACACCAATTTCTGCAGTCAGTGCAACTCGCTCTCCATCATGTGACTGTGTCATTTTAGGAATCAACCTACACAACAATATAAAGTCATTGGTAATGGTATTTGGTGGAAAAATGCGACGCAACATTGAATCACTCAGTTCTTTCCCTGTGATTACATTGACAATTTTGAAGTCTTTTGTCGTGACATACATAATTGAAGAAGAATTGTTTTGTACATCCAAGACAACCCGATAATTTTTAACATCAAAGTCATCAAAATCGGGATCATTCATTTTTAGATGAATTGGCACGCAACCAATACGTTGTTTCAATATTTCATTGTTGAATCTGCTAGTATTCGTGGTTATGTTCACTTTATTTTCCTCATGAGGAAAAGTACGAAAACAATATGTCGGAATGTCTGACAAAATTACCCGACGCAATGCATTTGCCAAACTCACATTCAAGTTTTTGACAGTGAATGAAAGGGTTCCATCGGAATCAACAAAGGAAACAATAGTTGGAGTTAGATTTGTCATTCAATCTGCACGGTTCTAATACGTTCTAATACATTAAATGTGCATTATTTATAAATCAATTTTTATAAAATTTAATTATAAAAATTGATATTGTATCAAGAATTGAAATAAAACAATTATTACAACTATTCTTAATTTGAAGATGGCAGTGGTGCTAAACACAACTTGATTTCTCCTAGACTTGCAACATAGTATTTTACAACTAATGGCAAGTCATTTTCTAAATACATCTCAATATGACTACACAAGTTTGTGCATTTGATAAAATACCCTAAATTTTTGAGAGAAAATTCACCCTGAATGATTTTATTTGAGTCTTGTTTTTGAATGAATTCCATGCTTCCATCTGTTTCTACTCGTCTTATTTCTGCGGTAGCAAATTGACCCGAACAACGAAATATAAGCTCATTCCCCACTGATTTTATCTCAAGTTTTTCTGATATACATGACATGTCCCGAATTATTTTTTGGAAATCCGATGATGGCAAATTTATAACTGATGAAAATGCAACCTTTGGTTCAATGTACTCTTCTTGATCCGGCTCAATCAGACGTAACTTTTGAGTTTTGCATTGTTTTATGTCTCCGTTTTCAAATTTTAATCCTAAAAATGAAACAATTCCGTCATTGTAATCTTTTTTTTCAATGTAGAGAGTCAATGTATCATCATTGTCTATTGAACTTATTAGTTTGAACAAATGAAACATATTGACACCAATTATAATTTTGTCCATGTTGCATTCATAGTGTTCAAAGTTTTCAGCACCCAAAAACAAGTGTGCTAACATTGTGTGTGATTTGTCCATATTAACAATTCGTATGCCATCTTTTTTGAAAGTTATATTAGTTTCTAATAAAATGTCTTTCATTGCAGTCATCAGGGTGCGAAACGGTGCAATTTGAACTGTCTTTATGGTAAGAACGTTGTCATTGTAAGATTCATCACTATTCATTTGAAATAAAATAGGTTAATTAAATAATATGGTCTAATATTCTTTAAATTAATATGTAGTTTTTAAATTAATATGTAGTTGATTCATTTTGTAATACAATTTTATGTATATAATTTTGAAGACGTTTCTTCACCCGTAACTGTCTTTATGAAAGTGTCTCCATCAATCAAGTCACTCAAATATGTCATATGTTTTTCTTTATAGCGAAACAAAAAATTTACAATCGCTGACATTGACACCAATTTGTCTTTTATTTTGTCATAAAAATTCTTAAATGCATCATTCGTTTCCTCTGGACTTGAATAATATTTTCCAATCATGTCCCGAAACATTTTTTCAATTTCACTACGAGTTGGATATGTAAATTGGACAATCATATCTGTTCGTCCTTGTCTCAAAAGGGCAGGATCTAATTTTTCAGGGTGATTTGTTGTAATAAATACTATAAGACCGTGTTTGAACAAAACACCATCCAATAGGTTCAATAAATTACTGAAAGTAAAGGTTGGCTCAATAGATACCCGTTTTTCAAATAAACAATCAATGTCTTCTAATAGAAGAACCGTTTTGGGATCAATGCTACGAAAAGATCCTTGTATAGTAGCATTATCCATGTCACGACTCATGCTCAAAATTGCCAAGTTGTAATGAATTTCATTGCACAATGCTTTTATCAAACTTGTTTTTCCACTTCCGGGAACACCCGTTAGTAAATATGTTTTCTTGTATGGAATTCCAAATGCGTCATATTCATCTTCAGAATTCAAAAAAGTTACCAAGTCGTCCAGAATTTTGGTTTTCAATTTTTCATTCATGTAAATTGTGTCCAGTCTGCGAATCGGAATATGGCTGTATGTTATCCATTCACTGTATTTGTTTGTTACAGAGATGCGCAATTTTGTTTCATTCGTGTTGTCAATTTCACTTGCATCTTTATAAAATTCAATAAATCCTTCACGAGTAGGGGTTGTCACCAACAATCTACGAAAATATATCAGTTCTCCGCTAACTGGAAGGGGGGTATACTCTTCTTTGTAAAAAACTTTGAAATTATGCTTTTCCTTTTGAGAATCTGTGTAAACAAATTCATATTCTCCCAAACCAATTGTCATATACAAACTACTATCAACGTTATTATCAGACCCAGCAGACCTATGTGCGCAATAATAAGATTTACGATTTTTTTTGTAATATTCGTGCACTTCCATTCGCACAGTTGAATTATTTGTTGAATTAAGAGAATCGGCATGTTTGAATAAATAAGTCAATACGCGGGGTTGCATAAACCTTGGAATTTCATGCTCATACATATTATCCTGCATATTTTTTCAACTACATTACACCTTGGTATATCTTTTAAGTTGTTTATTTATGTAATTTTGTGAATGCTACTGCTGCTCGTGCATTCATTTATTTGTATTCATAATATTTATCTAATAAATATATATTTATCTAAATTACAAATAAAAATATATGGCTATGACTCTACCGTCAGTTCCTCATTGGGTCAAAATCGTAAACTATCGTACAATGACGAATAGTAAAAAAGACAAGGCTGTTGCCGGAAGTAAAGTTCTACAGTATGAGTGGATGATTGAAGAAGTAAATGAATTTTATGAAGCAATTCATTTAAATAATATAGAAGAAATACGCGATGAAGCAATGGGCCTTATTCGCACGGTCCAGCAATTTCGTGATTCTAAACGCGTTGTGGCATTATGGAAGAAGGTTAGACGCGATGTTGCCCAGGTTTTCCCAACCCGTAAGATATTTTTAGACACCTTCGCCAAATGGCATGCTAAGAAATTAGCAAAAAATCAAGCAATCGGAGTCATTGCAGACGATTTATTACGAATATTATAAATATTGTAAACCACAATCAATACTCTGGAGTGTGTTTCTTGAAAAGACAACCATGCGGAGTTATGCCAACCATTTCATTGATCATGCCTGCATTTTGAAAATTACAATTTGATAACCAAATCTTAACTATACAAAAATTTTTTTTTGGAGATATTGTTATTCCATTTACAACTGATATCAACGATGAGTCAGATGATATTGTATTTCCAACCAATGCATACGTCAATTGTTTCCAACATTCTGGCACATCTTTGTTTACTACCTTATATGAAAAACATCCCCCATTACGATTTCTTGCATCTTCCCATATTGGATTTATGCCATCTCTCATCCAAAACAACATGCAATTTGTGACTAATTTCACCGGAAGCATCTCTGTTAAACTTATGGTTTGTTCTAATGTCTCAACGCAATGCATTTTTTTATAACTTTTTAATGACCAATCTGTGTCGTGTGGCAGATGACACCATAAGGTCCATTTACATGACAGTTCGTGATGATCATCAGAACATAAACCACTACAAGAATATGAAGAGTCCGCCATGGGGGAGTTCTAATATTCATCTATGTCAATTTTCTTTTAAATGGATTTACATAGTTATTGAAATTATTATTGTCTTTTTGTATTTTTATAGTGATTCTGTTCTAACATTTTGATGTGATCTATCAACCATACTGGAACCTTCATTCTCATCCGTCTCAAGTACGTAAGATAAGAAACTATGTTCAATGGCAACCTGAACGGCGGAACCTGTGCAACATTTACGGGTGTTGGTGTGGGTCTTGGAGCGTTTGTGGGTGTTGGTGTTGGTGTTGGTGATGGTGGAGGAGGAAGTGGTGGTTGAAAAACATTGCTTTCCAAACTAACTTCTTTTCCACTTGTCAAACTTGTTATTTGAGAGAATTTATGTACTCTCTCAAAACAACATATATCCTTCAACAAGTGTTTCCACTTATAATCAGTTGAATTCATCATTAAAGATTTCAACAAATAATGAGTCAAAACACCGCATGCATTGCCATCTATGTACGCATCTGCACTTGTTTGTTGATCTTGACAACCACTTATGCAATAAACATTACCTTGGGTTTTTTCATATTTTTTGTATTCACACATTGTTTGTTTCAATACCCACTCATTCGGATTGTAATTCACTTTTGAAATATTCGGGGTTGAATCATAACTGGTATCGTCAAACTTATAACGCAAGTCACACCCAGTACCACTGTGACACATATCTAAAACCACATACAGGGTTGCACCACTTGGAATTTTTTGAACTAATCTTGTGCGAAGTTCATCGTCTGAAATAAACTTGTAATCAACCGGACATATGCATGAATCCTTCCCACTTTCTTCATCGCCATTTGTGTCAGTCATCAAAAGACCATGCCCTGAAAAATGAAACCACAACTCATCCATACTATTTGCATTTTTAACCAAGTTATCAATACCATCAAATATGTTTTGCCTTGTCGGTTTTTTATCTGAATCATCTGTCATAACAACAACCGAATCATATTTTCTGGTTTTATTCAAATATGTTTCCATGTTCAACACATCATTTATGCATCCACGCAACTGGTGTGGTGTACCATTATAATTTATTCCAACTAGAAATGCTTTTTTCATTTGTATAGTTTTATATATTAATGAAAATATTTTTATTTAATTCTAATTTATATTTTTACAGAATCATAATCATACAGTAATCGTATAACGTAATCATCATCTTTATCAAAACCATTCACAATAATTGGGTACTCTTCCCATTTATAAAGTGCCATATTTGCAAAACGGTAACTATTTTTTTCAATTGGGCGCGAATACAAATTTGTTTTAGATATATAAAACACTGAAACCACTTTCAATTTATCTTTTACAATGACATTGTGGGATTCTCTTCTTATTATATATGTGTCATTGTTTCGCACATGGTGTGCATAATTCAGTATCATCAATTCTGTCATGTGCAAGTTCAATATTTCTTTGTACTCTTTTTTCAAGGTCAATGCATACATTTTTTGATATTCATTTATTTCTATTAGCGGAGTATTAGGCATATATAATTTTAAATGTTATAAAAATTATACGAAAAAAATAATTAATAAAATAAAAAATCAAAAATCAAAATTAAACAAGTCCTGAATCTTCAATTTCAAATCCCACCACAGACACGTGCACACAGTTGTGTGGTTCAAGTGTGTGCAATTTGGCCGAATCATCTATGCATTTTATTTGGTATTTACTGTTCAAATTCATTACAACATTGTGATTCTCAAACATGAACCATTTTACAAACATTGGAGTTAACAATGTATTACCTGCCACATAAAAATTGTGTGGTTTTGTCAAATCCAATTCATATTCTTTTTCTTCATATATCAATGAAACTTGCAATAGACGATGATTTACTGGAATAAATCTTCTCTCAAAAAAATGAACACCATGCACATCCCTTGGAAACCCATCATATTTCATCATGTATTTGCATTGTGACTCGGTGTTTGATCCAACTTCACTTAAAATGAAATCAAATTTCATTGTGTGATTTTCTATTCGTTTTAATATTTGTTTACTCATTTTTTCTTCTTCCTCTTCCTCGTCTTCTTCCTCTTCTTCTTCTTCCTCTTCTTCCTCTTCTTCCTCTTCTTCCTCTTCTTCCTCTTCTTCCTCTTCTTCCTCTTCTTCCTCTTCCGCTTCCGCTTCCTTTTCATCTTCCTCTTCCTGTTGATTTTCATCGGTATGTCCTCCTTTTTTGTCTGTTTCATTGTCATCTTTTATTTCATTAGTGTCATTGTTTTCATCATTTTTTGAATCCAATTCAACATGAACTACATCTTCAAGCACATCATTACCATTACAAGTTTCGTTTAAATCTTTGATAAAAGAAAAAACGGATGCATATTTTTTCACTTCTACTCCATCTTTGACAACTCTTAAATAATTTTTGACATCGGGTTTTTGTGGCGCATATAATTCGGCAAATCTATTGTAACATACCATATTTTTAATAAAACCGATCCCAAATGACGTGATTTTTTTTGCATATGTAAAAAGAGAAATAATCTTCAACCCAACATCAACTGCAATGTCAACATAATTTTCAGCAGTAAATGACTTGTAAATGAAAATACTTGATCCCACAAATAAAAGTGTAAAAAATTGACTTAATACAATTGTATTCAATGTTTCATCAGAACATCCCATATGGGCTCCATGAATATCATAAGAAGGCGCGATACAATTCATTTTAAATAATAATAAATAGATTTGATGTAATCTTTTTATATTGTTTTTACAATATACCGTTTATTTTTTTTACTTGGTGACTGTTATCTGCTTTGTGTCTATTGTCTTTACTGTGCCAAATGTTGCACTTATATTGCAATAATAATAGTGATAACCCGCAGACAAATCGGATGGAATAGTATAAGTACTAGTAACTATGTTGGTACCACTATCAGTAGTAACAGCTGCATTTGCTGAGTTAAGCGCTAACGATTCGCTGTTTGCACTAAGGTCAACCTTCATCCAGTTGAATGTTGGCTGGGGTGCAGCAGCTGATCCACTTGATTGAATTTTTCCAACTTTTACATCAACTTTTATTGTGTTGGAGGTACTGGTATAATTGAGATTCATTGGCTCATTTATAATCCTAAATGGCTTTACATTTATTACTGTGACTCCTGATTCCAATGTGTATGTGAAGCTATTCACCGTGCAATTTGCAACGCACTTAACACTATCTTCATGACTAAATTTTCCAGCGACAGTACTACTACTTTCATTATATACTGTAGCGACAATCGGTAAAGTGTTTTGGCTTTGACCCTCAATTATTACATAATTACTTCCACCCTTAGCTTTTCTGAACCACTGGTAAGTTATTGTAACCGATCCCGGATTATAACCTTTTGCGTGAACATTGAAACGAAGGGGGGTAGTAGCAGTTTCGCCAAAGACTAAATCCATAGTTAGTGGAAGATTTTGGTCACTTTGTAATATAGTAGTTGGTGTTGGTGTTGGTGTGGTTGATGGAGCTGTAGTTGTTGAGGTTGAGGAAGTTTTTTTTGAGGTTGGGGTTGGAGTTGGGCTTGAGGTCGGGGTTGATTTGTCTGAAGATTTTTTTGAGAAATAATTCAGGTAACTGCTTTCAAAATATGGGTATGTAAAATATTTTTTGCTATTTTCTTTATGAGGTTTAATTAGACAATTTGATCCAGTAGAGTCAATTTTTGCAGTGACCTCATCTAGGCAACAACCGTGGGTTGATAAATTACAGTTGCGTGAATTCGGTTGTGTGTCTTGTTGTTTGTTATTATTGTTGATTTGAGTGGTTGTTCCTTTTGTTGGATTAAGTCCAAAAACATAAAGAAGAATTGTTGTCATATAAGTCATTGTTATAAATGGAATAAAAACAATGAGCCAAGACACGATTGTCATTCCGTTCATGCACAATTGATTCAATAGAATGGTAAAGATAATCATAACAATCACCTTCAAAAAAGCAATATTTTGTTGCCCCCTAAATAAATCAATCACAATTTGAACTATTGAAAATCCAAGGTAAAGAACGGCTGGTGGACACAATGAATCTATTATCATGCGCAAAGATAAACTATACACATATTACATTATTTTAATTTGTTATTTTTTTGCATTTTTGCAACTCCATTTTTGAAAGTTCCAACTTTTTCACCGACCTCTTCATTGACGTATTCATGAATGTCTCCATTCAATTCATCCATCGTTACATACAATTTTCCTTTGATTTTTACAACATAATATTCTTCTTCCTCTTCTTTTTCTTTTTCAATAATGGTATCACTCAATAATTCTTGTGTTTTCAATATATTTTCATCAACATTTTCATGTTCACTAGTTTTATTAGGTTTGTTCGTTTTATCTTGATGTTTATCTTGATCCACTTGATCTTCATGATCTTCTGGATTTTTTTCATTTATTTGATTTTCAGGATTTTCTTCTTCTTCATCATTTTCATTTTCATTTTCATGTTCATCTTCATTTTCTTCTTCATCTTTTTCATCTTCGTCTTCATTTTCATGTTCTTCTTCATCTTTTTCATCTTCATCTTCATCTTTTTCATCTTCATCTTCATCTTTTTCATCTTCATCTTCATCTTTTTCATCTTCATCTTCATCTTTTTCATCTTCATCTTCATCTTTTTCATCTTCATCTTCTTCATCTTCTTGATATTCTTTTTCATAATCCTCAATATTATCTGTAGTATTCTCGTCCAAATGAATACGATTAAAGGGTTGAAAAGAATTTTGGGTCATAGTGTTTATGTAGTCGGCGATTGATTCCAAATTTGGTGGCGATGATTCCGTTGTATCATCAATAATTTCCAAATTGATTTGTTGGTTGGGACTGGGATGCAAAATTTTGAATGAAGGGTTTTCAGATTTTTTTTGAGAATCAATGAGAGATTTTACAAATGGTATTTTTGCAACTGCTTCATACGTTTCTTTATATAATTGATAGTTATTGAATAATTCAGTCACTTTTGGTTCAAGAGATTTACGAAATTCATCAAAAAGTGATGAAACAACATCATCAACGTTCATATTTGTTTTACTAAAAAAACATGTTGGTATTTATTTAATATGTGTTTGCATCAATTAAATAAATTCTTATGAAATATAAAATAGATTTAATAATGAACAATTTGCCTACTCATTTAGAATACTTAAAAGCATTGAAAGGGGACGAATTAAGGGAAGCTATTAAAAAAGAATACAATAAAGAATGTGTAAATTTCATAATGACACAAACAAATTATGATGAAGAGACTGCATCCAAAAAATTAGAGGAATTGAAAAATCCATCACATGTTGTACGCGACTATTTAGGAATTGTTCCAAAACCTGAAATGCAAAAATCAATAAATCAGCATAAATATGAACAAATACGTAAGTTTATGGATTTTGGTGCTAGGCAATATGAACGTGCCAAACAATCTAAAGAAGGGTCGCCCAATACACAATCAAAGTGAAAATTAAAATGTATTTAATTTACATGGTTGTAGAATGAAATTTACAAAAAAAAAAAATGGTAAAAAGAAAGGTTTTACAAAAAAAAATACAATAAAACATATTGGTATTGAAAATAATTATGAAAAATTAAATTTGAAACATGATGATGTTCAGCAGTCATTAATAAAATTATTTAAAACCCCGTTTGCTCCATCAAACGTGAGCCCCAAAACCGATTTTTACACATACATAAATCATAAATGGATGCAGAGCCAAACAAACGAAGCAAAAACAAAGTATTATGTGCAGTTAGACTCATTTAGAATGGTGCAAGAGAAAGTTTATTATGAATTAATTGAAATTGTTAAGGATTACATAAAAAATAATGACACTGAATTCTCACGTTCAATGAAAAATTTGTATTATTGCATGTTGAAACTGGATGATCATGAAACAAAAAAACAAATAATAATAACAAAAAATGCGATAGACCATGCAATAAACACAGACTCATTATATTGGTTATTAGCTCAAATTAATCAAAATGAAGTACTATCATGGGGATGCCCGATTTCATGGATGGTGGACAAAGATCAGAAAAATTCAAAATATTATAAAAGCAGTATATCTGAACCACAGTTAACACTGTATGACTATGAGTTATACATAGAAAACTCAAAAGATGATGCAGCCACAAAAACCTATAAAAAACAAGTGAAAGCAAAATATTTGGAGTATGTTGATGAAATGTTTGATGCATGTCTTGGAAAAAATCATGGATTGAAAGCATTGGATGTATGGAATGTTGAATATGATATTCTTTCAATGATGGGATGTAGCAAGATAAAACGCGATGATGAAAATGGATATAACGTGTTAACCCATGATGAATCATTGAATAAGTACAATTTTGATTGGTTCAAATTTGCAAGTGAACTGGGATATGATTCCCCCCCCAAAACATTTATATGCAGTAGTTTGAATTATTTGAAATGTGCAATGGAGGTCATTCACAAAGAATGGAAAACCGCAAAGTGGAAAACATATTTTTTGTACATAGTGTTTCGTCAAATTATTCGCTTTCATAAAGAGTGGAGGTTGATTCATTGGAATTTTCATGGAAAATTCATACAAGGTCAATCAGTCCCATGGCCTGATGAAATTTATCCAGTATTTGGATTATCATTGTGCTTCAATTCATTTTTAACAAATGAATACGTAAAGAAAAATAAAAATGAAGATAACATTGATTTTACAACTGCGTTAGCAAATGATTTGTTAATCGTATTCAAAAGAATGATGAAACGAAACACATGGTTATCACCAAAAACCAAAAAATATGCACTTCTAAAACTGGAACACATCAAACTAGTAATAGGTAGTCCAGAATACATGAGAAATGACCCCGTTTTAAATTACAATGATAAGGGTGCATACAATAATATCAAAAAAATAGCTTGGTGGAGGACAAAGAAAATGATATCAGTTGATGGTACAAATTACGAGGGGGACATTCCAACATTTGATTGGGAACAATTCAAAATGGTAGGATCACAAGCCTACATGGTAAACGCGTATTATATACCAGTTGAAAACACCATTTACATTCCGTTGGCTTATTTGCAAAAACCGTTTATAGATTTAGAAAATCGTGGATTAGAGTACAATTTAGCACACATTGGATACACATTGGCTCACGAAATGTCTCATAGTTTGGATGATTTCGGAAGCAATTATGATCATAAAGGAAACTTGCACAATTGGTGGACAAAAGAAGATAAAAAACAATTCAAGAAAAAAATGAATGATGTTATTAAACAGTATGAAACATTTGCATTGTATGATGGAATTGTGATGGATGGCACGATAAGCGTGGGAGAAAACATTGCAGACATTGTGGGTTTAACAATTTGTATGGAATATTTGAGAGATTTTCAAGAAGTAACAAAAGAAATAGTTCCAATAAGATCAGCATCATTTCAAACCTTTTTTGTGTATGTTGCATATCAAGCACGCCAATATATTTTGAATAAAGCAATAAAAGCACAACTCAAAGTGAATCCACATCCAATGGATAAATACAGAGTCAATTGTCCATTGGCAAGAATGGAATTGTTTAGGAACATTTATAATATAAAAAAAGGCGACAAAATGTACTGGTCTTCAACAAATTTTTGGTAAAAACTTTTTTGTTTACATAACATATAAACAAAAAATGAGTAATCGTTCTCGCTCTCGCTCTCGCTCTCGTTCTCGCTCTAACAACCGGACTGCCAAACGCGCCGCTTCCAAAGCTAGGTCTGCTTCTTTAGCAGCTTCTAAAGCTGCATTCAAGGCAGCTTCCGCTGCGGTTTCTGCTTCAAAGGCTGCTAAAAGAGCTGCATCAAGGTCTGCATCTAAAAGTGCAGCCCGGTCCGCTTCAAAAGCTGCTTCTCGTGCTAAAAGAGCTGCTCTTCAGGCTTCGGCTGCGGTTTCAAAATCAAAATCATTAGTTTAAATTTTTGTAAAAGCATTGAGTGAATCACATGATGTAAGTTTAGCACATTTATTAAACTTACATATAAAAATCGGGTTTCGGGTTTTTCAACCACTCCATGATGCATATTCTGTTTTGTAGTCACGTCTGGAAAAAGACAACTCTGGATTTTGAGGTGGAGGCTTATTGATGACAAGTGGTTGGTAACAAAGTTTAGCGGGTTTCAATACAAACGCGGAGTCTTTGAAAAATTCATCAAATGCAATATACTCGTCATCTTTCAAAGTGTGAATGACACCAATCAACTGGCATCCAAATTGAACGCACGCGTTCACGTTGATATTCACGCTGTATGGATAGCTTGTAAAAACCATGCTCATGTTTTTTTTATTGTGTTCAATCAAGTCAGTCATACTTGGTGCATTCTTTATATCTAAAATGTAATCCAATTTGTGTAAAAAAGGAGATTTTATTCCAAGATTCACATATTGACGAAAACATGTAGTGGGACATCCGTTTTTTACAACCGGACTTGAAATATCCGACAATACTATAATTTTTCCCATAAAGTTTTTTATTGGAACCTTACCTAAATTTTGATCACCATACTCATAATTATATTCAGGACCGAGTAAATTTCCAGAAAATATTTTTAAACAATCAATCAACTGTTTGACAAAAACTACATCCTGATTATTTGTTTTGATTCTTATACTTAAAAGCAAAGGATCTTCTTTGTTTGGAGCCTTTGTAAATGCAATCTCATTTATTTTTTTGCAAACCAATTCAAATGGCACGTTGTTATATGTTTGAATTTGTGTGAAAACGTTCTCATTTGAAGAGACTGCTACAACAGGGATGTTGTCAAAACTATATATTTCAAAGTCTAAACAACGATATCCTCGCAAAATTGCTTGTTCCAATGCAGACATGTCCACATAACCGTTTACCCAGTCACCAATGCAACAAGCATTCAATGCGGTTTTTATGTAAAAATTTCTCAATGGTAGTTCCAAATAATCACTGTTGATGTGTTTTAGTGATTTCATCTTGTAAATGGTAATGTTGTCAATGTTGTTCAACAGTTTACTTTTCATTGTTTCATTTGTTATAAACATGTAACATAATACACTTAGGACAAATAAAAACAGAAAAAGTCCTCCAGGCGAAAATAATCCGCTTACTTTAGAATTAAAATCATGGAGCTTAGTTTTTAAATTAGATATTCCAGCACCAATTTGATTTGTAGTTGTATCAACAATAGAAGTTTGACTCATCTTAATTATAACTATGTATTTTAAATGGAAATAAAAACAATTGATATTACACTATAAATATAAAAAATTATAACAATATAATATCCTCAAATTATTAAGAATTATGACGGGTGGATTACTTAACATCGTGTCTCAGGGAAATCAAAATGTTATTCTCAATGCTAATCCAAAAAAATCATTTTTTAAGACAACCTACGCAAAATACACCAATTTTGGTTTGCAAAAATTCAGAATTGACTTTAACGGACAAAAAAATCTACGAATGAATGAAGAATCGCGGTTCACATTTGTAGTTCCTCGCTATGCGGAGTTATTAATGGACACGTACATTGTAGTTACTTTGCCAACCATATGGAGTCCTGTTTATAACAAGATTGATTCAACCGATGTAAATCGTCCATATGAGTTTCGGTGGATTAGTAATCTTGGTTCACAAATGGTAAAAGAAATAATTATTTCAGTAGGAGGTCAAGTATTACAAAAATACACAGGAAGACACATGTTGGCACACGCACAACGTGACCTTGACATTACAAAAAAGACATTATACGATGAAATGACTGGAAACGTGGCGGAATTGAATGATCCAGCAAATTATTCAAATCGTAATAACAACTATCCTAATGTTATCTTCAGTGATGCAAAAGAAGGTCCGGAACCATCCATTCGTTCTCGCAAATTGTACATTCCACTAAATGCATGGTTTTGTAATGACAGTCGCTGTGCATTTCCTCTGACATCTCTTCAATATAATCAACTGCAAATTGAAGTTGTGTTGAGACCCGTTCGTGAACTCTTTGTTACGCGCGATGTAAATGTTGACCCCCCAAGTGCTGTTCCCACAGCTTCTTTTATTCAACCCAATTTCAATTCAACTGATTATCAATTTTATCGCTTTCTGCAACCCCCTCCTGCTTCAAATATTATTAATGCTGATGTTTATTTGGATAAACGAACTGACTGGAATGCAGATGTTCATTTATTGTCTACTTATTGTTTTCTCTCTTCCGATGAAACCCGAGTGTTTTCTTCAAATGAACAAAAGTATCTCATCAAAACCATGTATGAATGGGAGTTCAAAAATGTTACTGGAAATCGCCGAATTGAACTTCAAAATACGATGGGAATGGTTTCATCATGGACTTTCTTTTTTCAAAGAGACGACATTAACTTACGCAACGAATGGAGTAATTACACGAACTGGGAGTATACGCATCTTCAGCAAGAACTTATTAGTGATGCTGATTATCCTAATATTAAAGTTACAAGATCATTTCAAGTTCAAAACCAACGAGAAATTTTACAAAATCTTGGCATTCTCTTGAATGGATCTTACCGTGAAAATGTTCTTGAATCCGGTGTTTACAACTATGTTGAAAAATACGTTCACACAAATGGAAATGCACCATTTGGTTTGTATCTTTATAGTTTTGCACTAGATGCAACCCATTCCACCTATCAACCAAATGGGGCAATCAACATGAGCCGATTTTCAACCATTGAATTGGAATTAAGTACTTATTTGCCAGTATTGGATCCAAATGCTCAATTTTATACCATTTGTCAAAATGACGACGTTCAAGTGGGAGTTAACAAACCCAATTGGAACATATACAAATACAATTACGACTTGGTGGTTTTAGAAGAAAGATACAATGTCTTAGTTTTTGTTGGCGGGAACTGTTCTTTGATGTTTGCACGTTGATTGATTAAGCAATATTTTATTTGATAAATAATACCAATGTAAATATAATAGATAATTTATAAACAATGTCAGTTTTTAATTTGCATAGTGTTCCTGTTGACAATGATTCCGACATTTCCACATCAGTACCTTATTTTTTATTGGTTCTGAAAATATTTTTATTGTTTGTGCTCTTTACGTGGGTTACATGTTCTTTATATTTGAATTCCATGCACATCAACACCATGGAAATGTATCCATCCATGTTTGATAGTGATAATGAAGCCAAACAAAAAGTGAAAAAACAATATAGCAGCAGCATCATCGGACAACAACCAGATGCTGTTATTGGAAATACAGTTGGAAGTATGTGGTGGCTTTCAGCCACACAATATGACTGTTACAAATTTGGAGGTTTTGTTTTACACCATATCTTTAGCTTTTTAAAAAAAAATACAAATGCGCCTTCAAGTGACGCTGCGCCAATCAGCGGAGGCGGTACTACTCAGAATGATTCAAAATCTAGGTCAAGTCAAGCATTGATTGATTTGTTTTTATTTTTGAAATGGTTTGTAATTTTCGGTTTAGGAGCCAACATTATATTTTGTTTATTAATAGGAATGGTTGGTATTGTCACCATACCAGGATTTATAGCAGGATTAGTTGCATTCAAAAATAACGCACACGCTTACAATTTGACACCAGCCTTTGTATTTTTGGCCAAATGTGCAATATTATTTGTCACATTTTTGTGGATGTGTACATTTGGATGGATTCCTCTTATTTTTCCATTTATTTGGTGTATTTTTCATTTATTGTATCTAATGTTTTTCAAACAATTAAAAGACGACTCATCCCGATTTGCAGACGAATTCATCAAACGTATGGGTCAATTGGTTTATATTTTTATAACACTCGGACTTATATTAGCACTTGCTAGTGAATATTTATCTTTAAACACAAAGATTGCAGCAACAGTCGCATTTTTTGCAATATTAATAATTAAAATTTTAATACATTTTGTTAAAGGATAAACGGATAAACTGCGTTTGTTTTTTTGAATCAAACAAAAAATCATATTAAACGCAATAAACACAAATACAAATACAAATACAAATACAAATACAAATACAAATACAAATACAAATACAAATACAAATACAAATACAAATACAAATACAAATACAAATACAAATACAAGCACATACAAATACAAGCACATACAAATACAAGCACATACAAAATCAAGTCAATGAAGGCAATCGCGGTGTTTCAAGGCAAATTGAAGGGCAGCCACGTGACGTTCCGGCAGGACAATCCGTTTTCGTCCGTGAAGATCTCGGGGCACATAGCGAATCTGGCGCCGGGCAAACACGGGTTTCACGTGCACCAGTTCGGCAACCTATTGAGCAGCGACTGCACCAGCTGTGGCGGGCATTTCAACCCCACGAATGCGGACCACGGATCGCGCACTAGCGTAAGCTCGCACGCGGGAGATTTTGGCAACATTAGCAGCAGCACATTTCATTTTTCCACGTCCAAGGTGTCGCTGTTTGAGGGAGAGCTGTCCATAATCGGGCGGTCGCTCGTCATTCACGAGGACGAGGACGACCTGGGGAAAGGCGGGCACTCGGATTCGCTGACTACGGGGCACTCAGGGAAGCGACTGGACTGCGCGGTGATTGGGTACGACAAAGAATAAATGAAATGAAATAAAATGGAATGGAATGAAAATAAACCGAACAAATTTTAAATTTACTTAAAATTTATTTATTACTTAATTTACTATTCTAATCAATATTCACTATTTATTGTACGATTGCCGCCACGTTCATTCAAATAATTCAATTGGTTTTGACTGATACAAACACATCCACCACTCGAGCTATAATAACTTGGACAACACTTTGGGTCTATTTTATTTTCAGAAAATATCAAAAGTTTTCCAGGTGGTAAAGGCAACTTACCTGCAGTGTGGTATTGTCCTTCATCCAAATGATCATCCGCATATTTCATTGCAGATGTTTCCCATCCATTATTTGGTAAACCATCATCATATTTTTCATCAAATGGGGCACTTGATCCTAAACGTGTTCTTTGCATAAAAGTTTCCTTAACCATTCCCCAATCAATTGGAACCCCATTTTTGAAAAAAGTGGTGCATCCACAAAACAAAGTGCATCCTGCTATTGCTCCAATAACAAAAATAAGCACTAATGTAAAGGTTATTTTTATTTCCATTTTTTATTATATATGATTATTATATTATAATTACTTTTTTTTTGGAACTCCCGGAATAACAGACAAACCACTTACACGAAGTGTCCGTGCCAAAAAATGTGCAATAAACCCAAGTGGAATCGCAATTGCAACAAAAATTGCGGTTGTTACAGTTGCAATCGTTGTTGCTGCAATTGCTGCTGGTACTCCAAACGGACCAAATATTAGCGCAATTGCAAGTGCAATCCAAGCAGCAACTATTACTGCTCCCATTATGATCAGAATAATCACAATCAACTGAAAAATGGATTTCAACCCAGAAACAAGTGTTTGATACGCACCATATATGGTGTATAAATATGCGGTAATAACTCCAAGTATTTTTCCAATGATGTCACGAACGCTGATAATGATCAATATTATAGGATTCATAACATTCAACGACCTTCCAAATATTTCTGCCATAACGCTTGATAACGCAGAACGAATCAGATTAATTAATTCACGCAGTTGATTCAGTGCGCGCGCAATTCCTGCAATCAAATTTCCAGCAACACTTTGGGTGTAATAAAGAGGGTTCAAAAATAATACAACAATTTCTTTCAACACATTTTGAAAACAATATTGAAAATTCTCTTGAACATATTCTAATTCCGTCATGTTACTTGGCTCCATGATTGCCCCTGCAAATGGCATATACGCTGGATTACATTTGTATGTGTTCCAATTCTCACGAATATGTAATTTATTTTTTTTCAATTTAAAATACACAAATGCAAATGAATATAATAAAAATATTAGCATTGCCAACAAAACATCCGTTAGTAATTGATCAAATGTTTTGTTTTTGTATAATAATTTTATCCATTTACTGAATTGATCAAGTGGTTGGTCTTCCATTCAATAACTTCTATTAATAATTCTAATTATTTGTTTTTTTTATTTTCCACTTAATAATTTGAATTTGATTACAATGCCCGTATTGTTTCACCAATTGGACCATTCCATGTGCTTTGCATTGTTTTTACACCAGTGTCCAAAGTGTATAGTGATGTGGTAACTATGCCAATGTTTTTTGAAATCATATCTTTCATTTTAATCACCATCATTTGAACTTGAATTATCATATTTAAAAATACCCCAAATATATTGTATATTCCTTCTGAAATGTTTATTCTAAAGGTGTCCAAAAATGTTCGCACAAAATTGAAACTATTTGTCAATCCTCCAATTGAATCTGTTATAACGGACATCAAATAATTTGCAGGTTCCATCAAAACATCCATGAAACCAGTTTGCATGATTTGCAAACATTCAGTGAAATTTACTTCTGCATCATAACCAAAATAATCTGCAAAAAACATGTAGTTTGTTTTACATTTGTAAATTGGCCAATTGTCTCTTACATGCTTAATGAACAATATCATTGAAATTGTGAAACTCAACATAACATAATAAGCAATTATTATGACTGTATCAATAAAACTAGTTATTTTGCAGGGTGGATCAATCCCAAATATGAACTCTTCTGGGTTATCATTCATTTTTTAAACAAACCAATCAACTATCAACTATAAAATCAAAATATTATATTCTAAAAAAATAGTCGGAGTAATAAAAAAATGTAAAAATATTTTTTTATTACATAAATATAAAGTAATTCATGATGAAATATAATAAAAAAAATAAACTCAGAAATAAATCTACATTACGACGACGAAATATTAAAAGAAAATACAGTAGTAAAAAAGGTAAAAAAGGGGGTGGTGGTGCTTTAAGTGCATTGAGAAACCCACAACCACAACTATGGAATCCAAATATGTTTTTTCAAACAAAATATAATACAAGTTCTGATTGTACAAAAATAGCCGTTCACCCAGAATGGGAGAACATGATGTATAATTCATTGGAATATTTTTTTGATAATTTTCCTGATACGTTAATAAAACCAGATAATTTAGAGGAAGTCAAAACAACATATTTGAGATTTTACAACGATAAAAAAGAATGGTTAGTAAAACAATATTGTATTTTTATGAATTCACCTACTTTACTCAAATTTACGGTTCCCCCAACAGAGCGTTTTACAGAAATAGCGCATTTTACAGGAACAGGTGATTTTATTCAGTTTGTTAGCTGGTTAACAAATATTGATTATATTGATTCAACACAAACTCGTTTTCGAAATGAGATGTGGAATAATATACAAGCTCCATCCCCGTATGAATCAAGTCCTGTTAGTGTTAGTAGTGAACTTGAACGTAACCCTTTTTTAGCTGATGTTTGATTCAATTAATCAAAAATTTTCATTGTTGGGGGGCCAGGTTTGTCATACTTCGCATTAGTTTGGGATATCGCAGAAATTTCATTCAGGGTAGCAGATGCATCATTAGCTGAGCTATTACCTGCAAATTGTGGAACAGTCAACGTTGGCTTTTCTCCTCCAATTCTGGATCTGGATCTGGATCTGGATCTGGATCTGGATTTGGATCTGGATCTGGATTTGGATTTGGATTTGGATCTGGATTTGGTTCTGGATTTGGATCTGGATTTAGTTCTAGTTCTCCCCTTTGATCTAGACTTTGAACGTCTTCCTCCTGTAATTTGATTATGGAGTAATGCATCTTGATGGGCAGCTGCCACACTCGCTCTTGTATCGTATTTAGGTACAGTAGCCGCCTTAATATGTGGGATTCCATTACTGTCTTTTGGATAAGAACTGGTATGCATTTTGGGCCCATAATCTTGCGTATTCATCTTTTTTTTACTATATTGTTATATAATAAATTATTGGATAAAATACTATGAATGAATTTGAACGAATTCAGCTTGAAAAAATGATTCAAGCAAATAATCCAGATGACAACACCAACCAAATAAGAATTTTAAAACATAGTAATCTCATCAAGAATGACGTACAAACATTGTTAAGGTTGAAACATGAATACTCACGCCTTGTTAAAACAAATCCAGAACAGTTTGATGCAATTTGCACACATCGTTGTTCATTTTTATTCAACAATTACACAGACATTTTCAATAAAGTTAAAAAAGATGAAATCAACTTGTCAATACTCAACGACTTGCTTACATTACTCAAGCAGATTGAAGATTGTAAGGTTGGACAACATGAAGCATCAGTTGAAGTTGGAAAATTGCTTAAACAAATATATGTGGACAGTGCATTAAAAAAATCAGAAAAATTTGATAAAAAAACACATGTAAACAAGGATTCAACAATTGTGAAAAAAATTTCATGGGATCAATACAAAAATCTCAAAAAATAAGTTTTCTAACATAGTTAGAATTTAAAAACAAAATGCATATTATGTTATTGATTCATGTTCAATAAGATTTTATTAATAGTTGAGTCTCCATCAAAATGCAAAAAAATAGTATCATTGTTAGGTGAGGACAAATATGCATGTGTTGCTACTATGGGACACATGACTGAACTGACATCTCTTGAAGATATAGATTACACATTTTTAGGCCTTCCTATGTTTCACATTATGAGGACAAAACAAGACCAAATTAATAAAATAAAATCTCTCATAGCAAACCACAAGGAAACATATTTAATGACAGACAATGACAGAGAAGGGGCTGGCATTGCTTATCATGCGTGTTGTTTGTTTAATTTGCCCGTGGAAACCACCAAACGAATTATTTTTAATGAAATAACAAAACCTGCGTTAGAACATGCAATTGCATGTCCACAAACCTTGAACATGGATTTGGTTCATGCACAGATCGCACGACAAATTCTTGATATGAGTGTTGGATTCAAAATCACACCTTTGTTATGGAAATGCATTGCAAATGGTAATCTTTCAGCCGGACGGTGTCAAACCCCCGCATTACGACTAGTATATGACAATCAATCTGAAATTGACTCCACTCAAGAAGAGGTGGTGTTTGAAACCACTGGGTTTTTTACTAAACTAAATTTAAAGTATGATCTTAACAAGCGTCATACAACTGATGAAACTTGTTGCAATTTTTTGAAAGATTCATCCACATTTCAACATGTAATTCATGCCCCTGAAATAAAAGAGTTTACTAGAGAACCTCCGCTACCGTTCACCACATCTACGTTGCAACAACAAGCCAGCAACGAACTCAATTTCTCTCCAAAAGAAACAATGTCAATTTGTCAACGCTTATACGAAGAAGGGCATATCACTTATCCACGAACAGATAGTCGCGTTTATTCTGATTCATTCATGGAACACGCTTCAAGATACATTACCGAAACTTGGGGAGAGCTTTACAATAGGTCTTCCATTTCGGGTAAAGAAAACAACAAAAAAAAACGCATTATCAAAAAAAAAACAGTTATCGAAGTGAATGAAAAAAGTTGTGTTCATTTGATTAAACCACAAGAAGCACATGAAGCAATTCATGTTACTTCATTGAACTTTACTGGTACATCCAGTGAATTGTCCGCAAAAGAACAACGGTTATACAAAATGATTTGGCGCCATTCCGTGGAAACCTGCATGACATTTGCCAGTGGAAGAATTCTTACGTCCAAAATTTCGGCACCACATAATCTTGTTTATCAACACACTGTAGAACGTTTTGACTTTCTCGGTTGGTTGGTTGTGTCAAAACCCTCTTTTGACAGCACAAACTGGGAATTTTTCAATTCATTTGAATGTGAAACTATTATCAAATACAATAAATTGCAATCCCAAATGATGATAAGAAACATTAAGTCACATTATTCAGAAGCATCTCTCATATCTACCCTAGAAGAAAAAGGCATTGGACGTCCGTCCACTTTTTCCAACTTAATTCACAAAATTCAAGAACGCGGTTACGTTCTCAAAACCAATGTTGTCGGACGCGAACATGATTGTGTTAATTATGAATTAACTGGTACCATTCTTGGGGAAACCATAAAAAAACAGGAATTCGGTAACGAAAAAAATAAATTAGTCATTCAACCTCTCGGTAATATTGTCCTTGACTTTTTGTGTTCTAATTTTGATGAGTTGTTTAATTATGACTTCACCAAATACATGGAACATCAACTTGATCAAATATCGTGTGGTAACAAAAAATGGAATGATGTTTGTGCTGAGTGCACATCACACATTGATCAATTGGTATCACGGTTGAACTCCGAAAAAAAAACATTACCTTTGGCTGATGGTAAACATGAAGTGCTTGTTGGAAAGTTCGGACCTCTCATAAAAAATATATCTACAAACACATTTCAACCATTACCCAATAAAGTTGACTACAACCATCTCAAGTCCGGATTATGTAAAATTGAAGATCTGGTTCATCCAAATCAAACAACTAACAAGTACAAATGTTTAGGAAAGTACAACGACTACGAAATTTTTCTTCGCACCGGAACGTATGGACCTTACATAACTTGGGGAGAAAACAAATACTCATTATTGCAATTCAAAAATGATGATTCATGTAAAAATGTAGATGACATACCCTTTTCATATAACGATGCAATTCAAACCATTGAAAAAAAATTAGCAACAAAAACAACCAACAATCAAAC
>Ga0194124_10001675_pt1 | contig 27108 bp, 21 predicted proteins | sample TA2KigCas0mmetaG_FD_148605 | JGI IMG/M metagenome (GOLD analysis project Ga0194124, IMG submission 148605) | Freshwater microbial communities from Lake Tanganyika, Tanzania - TA2015031 Kigoma Deep Cast 0m | ecosystem: Environmental > Aquatic > Freshwater > Lake | place: Tanzania: Lake...
CAGGACCAGGTTGACAAAACCAAGCTGGAAGAGTTTGCGTCCATCTACAGGTCCGCTGTACCCGACAAAACCGACAAGGCCGGCAACGACTGGACAGGCATTGCCAATGCAGCCCGCAAAGCGGGTGCCAAGTTCCCTGAGCTGGTCGCAGCGCAGTGGGCACTGGAGAGCGGGTGGGGCAAGCACCAGTCAGGGGCTAACAATTACTGGGGTCTCAAGGGATCTGGCTCCTCGCATGAGACCCAGGAGTTCGTCAACGGCCAATGGATCACCATCACCGACTCCTTTATCGACTTCCCATCGCTGCAGGCCGGTGTCACCTACCTGGTGGACCGCTGGTACAAGGACTGGCGGGGCTACAAGGGCGTCAACAACGCCAACACAGCTGAGGATGGGGCTCGGTGGCTGGTCAAGGAGGGCTACGCCACTGACCCGGACTATGCAAACAAGCTGGTCTTCCTGCTACGCAAGAACACCGGCAAGCCCACAGCCACCAAGCTGGAGCCTGGTAGCAGCTTTGCGCTCAGCATCACGCCCAACGTCACCTACGGGGAGCTGACGCTGCAGTCTGAGGCCCGTCGTTTTACTTCGCAGTACCAATGCGACACCGCGGTGATGCTTTGCCAGTTTGTACAGAAGGCCCGTGACCACTTCAACAAGCCAGCTGTGATCACCAGCGCCCACCGTCCGCACAACATCAACGCACAGGTCGGTGGTGCGCCCAACAGCGAGCACCTGTACGACGCACCGAACAAGGGCGCCATTGACTTCTACCTGGACGGCATGAGCGTGCTGACGCTGCAGGAGTGGGTTGACGCCCACTGGTCCTACTCAGTCGGCTACGGGGCCAGGCTGGGCTTTGTTCACCTGGGTATCCGACCAGGCAAACAGCGGGTACGCTGGAACTACTGATTTTTCAGTCCCATGAAAAAAGGCGGCAAGGGCGGCAAGGGCGGCGGCAAGAAGGGGTACTGACCATGGCTCCTAAGAAAGGCCTCTACGCCAACATCCACGCCAAGCGCGAGCGCATTAAGGCCGGTTCTGGCGAAAGCATGCGCAAGCCAGGCGCCAAGGGCGCCCCTACAGCCAAGGCTTTCAAGGATTCGGCCAAGACAGCCAAGAAGAAAAAGTAGCCGGCATGCACCGGCTTCTCCCCCGGTCAAAACTTGCTGTCCTCATCACCCTGATGGAGCAGCACAAGCATCGTCACCCCGACTTGTACGAGTACCTGACCCAGGCCTACTCCGCCCATGGCGGATCAACCCTGTATCCGGTCCACAAGGACGGCGCGATCTGCTTGCAGCTGCACCTCAGGGAATTTGAAGCGCAACAAGGGGCCTAGCGGCCCCGGCTTTTGCGCAGCATCTGCAGGCCCTGGAACGCCAGCTGGATAATGCTGTTGCTCTTCAGGCGGCTCATGCCGATCAGCTCACTGGTCGCCGCCACCACAATCCATGTGGCTGGGCTGTTGAGCACCGAATCAATCGCTTCCATCTAAAACTCCTTTTAGTGTGTTGTAGTACCGCGGGTGGCCGTGTAGGCCTCTGCCAGGTTATCCGCGGCTTCCTTCGCTAGCCATTTGGCGATGGCTGATTGCTGATGCCAGGCAGCGTTGAGGATTTCGGCCGCTTGCATCAGGCTGTCCCACTCTTGCTCTTCGTAAAGCGACTGCAGCAGCCGCTGTATTGACTCTTTGCGGAGAGCCAGCTCCAGCGGCATCTCCGTCAGGCTCACTGGTGCGGCACCTCAAGCCGCGCCACCCGCTGCTCAAGGCTGTTAAGCCGAGAAAAGTATTCCCTGCGGTCGGCCTTGATGTCCTCGTGCAACTGCTCAAGGCGTGCTGCCACGTTGTCCACGCTGGTAGCTAAACGAATCAGAGCGTCTCGGCCTTCGCGGTTACGGGCACCCATGGACCCCATGCCCATAGCGCCCACGGTGATCACTGCACCCGCAACCGCCGCCGCTACTTCAATCACTGGTTTTGTTCTTGTTCAGCCAAAGCGTATCGCGGACTGTCCAGACCCGCTTTAACGGCCCTGACCAATCCGCTTCTTACGCCCAGGCTTGGCCTTGGTCCTGACGGAGTTGCCGATGCTGGTCTTTTTGTAGCGAGCACGGGAGACATACTCAACTTTTGCAGCCCCGGCTTTGCTTTTAGCAACCATCAGTCCCAGGGAACGCCTTTGGCTTTAGTGGGCTGATGCTGTTCTGCGAGTTGGTTTTGCAGTGCTTGGGTAAGCTCCAGCACTTTTTTTTGCCCAAGGCCTGCCTGCACCCAGCTCGCCACTTGCTCCTGGGTGAGGTCGGCGTAGGGAATTAGAGCTTCAGGGCGATCAAACCCGATAGAGCCATAGGCGCCGGCACGGTAGGTGCCGTCATCTAAGTCCACGGTGTAGTGAGCCATGTAGACAAACCCGTCAGCGGTTTCCCGTTCAAGGTCTGAAATCTTCCAAATTAAGGTGGGGGTTTCAGTGGTCATTGGGTTGATCGTGTCAAGTGAAAAATAAAAGATGCGGGAGGCGTTGCCAACCTCCCGACTAGAAGTGAAGGGGACTACTGGGCTTTGAGAGTTGCTACTTCAGCTTGCAGCTCAGCGATCATCACTTGCTGTTCTTGAATGGCTTTAATGATTTCCCAGTGCCAATTCTGGTTAAGCGTCCACGGCTCCACTCCCTCTGGAAGGTCATTTCCAAGCCCATCGTCAGTGGCTTCGACTTTTTCAGGAAATAACTCGACAACTTCTTGGGCTAAGGGACCAATACCGTGACCACCTTTTTTATAGTCATATTCGTAAAGAGGAAGTTCCGTTAACTTTGATAGGGTAGGACTTAATGGGGCAAAATTAATTTTTACACGCCTATCAGATGACGCAAATAAAGCTGGACCTATATTTGCTCCATCCCTCCTAATTCCACCAAAACCTGTTTCTGCATTAAGGGGTCCAAAAGTTACAAAAGTGACATTGCTTACACCATTGTCTCGCTGTATTGATACAGCCGCAACAGTTGGAGTACCGATTGATTTTGCAACTGTGAGCGTAGTAGTAGGGTTTGCATTGTGAAAGATCGTGCCTATGCCAACATTTCCTGCCTGTGTAATCCTCATCCGCTCCGTCGGAGCACTCTGCGTGTCTGGCGTAGTCGAGAACACTAGGCGGGCTGGCATATTATTAGCGCCAGGGGTGCCGTCTATATTTGCTTGTATTGTGGCAGCACTGATAGGCTGAGTTCCATCACTGCCAGCAAACAAAATTTGCCCAATTATATCATCGCTTTGCACAACGGTGTTTGCGCCAAGTGAGCTACCTCTGGACTTGCCTAGAATTAAAAACGGAAATCCACTGCCATTGTTGTTGGTAAAAAATGAAGCCCCGGCAGAAGTGCCAGCTCCACCAGCCCTTTCAATTTGGAAAATGTTACTGTCAATGGTGCTTGAGTAGAACGCGCTACGCGCAGAAGACGTGCCAACTAACAGACGCCCATTGGAGTCCACAGTAAGGCTGTTAACTGGTGCGCTGCCGTTAAAGCTAACGGCATTGGTGGATCCTGCGGTGCCTGCGCCAACAATGTTTAGAGCGCCAGCGGATGTAAGACGCATGCGCTCGCCAAGAGCGCCATTTGCTGCAGTAAAAAATCGCAGACCGGCGTCTTGAGTTGAAGCTGTTGTGTTAAAGGAGTCTTCTCCGTCAGCAGTTACTTTGGCCATTGCGACCAAAGTTCCTCCCGAGGAAGTCCGAGAGCTGAACTCAATACCAGCTCCGTACCCGTTAGTTGCCCCCTCTAAGCAGATTGTTGCAGCTGAAGTGGTGTTGGCGCTTGGGTAGACGTGCAAAAGCGTTGACGTAGCAGCGCTGCCAATACCAACCCCACCAGTCGCGCTAACAAACAACCGCCCAACGCCAGCAGTGCTAATTGCAATCTGGTCACCACCGGCTGGGGAAAATATCCCAGTATTTGGGTCCCCCGTGAACTTCAGGCTTGGAGTGGCGGCACTGCCCAGGGTCAAGGCAGAGTTGGTGCCGTCTTCCCGCATCAGGGGATTGCCACCAGCGGTAGAGCCGTCGTGGACAACAGCAGTCTTCTTGGTGGTGTCAACCGTGACTTCCTTGGAAGCCCCGGTAAATGACGTGTGTTGGGCGGTAGTGCCGCCACGCAGTTGCAGTTGGTCAGGCATAATCAGAGATCTCCGAGGTTGAAGGAGCCGGCCCCTGTACCCAGGGACACGCTGTTAGTAGGTACATTCTCGTCTGAGAAAACTCCGGCCGCAATGGCGAGGTCCCCCAAGTTAATTGTGTTGGACCCGGCTGCTGCCGTGTAGACAGCACTAAATACTTTGTTTGCAACAAAGGTGTTCCCAAAAGCGTTTTCCCCAAACGCCTGCCAATCAGCACCGTTGTAGACCTTGAGCTGGTTAGCAGTAGTGTTGAAGTACAGGTCACCAGTGGTGACTCCATTGCCTAGTGGGTCAACTGATGGGTTTGTTGCGCTGGTCCCCAGGTACAGGGCAACAAACTGATTAAGGAAAGTCGACGCAGTTATTACGTTGGCAAGGTTAGTTGCCACTGTGTTGACGTTGGCAATGCTGCCGCCAGTGGCGTTGACGTTGGCAATGCCTGCTGCAACCGTGCCAATGTTGCCGACGCTGCCAGCCACTGTGGTCACGTTGGCGCTAATGCCAGCCACTGTGGTTACCTCCGTCGCTTTGGGAACCAAGCGATGAAACGCATAGGTGTGCAGTGTCGCGGTGGTTTCTACCAGCACCCCAAACCCAGCAGCCAGAACCGTGCTGCCGCAGCCTGTAATGGTCACTGTGTTGGCGCCAGAGCCGTTGGCAATGGTCACCGTGCCGCTGACGGGCGTCTGCGTAGTGGCAATTTCTTTAATGCTAATGATGGTTCCTGCGCCATCTGGGTTGTTGATGTCCGGGTTGGCAGCAGGGAAGCTGGTTTCGTTTGCAATAGGCACAAAGCCGCCAACGTCGTCTACAAGGTCAATAATCCTGGCGTCAATAGCCCCAGTAGTGGCAATGAAGCTGTCGCTGCTGCTCCACGCATTACCGCTTGCAATGGTTTCCGTGCTGTCTTGACGGAAGTACCGCAGGTCTGAAGCGGAGGTGGTGAAGAAGCTGGTGTCGTTGGTGGCGACGTTAGCCACCTCAGCGTTGGTGACGACTGTGGCTGCGTCCATCTTGGCGCTGGTAACCGCGCCATCAGCTAGCTTTGCTGTCGTAACAGCGCCAGCAGCGATGTTGGCCGTCTGGCTTGCAAAGTTGTCAACATATGTCTTTGTTGCTGCGTCATTGGCGGCAACGGGTGCGCCGACGCCGGTAATGCGCTGGTTGTTGGCTGTTAGCAGGCCCGTGGCTGAGTCAATGCTGAGGGTCTGCTTTAAGGTGTCGTCCAGCTCCTGCTCAAGGAACAGGTGTTGCAGGTTGCTGGTGTCTAGGTCACTGGCTACCAGCGTGGACCCGTCAACAAAGTCGACCAGGGCGGTGCTGGCCGGAGTGATCCGGCGCACCTCCACCTTGAGACCGTTTGCCGGCGCGGTAGCCAGCTGCACCGTGGTGTTGTTGAGGAAGGTGTACGCCGTGTCGACGAAGTTGACGAAGACCTTGACGTGCTCCTTCTTGATGTACTGGAACGGGATCGCGTACTGGGTCGTAGACCCGTTGCCGGTGTAGACGACGTAGGAGTAGGCCATCAGCGGTTCAGGTCAAGTAGTTCGAGATTGCCGCCAGCGTTGCCTCGGCTAGCCCCAGGTACACCGTACTGCCGGATGTAGTTAAGTTCATTCTGGCGACCCTTCAAGACCTCTTGGGCTTCCAGTATTTCAGCGCCTTTTGGCGTGGTGTACAGGAACTCTTGCTTAGCCAGCTTTTTGAAACGGGCAATTTCTATCTGGATCAGGGCTGCGCGATGGCTGACAAACTGTCCAGAGGGCGGCTCAATGGGCAAAGCCTGGTAATCAGCCGAGCGGATCAGCGCATCGACCGCCTGGTGCCAGGTCCTGCCGGCTGGGTCTTTAACACGGCCAAAGATCTGAACGTACTGGTCCAGCTCTGACGGCGCCAGGTACAGCTCAGTGCCAAAGTCCGACGCCCTAGGTCCGGCAAACGTGGTGCCTCTGCCGTGCATGCTTGCCATTTCCTGCTGCACAGGGTCAACTGGTGCCTGGCCAACCTTAAACGCGCTGTAGACAGGCACGTACTGCATCAGCGCGGCCATAAACGGTGCGTTCTCAGCCAGGTCCTTGTTGCCAAACAGCGCTGGCATGACCACTGGTGGGGTGCCAGGTGCCGTCCAATCCCTTACAGGCGGCAGGTCATACGACATGCCAGGTAGGGCGTTCTTGATTTCCTGCCAAGTTTCTTCCCAGAACCCGCCAAAGCCGCCTTCAGTGCTTGGCTCAACCCGGCGTTGGACTGGATCCACAGCCCGGCGCATTTCACGCAACGCAGCGCTGTGGGGCACCATGCTGGCAATGATGCGCTGCATGAAACGGCTAGTGGCACTGCGCTTGTTGGGGCCGGTAAAGACCTTGCTTGGGTCAAACGCCGCCTCATACAGCTCGTTAAGCCCTTGGAAGTAAGTCTTGCTAAGCAGTCCTGCTCCTTGCAAACGCAGCAAGTCAAGCACCAGGGCAACACCAGCGCGATTTCGCTGCTCAGTAGTCATCATGCCGGCCATGTCGCTGTAGTCCGCCATGCCGCCAAACAGCGTGGTAAAAGGTTCAAACGCTTTGAGGGAGATTGGGTCTCCCCAAGACATGGTGTACTCGTCCCACATTTGGAAGCTGTACGGCATGTTGCCGCGCTCTCTCATCCAGCGCTCGCGTTGCTGCGGGTCGATGGGCCCACCGCCGTTCATGCGGATGCTGCCCATGTTTGTTGCAACCCAAAGGGCTGTCATGGCAGTGCTGCCCATAGCCCATTCGCCCAGGGCACGCTGCCTGGTGGCGACGTCTCTGCTAGTCACGTCACGCCACCAGGTGTCGACAAACACTGCTGCAGGGCTATTGCGTACAGTTGATTTGATGATGTTGCCGGGAACCCGCTGGAAGGGCTGGATAAACCGGAACACCGGGCCAACAACTCTCATGTTGGACAAAGTTTCCAAGAAATCGCCTGGCAGAGATGCAAGACGCCCAGGCTGAAAAGGAATTGTGTATGGGCCAATAGGTATGCCCCCGTTGAGCATTGCGTCTGCTGCCTTGTGATACCAGAGGCCCTCGTCGACATACTTCCGTGCAAACTCCTGCAGCTCTTGGCCCTTAAGACCTTTGGCCCTGCCGACGTTGAAGCCGTCGCCCATTGTCCGGGGCTCTAGGTCAGCCCAGATCTTGTCGGTGAAGTTGACCGAGTCCATGAAGCGCTTGGCCTCTGGGCTGGTCATGGCTGCATCTGCCAGCGTCTCGCCCTTGTAGACAACGTCCTTGATGGCTTGATCCACGCGGGCGTCGGCGTACTTGTAGGCGTAGTCGAACGCCTCCTTGCTGAACTTCTCAAGGCCAGCCTGCTCAGCTAGCTGCATGCCACGGGGCATGTGACGGAAGAACTCATAGGTGTGGCCAGAAAGCGAGCTGTTGAAGGCATCGACGGTCACTGCCATGCGTCCGCCAAACGTCCCCAGGGTCTGCCAAAGCGCATTGGCAAACTGCCCAGTACGGGTAGCTGCAAATTGCTCGCTCATGTCCAGGGTGTTTAGCGTGTAGCCAGTCCGGGCGTTCGGCGACCGGGCCATCAATTCGCCTTGTGCTTCGCGCAGCGCCTGCCGCTCAAGGAAGTCCAGGGTGCTGGCATCCATGTTGAACATGGGCCGGCCTGTCTTGAACGCAATCGACGCAATGCGCAGGGAGTCGCCAATGTTCTTGAAGTAGCCGCCAAACATCTGAGTCGCGTACAACATCCGGTCAAAGTCCCGCACCAGTAGGCCGCCAACCCCTTGAGCGATGGTCAGACGCGCCATGTTGAACAGGCCGTTAGCCAGGTTGACCGACGCAGTGCCGCCTGCACTGAGCAGGTTGCTGCTACGCAGGATTTGCAGTGCGTTGAGAGGGTTTTCTGGTTTGTCCGCAGTAGCCGGCGGAATGGCATCCCATTGGCGCCACACGCGCTGCCGCATAGCTGGAGACTCGCCCATGACCCGCAGGGTCTGCGCAATCTCGTCTGCGATTGCCTCGGCCTCCGGGGTCATGCGACCGGTTTGCAGCGCTTCGGTGAGGTCAGGGAACTTTTTCGTCAGCTCATCTGTAACAGGGTTGGCGCCTGGCGGAATCTCAAGCTCTTGCCTAATAGCTGCGTCAACAATGTTCGATGGCTTGTCGCCTGACACCGGCGCGGCTGACATGTCAATGCGGTAATCCCGTTTCATTTGCATCTCAAGGCCAAATTGGCCCCAACGCCTTTGCAGGGTTGCGATTGCAATGTGCATCCGTCGGGCGGAATCCGCTGACAGCATTAAGCGGGCCAGCTGTGCTTGCCGGTTGATAGAGCCATCAGTGGCGCTCTGCATCCAGGCAGCAGCTTCGTACTGAGCCCGGACCATCAGCTTGTCGGCGTAGGCCAGGTTGCGGTTTAAGGCGCCTTGCTCGTATTCACGGAACGCACCAGCAATTTGATCAAGGCCAGCCATGACAGCTTCGCCGTTGCCGCCATGCGCGTCAAACCAGCGCTGGTTGATTGCGTATATTTCTTCCGCGTTGAACGTTTTGATACCAGTCATGGTGGCGCGGTCAGGCGACACCTTGCTCATGGCAGCAAGGCCGGGGATTAGGTCTTCGCTTTGGTTTGTGTACTGACGACCGCCTGGGCTTTGCGGTTTCGCAAAGGCGTTCATCTTGTACAAGTCCTCCATGGTCATTTCGCCGCTGGCCACAGCATCTCTGTACTTTTCTGCCAGACGGGCAAACTCAACAGTCCAATTACTGCCTTCGCCGTCGTTGGCTTCAGGAGTGTTGTTGCGGGGCGGTGGCGGCGGATCGCCTTCGGAGAACAGGTCAAGCCTTCTGCCTTGGCTCTGCGACACACCCTTCATGGTGCGGATGGTTTGCAGGATTCGCCCTCGGTCAGTGGATTGATCTCCTATGGCACTTCCCAGGCTTCCTCGCTTAGCGAGCTTGCCGGTGTACGCAGCCTCAAACAGGTCTCTTGTTGATGTCCAGCCGCGCCGCGCAACAAAGTAGTTGTGCATGGCTTCAGCCCAGCTCGTCAAATTGTCAAGAATCTTGGCGGCTTGCACGGCCGCGTTCATTGCTCCAGCCTCAATTCCGCTCAAGGGAACCTTTGCGCCATTTACTACGCGCTGGCCCTTTAATGCTGTCTCGCTCATGCCAAGCATGTACGCCGCTACCGGTAAGCCTTTGTCTTTCGCATAGGCATAGCGCTCGAAAGCAGTAGCTTGCTTTTCCAGCATCCCTTTGGCGCCTTCCCTTTTAGCCTTGTTAAATAGTATCTGCGCATAAAAACTATTCATTGCGCGTAGTTCGTCTTCGTTAAGGAAGTAATACTGAATGGCGTGCCAGGCCTCGTGATACCCCGTTGAGATTTTTCTCTTTTGACCGCCAGCCATACCAAGCATGTCGTAGAGGTGGACAACGCCCTCAATCGGGTCAAATTGTCCATTGAGCATGGTCAGTTGCAGCTCTTTGCCAGAAGCGCCCCATTCCACACCCTTGGGCGCCATGTAAGGCAGGTTCTCAAAACGCACCGCAAATTCAGGGCCAAGCATGCGCCGCACGTTTTCAGCAATAGCTTCCGAAACTTTTTGATAAACTTCACGGCTAACCGTGCGCGTTTGAATACCAAAAGCGCTTGGCACAATCGTGCCAATGTTGCCGTCAATCATTTCCAGCAACCTTGCGTATTCTTCTGCGAAAGGATCCACAAAAGGTCTTTGATTTTTTAGGTATTCCGCAAAAGCCTTTGGATCATTAGTTGATGGCCGAGGGTTAGCAGCTTGCCAACGGTCCTTAATTTTCCTAGCAGCTTCTACGCGCAGTCGCTGATCCTTGATGCTTTCCCTGTAAATCATTTCCATGATCTCTTTGCTGCTCATGCCCATGCTGGCCAGCTCGCTGTCCAGCTCAGAGCCCAAAGACAGGCCACGGTTAAAGCCTTGATCAGGCACCTCCAGGGCCATCTGTTTGCCCACTGGGGCTGCAGCAGAGCCTGTCTGGTCTTTTACCAGGGTCTTAATTTGCTCCTTGACCATCGCGCCATGCTTGCGGATGGCTGGAATGTCGTAGCCCGCTGCCTCTAGGGCGGCAATCAACCGGTCTTCGCCACGTGACTTCTTGGTGACATCGCGCAGCATGTATGCCGCACGATCTAGGTCGCTGGCAAATTCAATAGTTGCACTGCCGTAGCGCGGTGCAGACTTGCTTAAGTCGCCGGGGAACGTAAAGCTGGCAGGCGGCGTGGCGGACCGGGCGGTCTTGCCGCCTAATCCCTGCTCCATGGAGCGGCGTTGCTCTGGTGTTGGCTTGCCCCCAAAGGCGTTAATCGCCAGGCGGTCAACCTCATCACGGACCTGAGGCGGCGCTGTCTCCGCAATCTTGTCAAGAAAAGCCACTGCCTCTTCGCGGGCAATGGTTTCGTCAATCGGCGTCAGGGCTACCGGCTGCTTGGGCGCTGTGCTCTTGGGTCGCGCAGACCAATCTTGATACCACTCAAGGACAGCAACAGCTTCTTCGTGCCGGTCCAGGTCCCTTTCGACTCTATTGACGTCAGCCGTTTTAGGTACAACAGGCGTCTGGTCGCCGTACTTGGCATCAAACTCTTCCTGCGTCAGCTCTCGACCGCTGTTAGAGCCAGGCATTTCATCGTTAAATACCCGCACCACTTCGTACTGCTCGTCGTATCCACGCAGCTTTGCAAGTCGGCTGTCGTATTGCTTCTGGGACAGGATCCACTTGGTGTATCCGTTGATCTCGGCAACCATGGCCGGATCGTCCATGTCCATCATCTTCTGGACTTTGCGCGGGTTCAGGCCATAGCGCTGAGCATCGCCAACCGCTTGCTTTGACACCTGTTGATTGGCGGTGGAGATGCGCTGTGCAACCTCCTCTTCGGCCCGGTCAATGGTCTCAGCAGCTTGCTGCCGTTCTGCTGCTAGACGCTGTGGGTCAAGCTCCTCCAGCGTCTGGACGCGCTGTGCGCTGCCGATGAACATCCGCTCTTGCTCTTCGGTCAGCTGCCGACTGGCGACAGGTGTTGCCGTATCAGCAGTCAGCGGCAGTTTGCCGCCGTTCACCTCGGCTTCGATTGCCTCCTTTAGCGCCGCCAGGTTTTCGCCAACCACCTTCTTGACACTGGCGCCACCCTTAACCCGCTCAGCCATCTGCGTCAGCAGATTGCGCACCGGGCCCACGTAGCCCGCCACATCGTTAAACAGCTTGAGCGCTGCAGCTGCCTGATCTTTGGCAGCGCGACTGCCGGCCACGTCAATTACGTTGCCAGCTGCTTGCAGAATCCCTTTGCGGCCAGGAATTGCTGCAGAGGTCAGCGCAATCATCTGTTCGCGCAGGCTCTTATACGCTGCTGTCCTGACAGCCAGTACGTCCGCAAAGTTGGACGACTTCATCAGGTCCTCAAAACCTGGGAGGACGCCTGTCCCTCTTTCGACAGTGGCAAAGCGGGCCTCTTGCATGGCCTGCGCAATTTTGTCCGGCGACCACTTGCCCTTACTGGCAGCAGCTGCAACGTCCCGGATGACTGTTTCGTCCAGGCCGTCGACAGAGCCCAGCGCAACAGCTTTATCCAGGCCCAGCTTGCCCTGTACACCAGCGTCAAAAAGCTCCTGGGGCAGGCGAGACAGGGGGATTGCATCCCTAGCAATACGACCGCCCAAGTCCACGTTACGCATTGCCAGATCAGACGCACCCATGCGCCCATCGCGCATCAGCTTTGCCGCATCCCAGGGGGTGCCCTGGCCTTCGGCAATGTTCTGAATTGCGCCAATCATGCGACCTTCCACCAGGTCGTCACTCACTACCATCACGTTGACTTTGTCTGCGCCCAGACGCAGAGCGGCTTCTGCACGGTGATGGCCGTTGGCAACGACTAGGCGCCCAGTAGAGGGGTCGCGTGCCACAGAGATAAGGCCAGCCAGGCGCTCATCCCATTGCTCAATGCGATTAGTTCCAGTCAGACCTTGTTTGTTGCTTTGGCCGCGAATTTTGTATTGCATCTCCTGCGGCCTGATCTCAAGCTCAGCAGGAGAGACCTGCTGAATCTGCGAATAGGTAGGCTTGCCAGTCGGGTTGGCCTTGAAGTCAACCTTGCCAACTTCGTCAGGCACCGAGTTGGACAAAGCGCTTAGTTCGCGTTCAACGCCTTGGTAAGCGCTCCTGACGCCAGCCAGCGCCTGAGCCATGTCAATGGCTTGCTGGTCAGTAAGGGCGTCTAGGTCTAGGTCAATTTTGGGCTGCTCTGTAAAGCCAGGCGTCTCAAAGGGCCGCGGCTGTCGGGCTCGCAGCCGTGCAAGGTCTGCCGCAACTTGGCCGCCTGGTTGCTTAGGCGGTTCTGCGACAGGGTTGGTCGGGTTACTTGGGTCAACCGGCTTGGTGCCAGAAGCCTGTGCTTCTGCCGCTGACTTACGAACACGGTAAAGGTGAACGATGCGCCGTGCCAGCAGGCCGGCACCGTAAAGAAGGTTGTTGGCCCCTGCGCCGACGCCTAGGCCTATAAGGCCTGCTTTAGAACGAACTTCTTGTTGAGTATCATTTGGATCTGAATAGAGGAGCGGGCCAAAGATTTCTTCTCCCAAGCTGCGGTCAGTTTTATTAGCCCATTCTGTTGCTTCCTTGAAGGCGTCATCCATATTTACCGTCACATAATCAGCAAAAAGCCCAGGCGCTGCACCCTCAGCGCCTTTCTTTGCAACAGTTACACCGATTTTGCCAAGTTTTCCACTTGCTTCAATCCGCTGGGCAGTGCTTGCCACAGGAGCAAGAGTGCGTTGCAGAAGCGACGCGGCGCCAGGCAATTTGCGTATTCCCGTGCCCGCAAGGTTTACTACTCCTACGCCACTCAGAAAGGCAGGAATCCACTGCAACGCGCCCTGCGCAAAACCCTCTACAGGGTTCTTGGCATTGATTCTTGGGAGCGGTTGATTAAGCCCTGGAAAATTTGCGCTACCAGCAGAAAGTGTTATGTCTTTATTCCGCACCATCCGCACTATGTCTGGATAGCTTTGCGCAGTATCTCTTACGGCTCCTCCAGCTACGCGGATAATGCCGCGCCCAAGCCCGTCCCGTTGCGAGTCGTCTGCCAGCCTTTGCAGGCCCTGCATGTAGGCCTTGCGGGGATCGCCTGTTCGCTGGTATGTCTGAAATCCTTCGTTAAATGCTGAGCCGAGGCTGTATCCAATAGACAGAATTGGGTTTGACCGCACCGCCGCGCTTTGCGGATCAGCACCTGCCTGGCCGGGGCGCGGCACAAAGCGCTTCCCCGTAAAGACCGTCTCCTGGGTGCCGTCAGGCTTTGTCCTTACCTCAAAATCAGCCATAGTCCTTTAAGCGGTCTTGCGGGTTTCTTGAAGCCATCATCAGGTATTTCAGGCGTTGCCGCCATCAACTCCCCCTGTAATCAGAGTGCCAGTCACCACTTGGGTAGACCAGGAAGACCCAGCCGTGCTTGCGTTTGCGCCTCCTGGCCTGCGCCATAGATCAGCCTCCCTGCTTGTACCGGCGGAGAATGTCAAGCGTGTATTCGCGGACGGACGGGTATTCCCGACCGTTAGTGAACTGCTTTCTGTTGTCGTTGTACCTGTCAGCTTTGCCGCTGTACCAGATTGCCGCGGCCCGTCGTATCGCAATGTCTCCTCGGTATCCAGCCGCAATTTGCTGTTGGTAATTTTCTGCGATCTGCCCGTTCACCACCGCTAGCTGGGCTGGCCGACTAGCCAAATACTGTTGTGGCGTCAGGCTTTTGCCGAAGTGCTTTTTAGTCCAAGAAGGAACATTTGCCGGCATGACCTGCCCGTAACCCAAGGCACCTGAATCGGGATTCACGACTGTAAAGCTGCCGCCGCTTTCCTTGCCAACAATCGCTCGCCGCAGCTTGTCGACGTCTAAAGACCCCGCGAGAGCTATCTGATTTGGTGCAAGCGACACAACTGGCGTTTCAATTCGCGCAGCTGTAGGCAGTCTTCGGAAAGACTCAGGCATCGTCGCTGCTGCCGCCGGACTCGTTCCAGTCAAGGCGTTAAGGAAGCTGGTAGCCAGTGAGTGCGGCAAATAGTTGTTGCTTGGAGCAGGTGCCGGTGGAGCTGCAGAGCTTAGCCGTAGATCTCTTAATCTTTCTTTCTCTTCTTCATTCAGAGTGGGAAATGGCTCGCCAGGCAAATTGTTCTTCCATTGCAGCTCAAGAAACTCTCCAGGCTTTTTGCCGTAACCAGCGCTTTTAATAACAAACTCCATCTCTGGCGACAGCTTGCCAGTCGAGAGCCATCTAGCAAGCTCTGCTTTAAGAACACTATTCATTACAACCTTGCCGGTTGGGACGGCTTGCTTCAACTTACTCTTCAACCCCTCGGGCACTGATTTGAACCACCCATCGTATGCGTTCATAAACTTACTAATATCCTCGACAACAGGTGGTTGATTAACCCTTTCAGTTTCTTTAATTTTATCATCTACTTCCTTAGCGTAATCCCTGCGAAACCTTGCTAGCGTTTGTTGCACTTCAGCTTCGCTTTTTCCTTTGGCTCTTTCAGTCGATGCTATTTGCTTCAGCGTAAGTTTAAGGTTTCTTTCTTCTGCCAACAGCTTGTCAAGTTCATCATCTGAAATCCTGCTCTCTCTTCCGCCAATGCCTGGCCTCAAATAATATCCTTCTCTTTTTTCTATTGTTTCTCTAATCCATTTAGCGTTTTCTTGAGCGTAAGGCTCGTTCTCTTTTTCTATGTCTTCTTGTACTCTGTTGTAAAATGGCTGGATTGTTATGGGGTCTACGCCTGGTTGTCCTAAAAGGTTTTCAAGCGCTTTTAACTTTTCTTCTGGGTCTGCCTTTGACATTTCAATTTTAGCTGCTGCTTGTTTGGCATTTTCTTGCACTCTGGCTGAGCCAAGCCCCTCAGCTGTGCTTGAGAATGATGAAAGCTCCTTTTCAAATGCAGCCTTTGCTACTGGATCATTCTTAAATAACTCTCTTCCTCTTTCAGTTGCTGCAATAATTCCTAAGTTAAACTGTTCTGAATTGTATGCAAGGCCACGAAGGTTCAATGAATCTATAAGATTTATAGCTGCGTCTTGGCCTGTTGCTTCGCTGGAACCACGTACTGTGGAGCGCAGCCCAGTAACGGTCTCCATGCTTTCGCGGGCAGTATCAGTTAATAATGAAATGCCATCGTCGCCAAGACGTTGCGTTAGTAATTCTCCGTTCGGCCCCGCCCTTAAGTTCATTAATATCTCAAGGTTTCTTGCCACTAAAGGTCGCACTCGTTCTGATTGAACTTCAAAAGCGCCAGTAAGCGGATTTTTAGCAAATGAACCCTCAGTCACAAGGCCTTTGAACATAGGTTTTATTTGTTTCAGGAATCTAGAGTAATATTCAGGGCCAAGATTACGACGTGCCTCGTCTAGCCCTTGCTCAACTCCAAGTCGCAGCTGCTCGTCAGTCATATTTGGATCCATGTACATGCTTTTTAGGTTATTTTGAAATGAGCCAAGTGCATTTCTGTAGTTGTATTCGTTATGCAGCTTGACTTGCGCAGTGGTTAGGTTGCTATGAGTTGCATAAATTTGCGCTTCAAATTGCTTGTAGACAACAGGATCGCTTGTGTTGATCCTGATTAGCTGCTGCTGCGCACGGAGGATTAGTGGGTGATTAGGGGCCAGTGATTCCTTTGAAACCATATTGCCGTTGTCATCTGGCACTTCAGTCATTTGCGCCCAACGGTCTGGCGCTGTGCTGATCTCGTTGCGTGTGGCAGCTATTTCAAGGTGCCGGTTGGTGTAAGCCTGTACCAAGTGGGATCCGGCAACTGATTGCAGCCGCTCATACGCAGCGCGGGCCTCAAGGTCACCAGCGCTTGCTTTCCTGTAGAGCTGGTCGCGTATTTCCGCTAGACGCTGCCCCGGAAATTTGGCTGCAATATCCCCAGCAATCTTTCTGCCTTCAACGTCGGCCTTCTCTTGGCGCATCTTTTCCATGGCCACGTAGGTTTCACCCATTGCCCCCAAGGCCGCGCTAAAGCTGCCCAAGGACTTAGCCAATGCAGCCATGTCTTGCGACGGCTGGGGCAGGTCAGGCGGCCTAGGAATAACAACAGGGCCACCCAGGATTGGAGCCCTTGACTCAAAGTAAGTATTGACCGGCGACGCCGCAGGCCGCAGGGCAGGAAGGTCAATCGACCTAGTGCCAATAGGCGTACCAGCGCCCATCTGAGGTGTGCCGCCAATAAGGCGTCTTGCCTCCTCTGCACCAGTAACGGTGCCAAGCGCTTTGCCGGTGCCGAGTTGTGATGCCATGGCCTTAATACTTCAATTTGAATGGTGACGTGTAGGCGGATGAATAGTTTGTACCGCCAAAACCGACCGGAGAGCCGGGTCCCGCCCCCGGCAGTTTGGGCAAGTTCGGGCCTGGCGGTGGTTTCAAGCCTTTGAGCTGACCCGCCATGCTTACGCCACTTTGGATGCCACCCAGCACAGCGCCCGCTCCTCCCAAGACGTATGGCAGTGCGCTTGGTGCTGCTTTTTCGATTGGTTTGATTGGATCCAGATACAGCTGTTTCAGGTACGGCTGGTTCTGCGCCATGCGATTGGCGTAGTTGGCAGTAGCGCCGCGCTTGTCCTGCTGTGCCTGGTTGATGGCAAAGGCCAGGTTGCGGTCTGTTGCAAAGTCAAACTGCGCTCGCTGTCTGTAGTAGTCAGCAATCAGGTTGTCAACGGTGTTGCCGATTCGGCCAGCTGCGCTGACCTCTCCCTTGGCCTGCAAGAACTGTTTGCCGGTCTCTTGTTTCTTCTGTGCTGCAGCTTCCTGCTCTTGCATGATTCGCAGGTTTAGCTGGCTGATGTCGTTTGAATAAGCAAGGCCTGCCAGCTCTGCGTTCTGCTGGTTCAGAGCTTCCTGAATCATCTGCTTTTGATTTTCGTAAGTGTTAGCGGCAGATGTTTGCAGCACCTGAAACTCGTAGTTCTGCTGCGCCACAGCGTTCATATAGGCCGTCTCTTGCTGCGCCTGCTGATACGCCGCAGCTTGTTGAGCAATCCCTAGGCCTGCGGAGGCAACGCCCAAAACAATACTTACCGGATCACACATGGCTCAGATCCTCACAAACTCGTAAAACAGGCGGCTTTCTAGCCCCCAGTTTGGATGCTTACGGATAAAGGTAAAGCCCATGTACTTCAACCAGCGGACGTGGACCACGTTGCGGGCGTCTACTACGTTGAACAGCACTGGGTAGTCAGCGTGCAGCTTGCGCAGCTGCAGCCTTGATTCCTTGAGAAACGTCCGGCGATCACCTGAGTCGTCAAGCATGGCCTGGCATCCCAGCATCCAGATCCGGCCAGCTCTTGCGCCCTCTGGTACGACGCCCCAGGCGCCAATCACGTTGCCATGCCTGCTGACCATGGCCATGCATGGGCGGCTCGAAAAAAAGCAATGCAACATGGCTTCCCGTGGGCTGCTGCCAGAGTGTGCTTTGACCTCGGCAACGTCTTCTGGTCGCATGCCATCAGCCACAGCAACGACGTCGCGGACGGTGGCAGGGCGCTGGTAACCCCCCTTCACATCCGTGCTGCACGACTGTGATACCACCCTTCCCATTCGCAGGACTGCACTCTGCACGGTAATGGACTATTGCTGAGTAATTCAATCTTGACACCTGTGTTGCGTGTCATGACAGGGGCGCGGAACTGGCCTTGTTTCAAGGCAGGCGAGCCCAGTGGCGCAACACCGCTGCCTACCGAGTAGCCCTCAAACGTGTAGGTCTGGGCGTCGCGGCCTTCTGCAGTAATGCGCAGCTGGAAGTGCGCGGTTTTGTCAAACACGACAGTCCAGTTGCGCAGCTGCAGCTTGGGTCCTGCGGCTACGGCAACGCCACCGCCTGCGGGTTGCTCCTTGATAAACGGCGTAGAAAACTCATAGGTCATCTGGTACAGCTCACCCACAAAGAACTTGGCCTGGCTCAGGTCACCAAGCACAACAATCGTTCCGTTGCCGCCAGCCCCACCAGCAAGCGTCTCTGACACGATCTGGGGCGCCTGGCCGTGCTGCAGCGTGTTGCCAGCCACAAGCCTGCCCACAAGGGCCATGGTGCCGGTAGCAGTCATGGGATAGGGCAGGGTGATTGTCGACTGCAAGCCAACGCCAGCGGGCTGCGTCACCGTCACCGTGCAAGCCGTTTCGGATGCCTTGCGATCCAGCAGCAACTCAAACGCGCTGCCCGTGTCAGTGGTCTCTGGCCGCAGCGCTATGCGCTCCATGTAGACGCCGTCGCCGTACTGGCACAGCACGTACAGGTCGCTGTCAACAATGTCAGCGCCGATGATCTGCTTGCCTGACTGGAACTGCCAGAAGGACCAGGAGGACTGGAGCTTGGTTTCTTCCTCAAAAAAGAATTTGTAGAAGTAGATCCGGTCGGTCTGGTCCTTGCTAATTGCAATGACGGTTTCTTCCGATACTGACGCCGCCAGTGTGGTCACATTTTTGGGGATGTAACGGGGAATTGCAGCTGTAACCTCCTCGGACAGAGGCACAGGGCCACTGGCGTCTGGCAGGTAGAACTCGCGCAAGCCGGAAAACTCACCCTTGGGAATGGCGAAATAAACGGTGCGTCCAACGCCTACTGGATCGACGTTGGCCTGCATGTCAAAGGTGGTTATGGCCGTGACCGTTGCAGTCTTTGGCGTCAGCGGTGAGCCCAGCGTTGTGACGCCAGTGTCAAGGCGGAACTGGCCGTGACGGCTAAACAGCAGCAGTGTGTTGGCAAAGGCCAAGCTGCTGACCAAGAAGTTAATCTCGGTGCCGCCTGTGCTGATGTCGATGGGGTCGCTGTCTACGACGGCCTGGACTGTCTCTGGCCAGAACCGGTCGTAGCTATCTGCTGCAGACAGGATCACGCTCTCGTCAGCCAGGAACGCCAGCCTGTTGCGGAACAGGTTGACGTTTTGAATCTTTGCCCCAACAAAGCTGGGTTCTGGGGCTGTCAACGTGTCTCCCGCCACGCGACCCGACCAGTCAAATTTCTTGAACGTGAACGTGCCGTTTGCATTGCGCACCAGCACATGCGGCATAGTGGTTTCATCTAGCTTGTGCTTAATGCCAGGTGCGACACATTCGCGCCACACGCCAGGGCCAAAGTTGGCAGTGCTAGTCTTTTCAAATTTCAGGTAAAAATCGTCAAAGTTAGTTTCGGCGTTGCCTTGCACTTTGACAATAAAACCATTGTCGCCAATCGTTGGCAGCTTAGCTATTGAATCTATAGTGTCTTTAATTGCAATCATGCCTTCACCTGTTCTTGTGTCTGTAGCTTCTAGCGTGTAATCAGCGCCGTCAATTTTTCTAATTGAAATGACGTACTGGTTTGCAATTACTTGAAAGCCGGCACCAAGTGAAGTTTGCAGAGAGCTTGCAAGAGCGCTGGCAATCGACACTGTGGACAGCTCTGGGTCATGGATGACCGTGCCCTTGCCGTTAGTATTTACAAATGCGGGCGCGACGTAAGTGAATGTGTTGGCAGTTGCGCTGGCAATAGTGTATTTGCCAGGCACTGCGTCGCCTGTGGAAGTGGTAATTTGAATTTTATCGCCGGCAACCAGTCCGTGAGCCGCTGAGGTTACGGTAACGTTCGTGGCAATCTGGTCGTAAACAACTGCAAACTGTTTGCCGCCGCCTGGTTGCGTGGTAAAGGTTGCCTCAGAATTATTTACTTTGATTTTGTACGTGGTGTTGAAGTCTACGCTGCGAAGAAACACCATTGACCTGGTGCCCCAAGCTGGAGACACGTTGAACGAGTAGGCATAGCCGGCGAACGTAGGGCCACCAGCGTTTGGCGCAAAATACACAGTATTGCCGCTGATAGCCGTAACAACCGTGTTGGGTTGCAAGCCAAAGCCAAGTATCTTCATGCCGACAGAAATGCCAGTTGTGTCTGCAAGTAATAATTCGTTATTACTGCCATCACTAATGTTGGTCTTGACGACACCGTCCAGCATGTTGACGGTTTTTTCGCGGTTAACGATGAAGGTGGCGTCAGCAACGGAGGCAACGCGAAATTGCGCTGAAGGGTCTGAGTTATTTGCAATGTCCAGGTAGCCAACGCCGTCTGGCGTCGTAACCGTCTGCGCAGCACCGTTCAAGTCAAAGACTTTGATGTCCCCGTCTCTGATGTAGACCATGTAACGAATGGTCCCGTCGCGGTCAACAATGCTGACAAACGGGCGGCCGCTGCCTGAGGACCCAGAGAACAACTTGCCCAGGTTGTAGGAAGGAGGGCGTTTTCTAAGGCCTTCTACAGGGCTGGGAAAGCAGTTGATGACTGACTCAGCCTGCGATGACAGCCGCAAGGCCGCAGGCTGCTGGCTGACCCCATTGATCAGGTTGGGGATAGAGCTGCTGACAAGGGGCATGGTTAGCGAGCAATGGCACGGCTGGGCATGTAGGTCCGTATTACGCCAGTGTGGTTGGGATTGCCACGCAGCATGTTGTGCTCTGACAGCTGGGTCTCTTCCTCCAGGAACTGAGCGCGGGCCTCGTACTCAACCTGCAGGTTGATCTTGGTCAAATCCCCTGAGCCGACGATTGCCTCCTGCAGTGTCCGGCCGGCCCTGGCGATGATGTACTGCCTGGCATGCTCAGGCAGATCGTCGTAATCAAAGATGTAGGTGACGTTGGCCTTCAGGTCAGCGGTGAACACGTAGCTCTTGGCACGGCGGTCGTAGAGCTTGGCGCCGCGCTGGACGACTTCCAAGCTGGAGAACAGGTATGGGTCAACTACGACACGGCTGACATTGGGGCCAACGGTGATCGTGCCGTCGTTGGCGCGTGACAGCGTTGCCTCGTAATCAGTGTTAAAGCTCCAGCCCTCTGCCTGTAGCCGGCGGCTGGATTCATCCAGTGCATCCTGTGCTTGCTTTGCCAGGCCAAGCTGCGACTGCAAGCTGTTGATCGGCGCCTCGCCAATCATCTGCAGCACGCGGTTGACGGCCTCTAGCAGTGTGGTCCTAGCGCTTGCCATGGCTTAAACCTAAAAAAAGAAAGGGGGCCCGAAGGCCCCCGACACCTCACGCGGTGGTGAAGGTGAGTTCGATGGCGCAGTCAGGGCGCAAGATGTTGGTGCCGCAAGCCATTGAACCGACCATGAACGTACCTTGCCACAGGGCATGGATGTCAGAGCCGGTCTGTTCCATCTTGAGGTCCATCAGCTTCACGGTGCCAACGGCCTGCTTGTTGAACACCAGCGCCACGCTATTGGTGTAGTTAGCGGCGTAGGAGTTGACTTCACCAGTCACCGCAGTGCGGTTGGTGGTGGGCAGGTGGTTGGACTTAAGCACCGTAATGCCGGCAACCTTGAGGACGGTGCCGTCGGCGTAAGCGCCTTGGCCGCCCCAGTCCCGGTTGATCACATCGGTGGTTTGCACCAGCTTGTAGTACTGAGCTGGGGCAAGCACGCAATAGCGATCATTTTCGGGCAGGTTGTTCTCGTCCATCTTCTGCGCTGCAGAGAACAGCGCAGTAGCCAGTTGAGCACCAGTGATGGCGGCTTTACCGCCAGCCTGCACGATGTTGATCTGCGAGCCACCAGGCAGATCGGTGTTGAAGTTGGTGGCGGTCCGAGCTGCTTTGGCAATAATCGCAGCAACGTTCTGGTCAAAGCGATAGGCAAGTGCGTTGCCCATCTCGACCGAATACTGCGAGCGCACGTCGTAGTGGTTCTTGGCTTCGTCAATGTCAGCCAGGAACACTTGGCTCACCAGCTTGTCATCAATGTTGATGACAGCTTCGGCGTGCTTGATCGACGTACCGGTCAGCATCGTGCCGGGGGTGTGATACCCGGTAGAAGCAAGGCCAATGATGGGGAACTGCGCTGACTTGCCCGACGCAATGGTGCGGACAGTGTGCAGGCTCTCAAAGATGGTCGCCTTGCGGAAGGCAGTCAAAACCTCACCGGCAAAGACCTTCAGAAAAAGGTCATCAAAGCCAGAGGCGCCGGCGTTAATTACGCCTAGCCGGGAGGGGTCAAAATTAGGGGCAGCCATTGCTGTACTCCTAGAGAAGTTGGGTTGTTACCCCGACCTCGCCTCCTTCCACTGGGGGTGTCCTCCGCAGAGGGCCGTCGCTTCTGTGAGAAGGTCTAGGTGCATAAATGATAAGCACCTCTGCCAGCAATAAAAAAGCCCCCTGACTAAGGGGGCAAGAGACAGCGCGACTCTGGTGCTAAAAGACGCTTGACCGTGCCAGGCGTTCTTGCACTTTGCGGCGGTACGCAGGATCAGATTTGTACTTCGGATCAGACATAGCTTCGACCAGCTGTGCTGTGGATTCGTACTTCTCGCCGGCGCTGCGAGTAGAACGACCAGCCAGCAGCCGTGGCTCACGCCCCTCCGCTGCTGTGTAGCGGCTGTGCAAACCGGCTACGGCCAGCTTGACCTGGGCCATGTCGTTGCTGCCGTTCACAATCTTGTTGAAGGCGTTGATCTCCTCCTGGCTCAGGTTCTGCCCCGCCCACTGCAGCATCTCGCTGTAGCCCTGTTCGCCGCCGTACTGCGACTTAACATCCATCACCTCCCTAGCGGTCAGCGCAGTGTCCTGTGCAGCCTTGTACTGCAGGCCTGAGAGGTAGGCGTCCACCATCTGGCGGGTAAAGCCTGCACCCTCCAGCTGTTTGTAGTCGCCGTCGGACAGCTCACCGGTCTGTTGCCAGCGGACGTTGATGTCGTTGTAGTCAATGCCCGCCTCCTCCAGGCGGCTGCCGACAAAGTCGCCGTAAATCTCAGACGCAGACTGGGTCTGCTCCTCAGCCTCAGCCTCTTCGTCAACCTCAGCCGGCTCATTGTCAACTTCATTGTCAACAGGCTCGCGGCTGCCGAGCTTGGATTGCAGCTCCTTGTAAGCCTTCTCCAGCTCGCCCACTGACTTGTACTTGCCAGCCAGCAGCTGGCCGTCTGGGCCTTTCAGTTCAACTTGTTCGTCGCCTGACAGGTCAATGGCATCAGGTGCCATTGCGCCAGTCGGCTCTTGCTTAATTACCAGGGGTTCAGGCATAAGTCCTCACTTGATTTGAATGACGCCGTTTTCGTCCACGGATACTTCCGAGAACGGGAACGGGGTAGGGGGGATGTCGGGAATCTCTGGGATCTGGATGATCTCAGACGGGGGATGCGGCGGCACCAGGGATGGGCCCCCCAGTGTCGCCGGCGGGTTGTCCTGCTGGTCCGGTGGGGCCGGCAGGTCCGCCTCCAGTGATGTCGGGGAGGGAGTTGGGGACGATGCCTGGGGCACCCGTGTCTTCTGAGTATTGCGGGCCATAAGGGGCTCCTGGTTGTGTGTAGTTGCCGGCCACTTGGGCCATGGCTGGTGACTTGAGACCAGCCATCAGCATCTCTTGCTGCTGTTGTTGTTGCATCATTTGCATAGCAGCCTCCTGCTCTTGTGCCAACTGCTCAGGTGACTTGACCAGGTTTGTCGTATCAATCGAGCCGCTTGCTGCAAGCCTGCGCAGTGCCTCATCCACGTTGATGTACTTGGCCATGACCTCAGGGCCCAGGGCCTGCTGTGCCGTGGCAATAAACTCCATCAGCTTGTTGCGGTCATCGCCGCGGCCAATGGCCTCAAGCCCTGTGACCGGCTTGGCATTGACCAAGGGCTCCCCGTTGGCGCTGCTCTTGGGGAACTGGGGCAGCTTGCGCTTCTTGCGCAGGACGTGCATCAGGCGACGTGCCAGTGGTAGCTGCAGCTCCTGAGTCAGGATCGAGTACAAGCCACCAATGCCTGCCTCCAGCTCCTGGCTCATGTAGCGGATCTCCTCCGCAGTCACCCGTTCGCCAGGCCTCTGGATTGCCGTGTTGAGCAGGAAGGCAAAGGCCAGCCGCCCCTCAATGCGGTCAATGGTGCTGTTGGCAATGCTCAGGTCCTGCGCCTTCTGCGTCTGGATGACAGTCACATCAGCGGCGTTGCCTTGGACGATGGCACCGTTGGCTGCGTTGGCCAGGGTCCTGGGCCTGGTGGTGCCGTTGGGGTTGACCAGGAACAGGATCTTGGCCGCGGCTGCACTGCCCTCCAGCACCGACTGGTACAAGGACTCAAGGGCAGTCAGGTCGCCGTAATACTGCTCAACGTAGGAACGACCGAAATCTTCGGTGTCGATGCGATCAAAGCGCAGGGGAATCCATGGCGACACCTCCTGGTCGCACATGCCGTGGGTGCCTGGCACCTCCTTGCCCTTTGCCTCCTGATACCAGTGGCACTTGCCGTCGTGGTAGCAGACGTGGGTGTAGAGCTTTACGGTCTTCTTGGTCGGCTTGTCGTAATCCTCTTCTTCATCGGCTTCTGGGAGAAAGCCGGCAGGGAGGGCTTCGGGGTAAATCTCTTCTTCCACCAGGATCTCAGTGACCGACCCCATGGGGTCACGGCACACAACGAACCGATCCAGGTGGACAACGCGGATGCCATCTTCCGAGACATAAAGCAACACGTTGCCAGCCACAAGCAGGTGCTTGAAGGCTTCGTGCATAGAGGCCCGGCCGTTGGCTGTCTCCAGCACTTGCATCACTGCCAGCTCAACCTTGACCAGGGCAGTGTCCAGCTCTGTCTTGATCTCAGGCCCAGCCTCCATGACGCGCAGCGCCAGGCTGTCTACCTCCAGCTTGAAGAACGCAGAGTTGGGAGGGAACAGTGTGATCAGCAGCTTGCTGGCCAGGTAGTTGACACCTCTAGCCCCAAGCGATTGGTACGGCGTTTTGAGCCTGCCGTGGTCCCCTTCAACTACCTCCGGTATAAGGCCAGGAATGGTGACCTTGCTGCAATCTCTGGCCCGCTGCAGAAACTGACTTCGGTTGGACGCCAGCTGTTGGTAGCGGGCCGCAGCCGTGCTGTCGCCATCGCTTTCGCCATACGGCTTGGCTTGGCGGTCGACACTGCTCGTCAGTTTCAGTTCCATTTACACAGACTTAGGAATACCTAAAGCGCCGCCGCCAGCGCTGGCAGGAATGTCAGTACGCAGCTTCTTGCGGCCGGTGCCTTTTGCCATTGTGGCGCCAGACACGTTGGCCATTTCAAGGGCAGGTGCAGGAGCTTCTGCTACTGGGTTAGGGGCAGGGGGAGGAGGCGCGTTAGCAATCCTCTTCTGCTCCTCGTACCTTGATTGCTGCACAGCCATCTGCTGGTCAAACTGCCGCTGCTGCTGCTCCATCTGGGCGCGTTGCTGAGCTAGCGCTGCGCTGTTGTCAGGAGGAGAAGGGGAGCCACCACCGCACATAGTTCAGGCCTCGTTTTGTTCAAGATAAATGGAACGCAACATGCGGACCACATTGCGTTGACCTACATAAATCCATATCTGGCGATCAGTCCAGCCTTCACCAGGGCACAGCTCCGGGAAGGTCGCCTCTAATTTTTGCAGAACCGCCTCATCAACTGGCGGCCACAGTTCCTCATTCATGGTCATACAGGCTGGGTTCGCTTGCCGGATCCCACAACCGGACTCGGCCCGCTTCATAGTCATAGTCCCCGTGACGCAGGATGCGTGCTAACCGGGCGTTAAGGATTGCATCCTTGAAGGTCAGGCCTGACTTCTGGTAAGCCGCCACCACCTTGGGCCACATTTGCCGCAGCGTGACTGCATCACCCAGGATCTTCTCGGCTGCCACTGGGCCCACGCCTTTGACACCGGGGTAGTTGTCACCGCTGTCGCCAGTCAAGGTTTGCTTCATCCATGTCCTGTTGGCCTCAAGCAAGGTGACAACTTCAAGCTCTTCCTTGGCAAGAAGCAAGCCGGGGACTGTGCGCATGTCCTTGTCGGGGCTGACCATGACAGGCTCATCGACCTCAGTGCCGGTAGCTAACAGGCCCATGACGTCGTCTGCCTCAAGGCCAGGCATGGTGCGGCTGTCATAGGCGTCCGACAGCCAGGTGCGCAGATCCTTGTAGCCAAGGGGCTTGCGCTTGTTGATGCGGTTGGCCTTGTAGTCCTGGTGCTCCTCGTGCCTGAAGGTGGGGTAGTCGCTGAAGCACATGATCACACCGCTGTGCCCGGTCATCTCCCGGTAGCGGTCAAGCGACAGGCAGATCAGCTCTTTGACCTCGCCTTCGTCCAGGTGCAGGGTGTGTATGTCCTGGCTCCAGCGGACGTCGGTTTCGCAGGCAGCACAGCTGGAGTGCAGTAGGTAGTCAGCGTCAATGAGGAGAGTCATGATCCGAAGTAATGAGACATGGGGACTGTGAGGCGGCCTGTCTCCTGGTCGTAGACAAGCCTGTCGACTGGGCCGGTCTGGCCGCTAAAGCGGTTCTTGAGGACCCGCAGTTGCAGCTCGCTGCGCTCTGCGACGTCACCCTGCTGGTTTCTTTCGGCACCAACGACAACGTCACTGAGCTGGGCTATGGCATGGGAGCCACGCAGTTGCGACAGCGATGTCTGCGCACCCTCCTCATGGCCGCGGCCTTCTGGCCGCTTGAGGTGGGACACCAGCACCAGGCCTATGCCTGTCTGCTCAACGACCTGGCGCAGCTTGGTGCAGATCACATCCAAGGCACGCCGCTCATCAAGATCAGCCAGGCCACTGACCACGATGGTCAGGTGGTCCAGCACACAGACGTCGCACCCCTCTACGTCTGAGAGGTAGCGGATCTGTTCAATCAAACGGTCGGGATCCATGGACCCAAAGTGGTCGTACAGAAACAGCCGACCTGTACCCAGCAGCTGGTCAAACGCTGCACGCACGTCAGCCTGTGCAGCCAGGCCAGGGTCCAGGTGGATGGGCTTGTTGAGCTGGATGCCAACGATGCCCTGCATGGTCCGCTGCAACGACTCCTCCAGTGCGATGTAGCCCACGCGCAGGCCCTTGCGCAGGAAGTGGTAGGTCCATTCCCTGCATATGGATGACTTGCCTGTGCCGCTGCCTGCGGTCAGGGTCACCATCTCGCCCTTGCGAAAGCCACGGGTTGTGCTGTTGA
>Ga0194124_10001679_pt1 | contig 27045 bp, 25 predicted proteins | sample TA2KigCas0mmetaG_FD_148605 | JGI IMG/M metagenome (GOLD analysis project Ga0194124, IMG submission 148605) | Freshwater microbial communities from Lake Tanganyika, Tanzania - TA2015031 Kigoma Deep Cast 0m | ecosystem: Environmental > Aquatic > Freshwater > Lake | place: Tanzania: Lake...
CTAAAGAGTCGCGGGGCAAATCCCAGTACTGTTTTGGGATGCTAGATGGTAAAATTAAAAAATTTTGTACCCGATAAAGGATTCAATTTTGATTGATAGAGTCCCTCCCAAAAAAAACAGTATTGCCTAAAAAGCGGTCAACATTATAGACTTACGACCAATAAAAACCTGAACTGCCTCAATCGAAAGCTGTCAGACTCTTCCAAAATTTAGGGATCTGATCCACTTCTGAAGGGCTTTCGGGTTAAAAGTTTTCGCGGGCGTAGCTCAGTGGTAGAGTACAACCTTGCCAAGGTTGGTGTCGAGGGTTCGAATCCCTTCGCCCGCTTTTTACAAACAGTCCTCTCTTGACCATTAAAAAAATAATGTGCACGAGAGTCTTTCAACCAACCCAAGGCCACCGTCCCATGAAAACAAGCTTTTCAAATGACGACGTTCAACTTCAAATCAACAAACTTCCCGGTTGCACAGTCGAATATACCGTTACCTGCTCCCCTTCCTTGATCCAAAAGGGAGAAAAACAGGCTATCAAGAAAATCGCTAAAGGAGTCTCTATCCCCGGCTTTAGGAAAGGGAAAGTGCCCGAAGAGGTGATCCGCCGAAACTATTCCAAAGCTGTCGAGGCTGAGGCAAAAGAGGAGCTCACGCAGCTGGCATTCCAAGAGGCGCGCAAGCTCGACTCGACTCCGATCATGCAAACCGAAGGGGCTGTTGGGGCGAAAATAGTGCACTACGGCGAGGGGAAAGCAGAATTCCAATACTTTATCACAACCAACCCCGAAGTTCCCGACCTTTCTTCATTGGAAACTGTTAAAGTACATTCCAAGCCCTTAAAAGCTGTAACCGAAAAAGAGGTCGAAAAGGAGATAAAAAATCTTTTACGCCTTTTTGCGACATGGGAAGATGTGACGGGCCGCGCGGTTAGCGAGGGGGACTTTGTCCGTTTGAACGGCTATGATCTCTCTACCGAAGGGGAGCCAAAAATCTTTAACGAATCGAGGCTCGACGTGTCTAAAGACGGGCTTTCGACAGAGTGGCTTTATGAGGCGCTGATCGGGCTGCAGATTGGGGAGACGAAAATCGCCGACACCTATCCCAATGCCGACGAGACCGAAGAATTCAAGAAAACTTTTTCAAAAAAACAGGTCCGCCTTGAGGTGGTCCGCATCGAGCATCCTACAGCACCTGCTCTCGACGAAGCATTCGTGCAGAAATTGGGCCTGAAAACTGTTGGCGAACTTGAGACGGAGATGAAAAAACGGTTGGAGCATGAGGCGATGAGCAACCATGTCCAAGCCCTTAAAGACGCATTGACCGATGAAATCTTGAAGAATATCACCCTCGAAGTGCCCCAGATTCTTGTCGACCGGGAGGTGGCAAGCCGTATGCGCCGCTACCTTTCTAGCACGCAAGGCAAAAAAGAATTCGAAGCTCTCACCAAAGAAGAGCAGGAAAACAAGCGCGAGGATATCCGAGTCAAATCTTTAGATGCGATCCGTCTCTACTTCATCATCCAGGCAATCATACGCAAGTACAATATTGCCCCTCCTGCAAATATTCAGCAGGATATGACAGAGATTGCCCAAAAACATTACAAAGAGGGGAGCTCAAAGAAGGCTACGCAGCAAATGATGCAGCAAGCCCAAAATGAGCAAAACCAGTTTTTGGCAACCACGATGATGGATACGGCGCTTGTCTATGTTTTAGACAAGATTCTCCATGTTTTCCCGCAACCGGCGCATGCCTAAATGCATTTTTAGCTGAACCGATTCTAAGAAAAAGACCTCCTTTAAAGAGGTCTTTTTGTTTTTCAGGAGCTCTTTTGGAACTGAAGGAAAAAGCTTGACCCCTTAGCCCGGTGTTTTCTATACTCTTAGGGAATTAAGCGAGATTTTATTCCCGGCTTTTTTGGATAAAATCGAAAAGATTCAAATCCCTGTTTGAACGAGCAGGGGAAAACCACACCAATGATCCAATCTTTTAGGAGCAAAATGGGCAGTATTTTAATTCCTACGGTGATCGAGAAGACCGCAACACATGAAAGAGCTTACGACATCTGGTCAAGGCTTTTAAAAGACCGGATTATTTACTTGGGAACCCCGATCGATGATACAGTGGCTAACCTGATCATCGCCCAACTCCTCTTTCTGAAAGCCGAAGATGCCCACAAGCCGATCAGCCTTTACATCAATTCCCCCGGGGGGTCGGTTACCTCCGCCCTGGCGATCTACGATACGATCCGTTTTGTAGGGCTCGATGTGTGCACCTATGGCCTTGGCTTAATTGCCTCGGCAGCGACGGTTCTTTTGGCCTCCGGAGCGAAGGGGAAGCGGCACGCCCTCCCCAGCTCGCGCATCATGATCCACCAGCCTTGGGGGGGTGTTTCCGGAACGGCGATTGATATCGAGCTGCAAGCGAAAGAGATCATCTTTTTAAAAGAAAGACTGAATACTATCATGAGCGATTTGACAGGTCAGTCTCTTGAGAGAATCATCATCGACTCCGATCGGGATTTTTTCATGTCCCCCATCGAAGCGCAAGAGTACGGGATCATCGACAAAGTGCTACATCCCGAAATCAAAAAATAGGCAATTATGAGTACAAAGACCCACACCTGCTCTTTCTGTTCGAGAACCGAAGAAAACGTAGAAAAGCTTATTTCGGGGCCGGGCGTCTTTATTTGCGATAAGTGTGTCCGCCTCTGTGGGGACATCATCGAAAAAAAGCCCTCCACCCATGAATTCAAGCTGCTTACCCCGAAAGAAATCTACGATAAGCTTTCGGAGTACATCATAGGGCAAGATAAGGCCAAAAGAACTATCAGTGTCGCGGTTTATAACCATTACAAGCGGATCCGCTCCAAACCGTCCCACGAGAAAGTGGAATATACGAAATCAAACGTTCTTCTACTGGGACCTACCGGGTCGGGAAAAACACTGATTGCCCGCACCTTGGCGACTATCCTGGATGTCCCTTTTGCTATTGTGGATGCGACAACATTGACGGAAGCAGGTTATGTGGGTGAGGATGTCGAAAATATTATTTTGCGCCTTTTGCAAAATGCTGACTACGACCTTGAACGGACCGAAATGGGGATTATCTACATAGACGAGATCGACAAAATTCGGAAAACAACCGGTAATGTCTCTATTACAAGGGACGTCTCCGGAGAAGGTGTGCAGCAGGCATTGCTCAAAATCGTTGAAGGGACAGTTGCAAACGTACCTCCAAAAGGGGGGCGCAAGCACCCGAACCAGGAGTATATCAAGGTCAATACCGAGAACATCCTCTTTATCGTCGGTGGCGCCTTTGTCCATCTTGACCAGATCATAGCCCGCCGTCTTGGAAAAGGGATGATCGGATTCGATGCGAAAGGGGGAACCTCCGTCGCGGCGCACGAGATGTCCAAATTGCTACAAAACGTACAGACAGAAGACCTGATTGAGTTTGGGCTTATACCCGAATTCGTCGGCCGGTTCAACATCATAGCAAATTGTAATGAGTTAACGACCCAGGATCTGATCCAAATCCTCTCAGAGCCAAAAAACGCGATTGTAAAACAATACAAAAGCCTTTTTGCAGACGACGGGGTCGATTTAGAATTTTCACCCGACGCGCTCGATGCAATCGCCGCAAAGGCTAAAGAGGCCGGTACCGGAGCTCGCGCCCTTAGGATGATTGTCGAAAACATCTTGATGGATCTGATGTTTGATGTCCCGTCTGAAAAAGATATCATTGGGATTGTGATAGAAAAGGATTGCGTCACAGAAAAAGCACCCCCTACCGTGGTCCGATCTAAGGATAGCCCACGCCTGCTAGGGGCCTAAATTGAATTAAAGGCCCCCCTTCTGTTAATGGAGGGGGGCATAGTTCTCTACCTACCTAGCGTCCGGATTCGTCATGGAATAGGAACTGTCAGTAAGATTCGCCTATTAAAGCAGGGGGCTCCGATTCGATCCAATCCTCCACAAGTTGATCAAGGTTTGTTGGGTCAAACTTAAAGCTGTCTATCGCAATTTGCGAAATATCTTCTAAAATTTTATCTATTTTAAGAGTGCGATTCTGATCCGAATTAGTACCCTTCTTACTACCTAAGATTTCTACTATTTCTTTTTTTCGAGCCTCCAGTCTTTTATAGATTTCCAAGCATGCTCCTTGATTGGAAAAAAGTGGATCCCAGTTTTTTTGAAGCTCTAAAGCTATGTACTGTTTTTCCTTTTCTCCACCCGAAGACACTGAACCGGATACTGAACCGGATACTGAACTATTACGGACTGCACCACCAGATCCGACCCCAGTTGCATTAATTGCAGAAAGTTCGGGAGGTAAAGATGATCGGACGAAATCAAGCTTTTGTTGGAAATCTCTTTCTTTATTACTCAAAAATTCACTAAGACCTCCGTTCTCCGGAGGATTACTTTGAAATTCTTGATACCAGCCGCTAAGGGCTGATGGATTTGTAGGAGTAAACCCTGAAGCATGTATGGCGATCCAAACTTGATTGGCTAACTCTTCGTTACGAATCTTTAATTTTAAACCTCTACCGCTCCAGATAGCAAAATAAGGATCTATAACACCAGTGCCTTCTGCACGCAAAGCCTCCTTTTTCTCGGTATCTTTGTGAAGTTGATTCAAATAGCACTCAATTTCTTGAGGCGTGTAATCCGAAAAGAGTTTCATAGATCCCAAAAGTATTTTAGTGAGGTGGCATTCCATAATTTGTAGGTATTTATCCCCAAATTCATAGATGGAATCTTGTTGTGCTGCTATAATTCTAAGCTCGTCGGTGAGTCGATTTGCTCCGCATTCATTAACCAAATCAATGGAAAGATCCCCAATTTGAAATCTTTTGAACTGCGTATACAACCCATCAAATTGTTCTTTAAGCTTATTCTCATCTTTCAAATCTAATTCTAAGGCCCTTAATCTTCTTTCTAAATCATACAAATTTTGCAGTCTATCCGGAGAACTGGGAGGTACTAATTCCTGTAATTTTTTCCGATAGGCATCAGAGGTTATTTTATTGAACTTTTCTAAAAAATCCTCTTTTCTCTCAAATCGCTCAAGTTTATCTTTGATCTGTTGGTTTGTACTGAATCTCTTTAAAGGTTCAAAATGTTCTATGATCCCCATGTTATCACGATAAGGGAATGGTCGATGGGTCCGGAAGTACTCATGGTAGAATGCCTGACAATCTGGATTTTGTGAATAGCCGCAGCATTCGGCGATAAATTTATTTCGGAGCTCAATTTTTTGTTGGACTTTTCCTTTATCCCTTAATAAAGGGATTCTCGACACGCTTTTCTCTATTTCTTCAATACTTAAAATTCTTTCGACCAATTCAACAGGGTTTTGATCAAGTAGAGCAAGAATTTTACCGGGATTATATTCGTTTGGATTACTTCCCAAAGCTCTTTCTAATTTGTATTTTTGTATAACCTCTACTTTTTTTCGTTCATTAACAACGATCTTAAAATCCCTGAGAACTTTATCTACCTGTTCTTCTGCCCCTGGTTTATCGCAGCTGATCAATGCATACAATTGAGGAAAATCGGAGTATCCTTTAAAGCTTTCTGTATCATTTGATTGGTACAGGGCCTTGCAACCCAAAATAAAAGCTTTTTTTCCCGAAGCCCAAGTTTGGAAAATAGCATCCCCAAGCTCGTAAATTTCTTTAACCTCAGCAAAAGGTTTTTTGAACAACATTTCGCTTAAATTCAAAGTTGTCGGTCTTGCCCCTTGTTTTTTTACTACTTTAGGAGATTCCCCTGGTGTTCTTTCTAATTCTTCTTTTTTGTAATAGACTAAAATACCAGTTTGAAAATTTAAATCTTCCAGCATCCCCTCAATCTCAAATTTTTTCGCAATTAACTGATTTAAGGCCTTGACTCCGTCTATAACAGCCTTGTCTGTCTCGAGAGTTTTTGTAACCACATGTCCCCTAGTTTCGCGTCTGCCGAACTGTTCAGGTAAGTGTAGGGTCCGATGTGCTCCCGGTTGTGCTGAAATTCTTTGAAGAATACTAGTTGCCAACGTCCTGACGTATTGAATCTCGGGTGCTTGTTGAGAATCACCACCACCTGCTACGGGTGTATTTCCGTCTAGTCCCCCAGCAGATGATGGTGGTTGTGACATGTTTTATCCTCTAGCACTCAAGTTGTTCATCTGATCAAAAATTGCTCGTACGGCTTGTTTTGCATCGGCATTGTCTCCGTCATTTTCTTGGCTCAATTTTTGACCTACACCCCTTAATGAATCTCCCGCATTACCAAAAAGCGACTGGTTCTTATCTACTGCTGCCTTATTTGCCCTTACTGCAGAATTAGCAAGCTGTCCACCGGCATTAGTGATACTTTTGGACAACTCTGTGAGCTGATTGATGGCGCTCGACCTATTTTGCTTATCACTGGAAAGTTCGGTTGTTCTAACATCTTTCTCTTTGTTCACGCCTTTCGCGAACGCAGTTCTTTGCTCGCCAGTTGATTCTCTATAAATGTCTTCCGGTGTGTATCCGCTATCATCTTGGGAAGTTTTTAATTTGCCGTTCTCTAAGCTATACTTTTTAGTCGCAACAAGTACATTGCCGTCAGCATCCAACCCTCGAGAGTTAGAAAGCGCCGTCTTAAGTGGATCAGTAATGGAATTACCATTGTCGCCCATACTGTCATTATTGGCTTCTGAACTCGATGGTTTCAAACTTGTAAGCCTGGCCAAATTGTCCACCTCTGCCTGCCCTTTTGGAGTAGCTAAGGGTGAAACCAAGGCTAATGCACCTAAGCCGCTGCAGGATGCAGTTACGCCGGCAATAATCGATTCGTTTCTCGTCATCTCGGATTCTGCCATCCCCGATTGATACACTGCGTCAGCAGTCTTAATCGCGTTGTCTTTTTGGTTTACATTTGTCTTAATCTCCAAATCACGGAGTTCGTTTGTGGTATCGTATGCATTTTTAATCGTTGCGGCGACAAGGAAAGATGCTCCGACAATCGCTGCTGATGCAAGTTGATGCTCTGACATATTAATTACCTCTTATATTATTTTTTATCTAATTACAAAACATTTTTTTGAAGCTGCCATCAACATGTTCAGCATCCCAAAAAGGTCAGTTGCATTTTGAGCCGATTCGTCTGCGATTTTTCGTCTTGTATCCGCCAGTGTATCGATCGCATACTGCATCTTGGTCGATTCCGCTTTAAATCCCGCCACATCCCCCTGAGTAGCAGATACTTTATTCAAAATGTCACACAACAAAGCTCCGATGACAACCTGCCCTGCAGTAGCTAGAGCCATAAGTCCCGTCCCCACCTTTTGCAGGTTGAGTAGCGTAGCGGAACTTCCCGCTTTCGCAAAAGCATTCGTTCCGCTGATATTTGGATATTTCCAAGCTATCGCACAATAGCATAAACTTGTGCATGCTCCAACACACTCCCCGATCAGATCGCCTCTGGATCTTAAAGCCGCCTTCTCTTCGTCGCTCATGTTGTCTCTCACATTGGCATGGTAATATGCATCGGAAATAATCGGCGTGAGGGGGTTGAAATGGGTCATGATTTCCTGTACGCCCAATTTCAATCCATTGCCTACCCCTTTGATCACAACCTCACCACCAAGCTTTTCTAAAGCTCCGAGAGCAGAACGCATGGTCTCTCTGAACGATTGAAGAGCTCTTGTGGCAGCTGCTCCCGCATTGATATCCCGAGCCCCGCTTCTTGCAGCTAACTCCATCACTTTTTCTTTTAATTCTGCAACTGCTGCCTTCATTTTATCGACCAGTTTTTTAAAGCCCCCTTCTGCTGCACTTTCTCCTGCCTCTTCTACTACATTTTGTAATCCAGGATTAACCGGCGGATTTTCAGGTTCGGGTACAACTGAAGCTGGCTCGTCTTGGTGTGCATTTGATGCTGATTCCTCTGCAGCTTCTTCCGCTGATTCTTCAGCTACTTCTGTCGCATTTTCCGCCATAGCTTGGCCTACACCCGCTCCTACCGTTGCGATCAAAACAATCGCATCCATAAGGAGTGTCGCTTTTGTATTGCCTGCGTCGCCTCCACCCAAAGCGGTGGCTAATTTTTGCATCAATGTTTCACCGTCCGACAATTGAACCGAGTTTACAACCTGTGCCCCCACAGATATTACGGTCGCAACTGCCGCCGCAGCGACACTCATTGTTCCAAAAGAGACAATTGCCATAAGACCAACCATAACCCAGCCGAAAATTTTCATCGCGTCCTGATTTTTGGCCGCTTCCGCTCGTTCATTTGCTAACTTCGATAGGCCATCAGTTGTTTGTTTTGCTATCGTCGTGTTCGCCTCCTGCAACAGGTTTACAGACTGACAAGCAGTGGACTGCAAAGCACCGTTGATCTTCATAAAATCTGCAGTGGTGTCTGTCAACGACTCAATCAACGCGATAAAGCCGGACATGTAAGCAGCGTGGTTCTTCGATGTTTCCCCGGCCGATCTAACTTTGGCACCTTCAGGAAGAAGACTCTTCAAAAGATCCCCTTCTTTATAGTCATGGAGCAAACTCAAGGTCTCTTTTATTTGCGCAGTATGAATAACCCCAAGAGTAGAGCCTGTGGGCAATATATCAGAATCTTTCTGTCGTATTGGTTGAATCACTGTTGACATGGTATTCTCCTAAATAAACTTATAATATTTTTATAACCCCTGCAGTCATAGCCTGAATAAAAGCCTGCAACATGTTTGCGAGGGTGGATAAAGCAGAGGTACTCTGTGTAGCGGCTCCCATCGCACTTTGAGAGTTCTGGCTAAACGTTTGGTCAGCTGAGTTACCGGTTGTCGTCACAATCCCCGCAACTGAGGAGTAGAGCGTATGGACATCCGCAATAGTTTGTAGCTGGGTAGCATGACTTGGATCTGGATTAAGCAAGCTTTTTAGCCACGAATCAGTTATACCCAGATTAGAAAAATCTGTCTGGGTCCAGGTTTTGCCCTGTACATCCGGATTTATCGAAAGTAAAATCTGTAATTGCGCCATCCTGTCTTCAGTTACCTGCTTTTGGTCAGTAGCAAGAGGAAGCTGCCACTGCGCCCATTGGGAGATATCCTGTGAAGCGTCATTCGTATCAAAATAGGCTTGAAGTACAAGTTTGTAAGCGTAAGCTACCCCTTTATGATCTACCATACTATTCCCCTATACTTTCGTTATTCTTAAGCTAGATCTAGTAACTAGACCTTTCCTATCTATTATTTTAGCATATTTTTTATAAATTTTAAATATTTTTTTACACTTTTTCCTTATCATGCTGCATTTAAATTAATTAGTTTTACAAACTATAAACCACTTATTATCAGTGCAATAAAGGATGTCCAAGTGTAAACGCTTCTTAAAAAGTGGGTTAAAAATTTATTGGGAATTGTGTTGATGTGCGATGCATGGGAATGGAGGGGGCTAAATTTAGCCCCCCTATCTGCTACTTTGGAAAATTTGAGATAAAAGTTTTCAAGGAGTCCATGAATGTCGAGAGGCACCCCCCAACTGCGGTCATAGACGATTGCCACTGTCCATTTACCTGATTGGCCTGCACCTGAGCCTGGCTCACGGTAGAGTTCATCGTCGTTTCCACAGTGTTTTTTGCGGAGTTGATATTGGAAAGGACTGCGCTGCATCCATCTATGATTGAGGTATCCGTCTTCCCCAAATTACCAAGTGCTCCAGTTGACGCAAGAAACGTGTAAGCAGGGTTATCAGCCGTAGCAAACGCTGCAATGTTATCGCCTAAAACCGATATAATTGTATCGACTCCACCCAATTGCGGCTCATGAGTGTCCAATTCTCCTTTTAGGTCGTCCATATCCTGCAGGGTTTTTTCGTGCATAATATTGTCGGCATTTATCATATTCTGTCCCAAAGGTGTGTACATGTCGGAGTTCCCTTTAAAAGTAAGCCCTGACCCTCTCGGGTCACCACTATATGTTCCATAGCCACTCATATCAAAAAAAGGGACGCCGGACTTAAGGGTACCATCATTATTAAAGGGACTAAAAGCGTGATCCGGGGCTGTAGGATCCGGTTTACCGTCAGAGCCAAGAGCTTGGACTTTAAGTGTTCCATCAGGATTTATACCCTCAATCAGCAACCCATACGGAAAGTTAGGATCGTCAAGATTGAAGATTTTGGTCTGGCCTAAAACTAATTTTTCTGAGTGTGCAAACTTGGCCATTTCGGCGGATAACTTCGACCATGACTCTTTGATGACATTCGCCACACCGACCGTTTTTGCAGTTTGCAAAGCATCGTTTTGGTCGGGAATATTTGTAAATAGCATCATAAGATATCCCACATTCATCTGGTTGGGATTTGCTACCATTTTTTGGGCTAGATCCTTAATATGCTGAATATCTTGTTCTAGACCTTCTTTGAGTTCTGCGATCTCAGTGAGGATGTCGTCAAAAGGATCCCCATCTTGTAATCTGTCACTATAACTTCCTTTCGATGCTACATCAGAATTTTTAAACACCATAACCACCCCTTTTAAACATGAGTCCGCACCCTCGCTCTTGCTTTTTTGGGTTTCAACAACCTCATCATCCCTTCATACTTGTCGATGCAGCGAGCCATCTGGTTCTGCAGAATATCCAAATTTTCCTTATTTGCTACCAGCAGTTTATCGGGGGTAGCCACTATCCTCTCTAAAATAAGATTCCGAGCATTCTCCATCTTTTTAAGAGCCACAAGGATCTCTTTTTTTTGCCCCTGCCCGTTGCTTTTAGAAAGCTCCTCGCATGCTTTTTGAAAAAACAGCTCCTGAAGGCCAATGAATAAAAATGGATCATAAGCCGATTTTGTAAGCATTCTCTCCAATCCTTCTATAGAGGGGCGAAAAATAGAATTGACCGGTTCCATCTAGCCCTTTTTCCCTTTTTGAGGTTTTTTAGGCTTACTCCTCTTTTTCGGGGGCTCGGAATAATTTTCCATTATGTAATTCATGGCAGCATCCCCGTAAAGAAGCCCTTTTTGCTTGCAAAACTGTTTTACCTCGTCAAATTCACGGACACCATTCATTTCGTGGAATAGAACGTAATAAACCAAACCTTTTTCCGAACCCGTTTTTGCAACGATCTCATCCACTTGATCATCTAAAGCCTCCAGCATCGCAGTAGTCACTTTAATCGCCTTCAATTTGAAGCGGATGTCTTGACTTTTTACCCCCTCGTGCAAAAAAAGGAAGAAATCTTTTGGAAAATTATTGATGAAATTTCTGAATTCAGCATTCGATACCCCTTTTTCAAAGGCTAAATCGAGCATTTTTTTGTTTTTATCTTTGAGCATCTCAAGGCCTCATCCAATTTTTTACTTTGGTCTTTCCTTTCTTTACTTTAGCAACGAGGTCTAGGGCCTGCGCTTGAGTCTTATGGAAGGTTTTTTTTCTTTCGGCACGAATAAGGTCTAAAAACTCTTGCTCATCAACCTTAAAATCCTCAAAACGATCCAGATAGCTTTCCAGTTGATCCGGATCCAGTTTCAATCTCTGTTCGATCCTGTCCATCGAATCTAAAAGGAGCTCTTTAAGGATAAAGATCGTCCTTTGCAGCCGGTTTTTTTCGGCTAAATCGCCTTTTGCCTGCACAATGCGGTACTGGTTAAGAAACTTCATGGCATCTTGAAAAAACGGGATGAGCGAATCAAGATCTTTAATCTCTAAAAGATCGATCTCCTCTAATCTATCCTCAAAACGGCTGTCCAAAAAACCCCCTCTGGACGTTTCCCTCATTATGGAATTCAGACTATTTCTTTCAAGAAATAAAAGTAGAGATTGCATTCCGTTAAGACTTTCTGTATGAAGATGAATGACTTATGTTGGAAAAAATATTAAAGAATTTTCTTGTTGAGCACGGCACCCCCTTCGATTTCATCAAGGAAACGACCGGGGGGTACTACCTTCTCAACTTGTCGCCCGATCTCAAGATCGAACTCAGACAGCTTGCGAACGAAGGGGTATTTTTTCGGACAAACCTGTTTCTCTTCCTGATTTCTGAAAAAGAGACCGCGTTCAAACAACTCCTGGAGGCGAATTACCTCTACCAAACAACGATGGGGACTGTCCTGGGGATGGACCCAAACGAAAAATACATCACTTTGTCTCAGTATGTCTACACTCCCATGACAAAAGAGCTTTTCTGGGAAACACTGGAGCAATTTTGCAACGCATGGGATTACCTGAAACACAATTTCGAAAAGAAATCATGATTTTTAATAGTTTTTTAAATCCTTTTCAGAGTACATTCTCTCTAATAGAACCGTTAAAAATCGCCTTCATTGTTGAGGCAAACCATGTTTCATGCTTGACAATCTTAAGGGTTTTTGACGATAAAGAGAAGTTACAAAAAACAAACGGTTTTCTCAATTTCATGGTAAATGATTGTTTTTTTTTAAACAGATTGCGCATGACTACCTTCAACTTGATAGGTTATAGATGAGTTACTATCTCATAGCTGAAGAGGGGCCTCTCAAGGGGCTCAAAATCGACTTGACCGATGAAGAACGGGTAATTGTTGGACGCGACCCCGACTCTTCCACCTGCTTAATAGAAGACCCCTCCATATCGCGAAGGCATGCCCTTTTTCTCTTTAATGAAGATGGGATAGAGATAGAAAATCTTAGTTTGACAAACCCCCTGAGAGTTAACGGAAACCTGATCGAGGGTAAAGAGACGATTGTCGACGGGGATTTTATATCTCTAGGGGCGAACACATTCCGTTTTGTTAAAAAAGAGGATTCCGAATCGGAAAATGGACCCAAGCTTGCCGACGAATTTCTATCCAAAGAGGCGCCTCTATTTCAATTTTCGATGCAAGGGCAGCAAACGGGACGCTTTTACCTGAAAGTAATCTCAGGGCCTAACAGTGGCGCCGAATTCCCTCTAATCGAAGGAGAATCGCTTGTTTTAGGTAAAGATGAAGGCGCTTGCGACGTGGCTTTTAACGACCTTTCGGTCTCAAAAAGGCATGCACGCCTCTCCTTCAACAGTGCAAATATCCCCGTAATTGAAGACCTTGAGAGCCTCAATAAGATCTTCGTGAATCATCGTAGAATTGAGGGGCAATACGAGCTCAAAGGGCAGGACTTGATCTCTTTGGGCACCACGCAGCTGATCCTTATCGATAAAGAGATGATCGAAGAGACAGTTTTTAACCCGTTCTTTGAAGAGAAGCCGATAGACACCGACACGAAAGAGGGTCGGGAAATGGCCTTCAAAAAAATGGTGATCCCCTACAAACATCTCGTTGGGTTCGGCGCACTGGCTTTTGTCGTAATCGTCTCCACCTTTTTCCTCCTATCACTATTCTCATCCCATGAAATTCCGGTCTCCTTCAGCAAGCAAAAAGATGAGGTTGCCTCCGTACTCAAGCGCTATCCGAAAATCGAATACACATTCAATCCTCCTACCGGAAAACTTTTCCTGGTAGGTCATGTTCTTAATGAAGTGGAATATGAAGAGATGCTTTTTTTGCTCAATCAGCTCCCCTTTTTGAAAAATGTGGAGGATACAGTGGTTATCGATGAGCTAGTCTGGCAAAATGCGAATGCACTCATCCAAACAAATCCAAACTGGAAAGGAATCTTGATACAGGCGATTGCGCCCGCAGAGTTTGTTTTGCGCGGGTACCTGGAAACTATCGATCAGCAGGCCGAACTTCTCGAGTACATAGCCCTCAATTTCACCTATTTGAACCAACTTAAAAATGAGCTTGTGATCAATGCTTTGATTCAACAGAGGGTTCAGTCTATTCTTACAAGAAGCGGCTTCGGAACCGTCTCCTTCAACTACTCAATGGGGGAACTTGTCCTTTCAGGACCCGTTGAAAAAGGGCAGGAACGCACATTCAAAAAAATCGTCGATCAAATCACCGAAATCAAAGGGGTTGAAAATGTCGAATCGATCATCACCTACACAAGTGAATCTTCAGCACGAATAGACATTAGCTCAAAATATCAAGTGAATGGCAGCTCTATTAAAGATGGGATAGAGGCATTTGTGTTGATCAATGGCAGGATTCTTTCTAAAGGAAAAATGCTCGATGGTATGTTGATCACAGCGATCACATCAAAAGAGATCTTACTGGAAAAGGATGGGGTAAAATATAAAATTGACTTCAATTCTTAACTTATGAGATTTAAAGACTTAAAAGAAGAAATGTTGGTAAGACATGTTGGGACAAAATAATTCGGGGCGAGAAATTTTCAAGTTCGACTTGGAAAATGAACTCAAAGACCCAAAAAAAAAGGCCTTAATCCAGGAAAAAAGTGAAAAAAGGATTCAAGAGCTCAAAACTCTGATTCATAACGGGACAAATCCTGCAGAGTTTGAAGATGTAGGACATCTTCTGCACGGCTATCTTTCCCTAGAAAAAATCCTCAAACATTCTACTAGGTGGGCATAGTATGACCGTACCAAGTGATAAGATTGGATTCTACCTGATGATCAATAAGTACACTGACGCTCAAGGCAAGGTAGCGCGTCTTGTGGCATCATTGGCGAAAAACATGTCTTCGGTATCCCCGGGCAGTTTTTTAATGTTGCAATTCATGATGGGTAATTTGACCCAAATCGGAGATTCCATATCTAACGTGATCAGCAGTTTGAATGGTATTGCAAAAAACTCTATCTCGAATATGCGCGGATAGTAAGGAGACACTATGTTGCAGTTTATTAAAAATCACAAAAAAGATTTTGTCCTTCTCCTTGAGTCGGGATTTGTGGCTATTATGCATCAAGATGAAGATAGCGCTGTCAAATTATTCAAGGCGGCCGAAATCCTTGATCGGGACAATGTGATGCCAAAGATCGGCCTTGGCTACATGCATTTGCTCAAATTGGAGCTCAAACCTGCGATTGTGCATATCAAACAAGCCCTTTTAAAAGAGCCTCACAACGAGTTTGCCCAGGCCCTTCTCGGATTGTGCCTCACATTCAGCAACGACATGTCGGCAGAAGGGGCAAGTATGCTTCACAATACACATGACAAAACTAAAGACCCCGAAATACGTAAATTGACAGAAAACGCCAGTTATTTCTACGAAAATTTTATCAAAGCTCCCCCCTCTCCCTCTGAAATCAGCAGCCACAAAAGAAGATAAACCATGGCAGACAACGACGTTCCCCCAAAACTTTCCGACCCCTCCAGTATACCCGGTATGACACCGATCGACCAGAACACCAGCTCAGAAGCGGGGAAACGCCCTTTTGCCGATTACATGAGAGAAGAGCCCGCAAACAAGGTGCAGCAAAGCCCCACCCCTATGCAGGCCCTTTCTCCACAATCCAATATTAGTGGCCCCCCCACTATGGATTCGGTTCAGCAGCAAATGAAGATAACTTCCACGCAACTGGGCGACATCAACCAAAAATTGAATACCCCGAACCTGAAACTGAAACCGTCTCAAAAATTTCTAGTGCGCAGCAAACTTGAGGATGCCCATACAAACATCCGCGAAGCTGCACAAAAAGTGGGTGTCGACACAGGTCCCGACGTAGACACTAAAGCGCTACAGAACCCTATAGCTAAATTTATCGCCTTGATTGGGGACGGACAAGAGCAGCTCGAAAGTGCCCAGGCGATGATCACAAAATATTCTCAAGACGGACAGACGATGAATCCGGGAGACCTTCTTTTGGCTCAGGTGAAATTAAATCGGGCGCAGCAACAATTGGATTTTTCTTCGATTGTTTTGTCTAAAGCAATTGAAGGCATCAAATACCTTTTCAACACCCAGATCTAGCGGGCTTTTTTATGGATTTTGACTCGGTCTTTAAACAGCTAGATGAGATCTCGCTGACGGCCATGAACGGTCGTATCACCGAAATCGTCGGCCTCTTGATCAAGGCGGTCGTACCCGAAGTGAAGATGGGTGAAATTTGCATGATCAAACGCCCAGGAACCCCCTTATTGGCAGAGGTTGTCGGATTTACAAAAGATGAGGTGTTTCTTTCCCCGATGTCGGAAATGACGGGAGTAGGCCCCTCCTCCGAGGTGGTTCCGCTGAAAACAACGTTGCATATCAAAGTAGGACCGGAGTTGCTCGGACGTGTTTTGGACGGGCTTGGCAACCCTTTGGACGAAGAAGAAAAAGGTCCTCTTAACCTCCAAGAAACTTACCCTGTCATGTCTCCCCCACCCGATCCTTTAAAGAGGAAAATGATTGAGACTCCCATTTCTACCGGTATCCGTTGCATAGACGGTGCCCTCACCTGCGGTGAAGGGCAGCGTGTCGGAATATTTGCTGCAGCCGGTGGTGGAAAGTCGACTCTATTAGGGATGATCGCCCGTTACGCGCGCGCCGATGTGAACGTGATTGCTTTGATTGGGGAAAGGGGGCGCGAGCTTAGGGAATTTCTTGAAAATGATCTTGGTCCGGAAGGGATGGCAAGATCGGTTGTGATCGTCTCCACCTCAGATCAAGCCGCCCAGATGCGTTTGACGGCAGCTTATGTTGGTACCGCCATCGCAGAGTATTTTCGGGACCAGGGGAAAAAAGTCATTTTGATGATGGATTCGGTGACCCGTTTTGCCCGGGCTTTACGGGAAGTGGGACTTGCCGCAGGCGAACCCCCTGCAAGAGCTGGCTTTACCCCTTCGGTTTTTGCAACACTCCCACGCCTTTTGGAGCGCTCGGGAAATTCCGATAAAGGCTCTATCACAGCATTTTACACCATATTGGTTGCCGGAGATGACCTCAATGAACCTGTATCGGATGAAGTTCGTTCCATCCTTGATGGCCACATTATTTTGTCAAGCGAACTTGCCCGGCAGTACCATTACCCGGCGATCGATGTCCTCTCGTCGGCAAGCCGTATTTTAAGCCATGTCTGCTCTAAAGAGCAGATGGAGCTCATCGGGAAGATCCGCGAGGTTTTAGCTAACTATCGAAAAAACGAACTTTTGATCCGTATCGGCGAGTACAAACCGGGCTCTGATAAAGCCGCCGATTATGCTATCAAGTATATCGAAAGGGTGCAGCGTTTTTTAAAGCAAGGGGTCGCCGAAAAATCCACGTATGAAGAGACCCTGCAGCAACTAAGGGCCCTATTTAGGTGAAAAAGCCGAAATATCCGCTCGAAGAAATCGAACAAATCAAAAAAAAACGGCTTGAAGAGGCTGAAAAGAGCCTACAGGAAAAAAAACAATTTCTCGAAAAAGAGCAAAAAAAGCTCGATCAATACACCAAAGAACTTGAACTCGTAAAACAACACAAAATCGACAAAATCCGCCAAATGATGGACGAGATGGAAAAAGGGACCACAAGCGATCAGATCATTATCAAAGAGCGGTATCTTAAAGTGGTTGTTGAAGAGAAGCTTAAAAAAGAGCATGCAAAAGTTGTTGAACAACAAAAAGAAGTGAAAAAAGCGGTTGATGAGGTAGAAAAAGCTAGAGTCCTTCTTGAACAAAGACGCCAGGATGTCGAGAAATTGCGTTTGCACAAGGAGGATTGGGAGGTCGATATGCGCCGCCTTGAAGTTGCCGAAGAGAACAAAGAGACCGATGAGATCGGAACTACCATTCATACAGCCCGTAAATATAAACCCGGTGGAAAATAGACCCTTTTAGATACTCGCTGAGATCCTAAAAACGGACCTAAATACTATTTAAAAGACTATAATCTTGATTGAGAGAGGGGTTTTATCCCCTCTCTTTGAAAAACTCTCTTGATTTTTTTCAAATGTATCCTTTAAGCGTAGGTTATGTGCTAAAAGTACAACCCTGGATTTGTATTTTTTTCTCTGCATTTTTTTTTAGAAATATCTAACCTAGCAAGAGGTCGCATGCCAAATCCTTATCCCGTTTCAGGCCAGCCGCAACGAGACCCCCTTGAGGTGGGAAAAAATGCACCTACCCCAGAAAAATTTAAGAAGGTGATGGGCGTTGACGATAGCGATGCTTCCCAACAGCAAAACAAACGTAATCCGACAAGGCAAACCGACGAGGAAGAGGGGGAAGAGGACAAACAAATCGAGGCAAAACCCGATCTTTTCTCGGAACTGATGTCGAAAAAACAGAGCACCAAAATCTCCCTTGGAGCTACACGACAAACTACCCAGGAGGTAAGCAATAACGGTGGCGATAACGAAAATCTTTTTAAAAATATCTCTGAACCGTCTACATCGACAGATCAAGACTCAATCAATTTAAAAAATAAAGATGCCGACCAAAACCAAAATGGGCCCTCTTATACCTCCCCACCAACTCAGTCAACTCCGCCTTCAATTGCATCAACCCCAACCGACATCTCGGAGGAAGGGGAAGTTCCGTTGGCAAATAAAAAATCGCACGACCACTTCAAAGAACTTGATGCTATTGAACAAAAATTAAAAAAGCTGCATCCGTCCCATCCCAAAGTACCAACCGAGTCAACTCACATGAGTACCCCTCCACAGTCCTACGGTACACCTTTGAAACAACCTCATGAAGGGCACCCCCCCCTGGTCTCTATACATCACGAAAAAGTCCCAAATCACGTTTCCAAAAATGAAAAAAAAGAAGAAGGGAAACCCGCCCCTCCACAGTCCTACGGTACACCTTTGAAACAACCTCATGAAGGGCACCCCCCTCTGGTCTCTATACATCACGAAAAAGTCCCAAATCACGTTTCCAAAAATGAAAAAAAAGAAAAAGAGAAACCCGCCCCACCACAGTCCGACGGTACACCTTTGATACAACCTCATGAAGGAGACCCCCCTCTGGTCTCTATACATCACAAAAAAGTCCCAAATCACGTTTCCAAAAAAGAAAAAAAAGAAAAAGAGGTGCCCGTATTGCCCTCACCCTCTCTTATACCCTCAAAACAACCCCAAGAAGATCCTCAGCCTCTACAGGTTCCTGCCGCGATTGCGACCTCCTCTAATAGCCCTCTTGCCACAACACCCCCTTACGCACAATTTCCCCCTCAAGTTTTTGAGCTCTTTCAAAAACTCGTCGGTATGATGACCGTTATGCAATTTCAAGGAAAAACCACCACATCGATTGTTCTTCATGTGCCTAATTCCGGTCTTGACGGGGCACATATCGATATTGAACATTACGACACCGCTCCCCACGCGTTCAACATCAGTTTTTTCTCATCTCCCGAGGGTCAAAAAATTCTCGACGCCAATATCGCAACACTCGAGCAACAGCTACGCAGCAATCTCCCTCAATTTGAGATCTCGGTTAAAAAGCCCCTTTTGCTTAGTGAGACAAGAGAGGAGCGCCGTCGCCGTGAAACCCAGGTCAAAAGAAGCAAAGGGTAAAACATCTCTATAGGGAAAGAACCACCAAAAGCAAAGTTATCACATCCCTAAGGATCATAGAAAACGGGAAAAATTTCCCTCTCTTTACCAAATAGTTTCCATGTTATCTCTGGATTTTAAATCCTTTTTTGATGTTAAATCAGATATAAAAGAATCGATCTTTTTTCGAAAATCGACTCTAAAGTAGCTTGAATAGTCTTTGAATTAAGATTGAACCTTTTTTCTTAAAGATTGGTTCAAATTTTTTGTCAGCTTTAGCGGCGCCAAAGCAGGCCATGTTCTTCAAAAAGGGAGCTGAGAGGTGGGCAAAAAGATGAGGATAAAATTAACGAAAAAAGGCCCCACCCTAATTTAAAAGACTATATAAGAGATCCACATGAAGGTGAACAGTAAATCTTCAAGTTGCCCCATGAACGTTTTTTAAATAGACGGTTGTTAGCTATAGGAGGTGACCATGTTAAAGCTTGTTCAAGGAATTCTAGAGTTCAGAAAACTTCACTTAAGCGATTACAGAAACCGGTTTAGCCACCTGGCTATGGGACAAAAGCCCGACTCGCTTTTCATCACATGCTCCGATAGTCGAGTGGTCCCAAATTTGTTCACATCAACGCACCCGGGGCACCTGTTCGTTCTTCGCAACGCCGGAAATATTATCCCCCCCTACCATGTTCTTTGCTCTGAACGGGCCAGCATCGAGTTCGCTGTAAGCCAGTTGCCGATCGAAAATATCATTGTTTGCGGCCACAGCAACTGCGGAGCTATGCAAGCGATTATGGGGGGGACAGAAGCTCTCCCTGAAAGTCTGCAATTTTGGCTTTCTTTCGGACAAAACCCAAAAGAATGTCCGTCTATTGAAAGTTTGGCTAAAGAAAATATCCTTAAGCAGATCGAACATCTCAAAACTTTCCCCCTTATCAAAGAAAAATACGACCAGGGGCTGTTAAAACTTTGGGGCTGGTACTTTGATGTCGGTACGGGGGATACCTTTGCTTACGAGGAGGAGCTGAAAAGCTTTATTTTGATAGATGCTGTCGAAGGGGAGTACATCTTGGCCCGCCTCAAAAACCTCCGGGAAAAACATGAGAATTTAAATTCTCACAAATCCCCATAATCCTTATGCTTGAAAGTGTATGGAAATTTCAAGGCAACTTTGTACTTACAAACAAAAAGAATCGACATCTAAAGTTCCGAAACCCTTTGATACCGATGACAATCTTTTTCTCCCTATGTGTCCTCAACTCCCCTCCCCGTTTCAGCTCCTTTCCTTCACCGGGAATGAACCAAACGATGAATCAAAGAAAATAGATCTTTTTTTTACTGAAGCAAAACATCAGGTTCTTCAAGCTTTTGAATGCCGAAAAAAAGAGGGATTTGAAGCAACAAGGTTTCAGCTTGCGAGCCCGCTCAAAACTCTTGAGGAGACTATCCAGTTTGAAGTGCGCTATTACGACACTGCACAAATGGAGATCCAATTAGAAATACAGGGTTCCGATAAAGCTCTGGAGCTTTTGATTCCAAGTCTTCAAGACCTCTACAATCAGATTGCCTCTTCCGTTTTTCCCTATGAATTGCGCCTCATTTTACCTCCTTCTGTTCAGAATAACCCCCGGCATGCATCTACAATAAAAAATCTTTGCAAAGAACAAAGAACTGTGTATCGTGTGAATGAATATGAACAAGCATTCTAGCTGGATCAAAAAACTCCGTTTCCTGTTGCCTGAAGAAGTGCGCGCCTCTCCATTTGGAGGTGTCCCGAAACTGCACCTTGCCGAGCTGGAGCCCATTTTGAAAAAACACCTGCACGCTGCTGAAACTTTGGTGGAGATGCAATCTATTTCCACCTCAGATCTTGACACCGTATACCATGAACTCGGGCCTGAACCCTACGTGCAGGCAGTCCATTTAGAACCTATAAAGGCCCCTGTATTCCTTTTATTTAGGGGTCAAGATATCGAAAAGGGGCATCTTTATCTCACGAAAGGGAACCTCCCTAGCTCTACCGAGATTCTTAAAGGGGTCGTGAAATTTTTAGCTCTCAAGGGGTTGGCAGCGATAGAAGAGATGCATCTTTTCAAGGGTCTCTCGATGACATTAGCAACCGCACAACCCTCTGAAGGGTTGTTTGAAGTCTTTGACTTTCTTTTGCAAATACCCGGACTTTCTTTAACACCAAGACTTATTGTTCCGGTAAAAACACTAGAAAAGATCAAAGAGTTCTACCATCACCATCCTGTCTCGCATCAAGAGGATCATCCCGACATCGATGTGCCTGTCCATATCGTGCTAGGAGGAGTCCGCTTGACACAAAAAGAGATCAAGAGTCTAGAAGCGCTCGATCTTGTCCATTTGGAGGCAATTTCAAAAGAGGTCCTTGATAAAAACTACTTGGTGCATATCTGCTATCAAGATACCCTATTGCTCAGCGCCGAATATAAGGATGCTCATTTGCACCGGTTCACACCTCTTTCCATAAAACCTCAGGAGAAATTTATGTCCTCAAGAGATCATGAAGATGAAGAAGAGACCTTTGATGATGAAAAGAGTTTCGAACATCAAGAAGATGAGGGGAATCTTTTGGAGGATGGAGAGGAGCTAGGTGAACAAACGGCACATGCGGACCATACGACTTCTCATACGACAGCTCACAAAAAAAATGTTGTTCTGGATGAGATTGCTCTCAACTGCAAAATCGAATTGGGTTCGATAGCGATCCCCTACAAGACCTTGGCCCATTTAAACTCCGAGAGTACCCTTAAAGTCGATCTGGACCCAAAGACAGTCTATTTGACGCTAAACGGGCAGATCCTTCGCCGTGGAGAAATTGTCGAATTTGATCAGCAACTTTTTTTCAAAGTTATAGAATAGATGGTCCAGTTTTACCATGAACCCACCGTCAGATTGCGCGCCGAGACGATCGCCTCAGATCTACCGGGAAAAATCGGCCCCTACCGTATAGAGAAGCTTCTCACAACAGGAGCGCTCTCCCGCCTGTATCTGGGTATGGATGAGGAAAAGCGGGAGTTGGCGGTGCTTAAAGTTTTAAGCCACGATGTTCTAAAAGATCCGGAAAGAAAAAAAATCTTCCTCAAGGAAGGGGCCATCCTAAAAGAGCTCTCCCACGCGAATATCGTCCGCTATTTAGGCGAGGGGGCCTATGAAGACGGGATGTACATAGCGGTAGAATTTGTCCCCGGAATCTCCTTGAAGCAATTTATTTTGCAACGCTCGTTATCACTAAAAAGATCGATTGAAATCGTCACAAAAACGCTGTACGCCCTACTGTATCTCCATTCAGTAGGGATCGTACACAGAGATCTAAAACCAGAGAACATCCTGATCACAGAGACATCCGAAATCAAATTAGTCGATTTTGGAATCGCTGGGACTCAAGAGGAACTTTTAGAAGGGCCTCTCTATGGAACCCCCTCCTACATGCCTTTGGAGGCAAGAGGGGGATCTAAGAAAGTCCAAACCCGTAGCGATGTCTATGCTATGGGTGTCATTCTCTACGAACTTATTTTAGGGCGAGTCTCTCTTGGAAGGATCGATCTGGAGCTCATTCCAAAGCATTTGCGCGAAATAGTAAAAAAAGCCACTCAGACTGACCCGATCGGTCGTTACGAGGATGTGATGGAGATGATAGCAGATCTCTCTGTCTATCTCAAAAAAGGCCTTCTGGCAAAAGAGGAGAGCTCTGAAGACACATTGAAAGATCTCCTTGAAAGCATAGAACAGAGCAGGCGCCTGCTGATAGCTCCCATCCCCAAAGCGCTGATGGATCTTTCGGTAGAATTGGCCCTCAACCTCAACCCCAAAGGGGCAAACTACGCCGTTTTGCATCATATTTTGCCTGACGGCTCTTATCTTGCGCTGATAGCCTCTAGCCCAGAAACAGATATGCAATCTCTTTTGGAGCTCAAAACTGTCATGGAAAGGGGAAAGCTTCTTTTAGAGTGGATGACGGTAAAAAATGAGTTTTCCCTTTCCAAATTTCTTGAGCGGCTCGAGAATAGTGCGAGTTATCTACTACATTTGCAACTTTTGCATGTGAGCACGACAGAAAACCTTTTCAACCTTTTCTCGTTTGGGAACGCATTTATTGCCCACCACTCGTATACATCAAACACCCTGCGTACCCTTGAGGCTACCGGCCGCCTTTTCGGTAACAGCGGCCCCTTTCCAAATCCCATCCAGGACCGTCTCGATTCGCTCGATACAATTATAATTGGAATCGACGGAAGGAAACTGGAACTCACAAAGGTATCACCGGACTCCTTTACAAAGGATATCTTTCAAAAAAATTCTATAGGGAATTCCCCCGCAGCCCTAGTAATCCGCCGTCTTGACTGAACCCCCTCCCTTTTCGTTTATTTGTCTTTTTCTTTTGAATGCTATATAATAGCAATACTTATTGAATATTTTAAAAAATAGTTATGATTTCCCTCTTTCTTCTCCCTTTGGCTCTATTTGGCAAGGCAAATGGAACTGTTGATACCCCTGCAAATAAAGTCCAAACTGTTATTTTTGACTTCGGAAATGTTGTCGTCCAAAAGGATACGCGGCTTGTGGAGGCATTTTTGTCTCAAGAGCTGGAGATTAGCGAAGAAACTGCAAAAGAAATTCTGAAGGAAAGGAAAGAAGCCCTTCTACAGGGGATTGAGGATAAAACTTTTTTTAAAAATATTTTCAAAAATTTTGGTAAAGAGATGCCCTCTTCTTTTCTTAAACAATTTAAAAAAGAGATCAAAGGCTCCATTTTAATAGATAAGAAAGTCTTTAAAATTATCCAAGCTCTCAAGAAACAAAAAAATGTGATTCTTTTTTCGAACACTGAGAAACACAAAGCCGATTTATACAAAGAGCTCGGCTATTATGAGCCCTTCGAGGAATTGATTTTGTCGTACGAGATCGGGCTACGCAAACCCCAAAAAGAGGCCTACCAGTTTGTCATTGAAACAATCGGCGTTGAGCCCTATAGGTGTCTTTTCATCGATGATAAACTAGAAAATATTCTCGTTGCAAAAAAACAATCCTGGAATGCTATCTGGTTTCACGATGCTGAACAATTAGAAAAAGAGCTCTACGACCTTGGCTTTCGACTCGATTGCGATCCAATCGGTGATGAAACGGTCCCTTTTTAGCTACCTATTCGTTGAGTGATTTCTATTTTTTTATTGTTCTTCTCATAGTTACGAACAATTTCTAACGAGCTCTATTGCAATAATTAAGATATTTTTCTATGTAGGGGGCATATGGTGCCGGCCTTTAAAAGATATGTACTTTTCTACTGCTTGACCGCATCGATCATCCCGTTTGGGCTGAACGCTTGGGGCCGTCCCAAACAAAAAATGTCTCGCGAATCGCGTTATAAAATCAATTTCAGCCAAGTGAAAGTCGAGGAATTTATTGGGTTTCTCAGCGAAATAGCCGGGCTCAATTTCGTATTCAACCCAGCTGAGTTGAATTTTTCGATCAATTTGGTTTCCGATGAAGAGATGACCGTAGAAACGATTGTGTCGGGTTTCGTGCAAATCTTGAGAATACAGGGATTCAGCATCCTTGAAGAAAACGGAACGCTCGTCATTCACCAAAATCCGGACATCAAAGAGATGCCCCAATTATTTGGGTCCAATCTTAATAAAGGGGAAACCGTCGCTCCGATAGTCACAAAAATCTATCAAATTAGAAATAGCCCCGTTGCGACAATTTTGACTCTACTCCAGCCCTATTTATCCTCCACATGCGTGATCGGAGCATTCCCCGAGCGGAAGCTTATCATCATATCCGATGTTATACAGAATATCCTCTCGATCGATTCTTTGGTTAAAGCAGTCGATCAACCGGAGACTGGTGCGGTCAGCGTTCCTTACGAAACGGTATTTTTCCAGCCAACAGAGCTTATTTCGATTGCAGCACCTATTTTAGACACCATTTGCGGCCAGAAAAGCTACTCCTTGCTTCCTCAGGAGGAGACGCAAAGGGTTTTTATTGTCGGCAGTCAAGAACTCACTGAAAAGGTGCTAGATCTCTTTCAGCAGATCGAAGAGAAAGCCTCAAAGCAACAAGGTTCGATCACAAACAGTAACATCTATCTTTATAAAGGGATCCACCGTTCCATCCAGTCAATCTCGACCGCACTGAGAGCCATATCTAAGGATTCGAAAACAAGCGGGTATAGCTCAACCGGATTCACTAAGCTTATGAACGATGCAACTTTGATCGCTCCCGATTTCATCCTTTTTATTGGTGAACCTGTTGAAATCAGCAAGGTACAAAGTCTCATCAAAACCATAGACACACCGCAACTGGTGAAATCGGATCTCACATTTTCCATCTTAAAACTCAAGTTCGCATCTGGAAAAATGGTGATTGACCAGTTGCGATCGATGGCAAAAGATATCCCGGATGACACTGCAAACGGCGATTTTTTGAATGCGATGGATACACTCAAGTGGAACAAAGATACTAATTCTATCGTTGTCCAGGGATCACCACACACTATTCAGGAAATCACCGATCTTATTTCGAAAATCGACCAGCCGACGACATCATCAGCCGGCTTTACGATCATCAAGCTGCAGAATGTATCCGGTAAATTCGTCGAAGAGCAATTAGATCGAATGGCATCGCAGCTGCCCGATACTCCCGAAAACATGGGATTTATCCAGGCAGTAAGGGACGTGCAGTGGAACAAAACAAATAATACGCTCACCATCCGCGGAAGCCCGCAAATCATCCAACAGCTCCAAGAGATTATAACCAAACTCGACATCCATACTGTTTCAACGACGCGATATATAATCTATAAACCAGTCCATATGAGCGCAGCCGAAATGATCAAATCTCTGGAGGGGATCACGAGCGACCTCGAAAAATCGGGAACCGCAGATCCAAGCCTCATACAAACACTTAAAGGGATCAAGCTCGTAAAGAACTCGAATTCTATCATAGTGAGCGGTAGCGAGATCAATATTGGAAAAGTTCGCGACATGATCAATGCTATCGATTCGCAAACGAAACTCCCGGCGCCGGTAGTATCAACCGGCTTTTCGATCATCAAACTGCAAAATGTCCCCGGCAAATTCGTCGAAGAGCAACTGGATCAAATGGCATCCCAGCTACCCGACTCACCCGAAAACATGGGCTTTATCCAGGCAGTAAAAGATATCCAATGGAACAAAGCAAACAATACGCTTACCATTCGCGGAACCCCGCAGGTGATCCAACAACTGACCGAGATCATCACCAAACTCGACATCCATACTGTCTCCTCAACGCAGTATATTATCTACAGACCAACCCATATGAGCGCAGCCGAAATGATCAAATCTCTGGAGGGGATCACGAGCGACCTCGAAAAATCGGGAACCGCAGATCCAAGCCTCATACAAACACTTAAAGGGATCAAGCTCGTAAAGAACTCGAATTCTATCATAGTGAGCGGTAGCGAGATCAATATTGGAAAAGTTCGCGACATGATCAATGCTATCGATTCGCAAACGAAACTCCCGGCGCCGGTAGTATCAACCGGCTTTTCGATCATCAAACTGCAAAATGTCCCCGGCAAATTCGTCGAAGAGCAACTGGATCAAATGGCATCCCAGCTACCCGACTCACCCGAAAACATGGGCTTTATCCAGGCAGTAAAAGATATCCAATGGAACAAAGCAAACAATACGCTTACCATTCGCGGAACCCCGCAGGTGATCCAACAACTGACCGAGATCATCACCAAACTCGACATCCATACTGTCTCCTCAACGCAGTATATTATCTACAGACCAACCCA
>Ga0194124_10001685_pt1 | contig 26963 bp, 28 predicted proteins | sample TA2KigCas0mmetaG_FD_148605 | JGI IMG/M metagenome (GOLD analysis project Ga0194124, IMG submission 148605) | Freshwater microbial communities from Lake Tanganyika, Tanzania - TA2015031 Kigoma Deep Cast 0m | ecosystem: Environmental > Aquatic > Freshwater > Lake | place: Tanzania: Lake...
AATATATTTTAATATATAAATTTTTCAATATCTTTTTTATGTATAGTTGATATTTTCTCTAAAAATTTTTGTTCATTTATTGTATTTGGATGTTCTTTATAAAATTTAATATCTTCATCTGTAATATATTCACTATATTCAATACTTTGTGATTTAAGATATTCTATACCATGCAAAACATTTCCATATATCAGAGTATTTTGTCGAATTATATTACATATTTTTTGCATTTCATTTTCAGTATCATTATTATATAATTTGTTAACAATTTCTATATTTATGGGATTTAACCAAAATCTGCTTGGTGTAAAATTTGTTACTTCAACAATCCATAACAATTCTTCTAATAATAATATACCTGGAATTGCAACTTCATGTTCATCTGTCCACATCATATCTGGTTTATCAGCCAAATATATTCCCTTATGATCATTAATTTTAAAACACAAAACATAACCATTGCCATTTGCAGTAGCTCCCAAAGACTGTTTGACAGAAAATTCAGCGGCAATAGTTAATTTAGTAGTCGTGTGAATTACAGCTGTAATGCTGCCTGCTTTTTGCATTCCACCTCCTAAATTTCCTGCTAAATCAATTTGTCTACAATTAAATCTTTTTGTTAATTCATTAATTGATGCAGACAACCCACCCTTCCTAAACTCATCAATTAATTCTTCAAATGTCATTTTAAATATAGAGTTTATCATTAATCCTCTATACACTATACCATCTTTATAAAAAAAATCTTTAGAATAATTTTTTAATGGCACGCCTTTACACCCTTGAAGATTTAAAATGAGACAAAAAAATGTCAAAAAATAAAACTTCAAGGTTTGCCCGTTGCAGAGCGTGTAAATTATGATTTTGTTAAGGCGACAACCTTAACTGATTTTTTGGCTTTCTTTTGAACGACTTTCTTAACTTTCTCTTTTTTAGGTTTTTCTACTTTGATATTATCATCCTTCTTTTCCCTACATAAATATTTTGGTCGTTCTAATCCATTAATTGCATTTTTTGCAATTCTATATATATTTGTGGCACCATTTACATCTCTATTCCATACATTAAAACAGTTCTTACAACTGATTAACCCATGAACTAAGATATTACCACTTTTATATGGTTTTGGATTTTCTCTAATTTGAAATTTTTCACATCTTCCTATTTCTTCTTTACATATTGAACACATACAACTTGTTCTAAATTCATCAACTAAATATGTTTTGTAATTATTTTGTCTAAATAATGTTCTCATTCCTTTCCCCTTGATTGGTTCTTTATACTTCATATGTTGTTTTTGTTCAAAGTCTCCTAGGCATATAATTACATCTTCTGGTTTTCCAAATATTTTTTTAAAATTATTTATTAATTTTTGTTCATTTTTCTTTCTATTGATATAACCATTTAGTTTAAGTTTTCTAAATATATATTTTTCATAAAACTTATATAATTTATTATTGATATCACTTTTCTTTTTTATGTATTCCTTAAAATCTTTTATTGTTAATGTTTTTCTGTTGAGTTTAGATAATTCAGTTTCATATTCAATTATTGTTTTCCCATCTATTTTTTCTTTCTTAAATTCTAAAATTATTTTTGCATATTTTTTAATTTTACATTCTTTTCTTCTACTGTCTTGAGTATATCTAAATTCATTTGCATCTTTATTATCATTATTAACACAATATAAAATATCAGATTTTCCCGGATCAATTGCTACAATCTTTTTATTTTTTATGTTTGTATAATCACTTAATTCATCTATATATTGTTCAGTATTTGAACCAACTTTAATATTTGGTATTCTTTTACCTATTAAATCATTTCTTAACATTAAAATAGAGCAACTAACTCCATCTGTTTCTATCATATGATGAAAAGTATATTTTGGTTTCTTAAAACATTGTCTTTCTGTCCTAAAAAAGAATTCCCAAATTTTATTTTCATATTTTTTCAAATTACCTTCTAATAAATAATCTGTCTTATTACCTTGTTTTTGTGTAAAAAGTAAATGAACTAATGTAGTTGTATCTAATTTTATGCTTTTCATAATAATATCATTTCTCATAGGAAAAACATTGTAAATCATAACTTTATCTTTTTCTACTTCTTTCATCATTCTAATCATACAAGGTAAATAATCTTGTGGATTACATTGTAAATCATAATATAAATTATCTTTTTGGTATTTATCTTTATTTGGTGTTATTGTTTTTTTTATTTCTTTTATCCAATTGTGATATTTTATATCTGATTTATATTCTGTTGTTATTTCAAGTATATCAGTTTTAATTTTTCTTAATTGTTTGCAAAATTCATTAACTATTTCTTTTTGTTTATCTTCTTCTTTATTTTCTTCTTTTATTTTAAGAATTGTTTCTTTTTTCTTCCAAACAATATTAACATATCTTTCAATATATTCAACATAATGTAATTTAATATTATTTTCATACATTGTAATTATTCCTATTGTAAGATAATCTAAAACTGTATTAAGATGAGTATAGTCTAAATCTGTATCTTTAATTAATGGTTTGTAATCAGAATTATAAAAAGCTGTTAATTTATCTTTTAGTTCTTTAATTTCTTTTTTTGGCGGTCTCCCTGATGTGCTTTCATTACACAAAATTTTCATACAAGAATTAACAAATACTTTATCGATTTCTGGTAGTTTATTATTCTTTTCAAAATAATCTAATAGATAAAGTTTTATAAACATCAATGTATTAATTACAATCTTATTACATTTAATGACTGCATCTGTAATTTTAGGTAAATTGATATCTGGATTTTTAAGAACATGTTTAAGTGGTATCTTAACACATTTGAAATAATCAGTCGGTTTATCTGGTGGTTTAGTCTTTTTTTCTTCTATAACACTCATAATAATATGATATATTTATATAACTTTATATATATTTTAATTTCAAAAAATAAACGCAATAATTTTTACAATAATTTATTTTATCATTAATATTATATAATGGATTATAAAGATAAATATATAAAATACAAGACAAAGTATTTGGAATTAAAAAATATGGATATGAACAATCAAATTGGTGGAGGAAAAAAATTGAAAAAAATATTTAAAAATAAATCACATAAATTAAATAATAAAATGAATAAAATAGATTATATTGAAAATTTATCAGAACCTTGGTTTACTTTAATAAGTCTTGGACTTAAAACGGTTGAAGGACGCAAAAACAAAGGTAGATTTAAAGAAATGCGTGTTGGTGATATTGTTGAATGGACAAATGAAAATTTCTTAACGAGACAAGTTTTGACAAGAATAACAGGAAAAGCAGAATACAAAACTTTTGCAGAATATTTAGAAACTGAAGGACTTGATAAATGTCTTCCAGGAATGCCAACTTTAGAGCATGGTTTAAGTGTATATTTTAAATATTTCACAAAAGAAGAAGAAACAGAATTTGGTGTCGTAGCAATTCGTTTAGAATTAATTTGACATAATTATAGTTAATATTTTAATTATAATAATTCAAAAATATATTTCTTTGTTCTAATATCTTCTTTATCATCTTGTTTTATTCTATAATCATAACTATTTAATTTATATTTACTTTTAGTTAATTGTCTAATAATTGATAAATATGGTCTTTTTGCTTTTGTGGGTTCTGATGCTCCTATTATAGTTGAAAAACTATAATATTTTCTTATTTCTGGTATTAATTTTAATATTTTATCTTGTTTTATTTTATCATTATCAAGATTATATAAAATAATACTATTTTCATTATCCAATTCTAAAATATTAATAATTTTATCAACTAATTCATTTTGTTCTTTTTTATATAAAATACTTTTAAGTTTCATAATATTATATGATTATATTATGAAATTTTTATATAATTTAATCCTTATAATTTTTTGGTTTTCTTTTTAATGTAGAATCTTTTTTAACATAATCTTTATAAGCATCTTTATTATAAGCATTCTCAAAATAGTTCTTATAATTTTCTTTTTTAACTTGTTTTATGGCATTTTTAATTTCTATAACTAATTCATCATATTTTAATACTTGTTTATTTAATCTTAAGTAATGTTTTATTTGATTAAACCAATTTTCTATTGTATTGCACTTAGGGGTATATGGGATTGAAAATAAATATTTATTGCCACTATTTATAATTGCTTGTTTTACATATTCATTATTATGACTACCAGCATTATCTAAAATAATTAAATGATTTTTATATTTATTAAATATATTTGCCTCTAAAAATTCTACAAATCTTTCTTTAGTCATACCACCTTCTTTATATAAAGTTGCACCAAAACATTTAGAATTTGAGATAGCACATAGTAAAGTAAATTTTCTAAATACATAGTTGTCATCAGTTTTTACAACACATCTTTTACCTAAGGTACATTTTGAAAATATAGGTAATATTGCAGGTTGTATAGAAGTTTCGTCAAGGCATATTATTTTATTAAGTGAATATTTATCAACTTCTTTATAAAATGCTTTTAATTCTTTTTCAATATCTGTGGGTTTTCCATATCTTTCTTTTGGATAATGTTCGTGTCGTGTTCTTTTTCTGGTTATATTATTATCTCTTACTACTTGACCTAAATGTTGAGATGTAATATCAAAATCTTTATATTTCTTTTTAACTATTTTATGTAATTCTTCCATTGTAATTTGTTCATTTTCTTTTAATTTTTGTATAGCATATTTAACTTGTTCCTTAGTTATTTTGTAAGATTTAGGTATTCTACTTAGTCTTTTAATTTCTTCTAACTCTTCATATCTTTTAACCCATCTATATAAAGATTGTTTTGGACAATCAAAAATTTTGTCTCATTTTAAATCTTCAAGGGTGTAAAAGTATAAGAACAGATTGAATCGTCTTTCATTTTTGTTTCGAATGGAAAACTGCTTGATTGTATCGCTTTTTTTAATTCATCGTCCAACAATTTACTTCCGCCATATTTTAATGATTTATATTTTGCTTTATATTTTAAATATTTATATTTAAAATAATTTTCCATATATAATATATTTATAAAAAAGAAAATTAAAAAATAGTTTACACCCTTAAAGATTTAAAATGAGACAAATTATAAAAACTATTTGAAGAAATAATAATTACTATTATTAGTAATGAATAGTTATAAGTTCTATAATGATTTATTTCCTAGTCAGAAAAAGTATTAAAAACCAGTATACTTAATCATTTATTTTTATACTTTCATTAAAAACGAAAATAAGGGCAAGACTATGAGCCATTAGACGGTTTGTGTGCCTTGAATATTTGTTGTTGCGTACAAATTAACATTTTAAATCTTTGAGTTTATAATAACACTTTTTTACAAAAAAGTTGAATATTATTTAGTAAATTAATTATATTATTAAGTTTAACAATGGATAAAATTAAAGCTCTTGAACAGGACTTAGAAAAAACATATAAACAAATTTATAATTTAGAAAATATACATGACAATATAGAAATATCTACATATACTACTGATTCGGCAAATTTAACTAATTTATATAACAATATAAAAACTTTTTCACCAGAAATCAGAAATAATTTTATTGCAGATATATCCAAGTTCAATGTATTTAGTTCGAAAGAATATAAATTTGGAACTATGCGAAATGAACAACGTAAATTTTTACTAGAAAAACTTAAAGAGAGATATACAGAAAAAAAAGCATTTATTGAAAGTCTGATGTCGAAGTAAAAATCTAATATTTTTTTTATTTAATAATAATTATTTATGAATAAATATAAATATATTTTATCAGGTATAAATAATTATTTGAATTTAGAATCAATTATTAATTTATTAAACTTAAATAAAGAAGAAAAAATTTTGTTTAATAATTATTATTTATTAGAAAATAATACTAAACATAAGGGTTTATCATTAGATGAATTTGAAGATCTATTAGAAAAACTTTCTAGATTAAAATATCGAGATGACATTTTAGAACATTTATATAAATTATCTAATTGTGAAAGATTATCAGATGTATATCAGACAAATACTATAATTAGAATAGCAGAAAATAAACCACTTAAACCAGTACATATAAGCGTTTTTGATATTAAAGAAAAAAATAAAAATTCATTCATAAAAAAAGCTTGCCCACATTGTAAGCATATTAATAATATAAATTATCTTACTAATTATGTAATTTGTGGATATAATGATATATGTAATACCGGTTATGATTGGGAAGGATGTGGTCGTGATTGGTGTTCTCTATGTAATAAAAGATTATGTAAAAAATGGACTGAAGATAATTTATTTATTTTAGAAAATAGACAACATAATGATACATGTTGTTTAGCAGATTGTAAAAAGAATAAATTAAATTATCTACTTGATTACTGTCAATGTAAAAGTATAAATAAAACTATTAACGAATAAAAAAAAATTTTTTTTTAATATTTATAATATATAATGAGTTTACACCTTGAAGATTTAAAATGCCGATTTACTCAACAAAAAAAAATATTCAAGGTTTGCCTATTGCAGAGCGTGTAAATTATGATTTTGTTAAGGCGACAACCTTAACTGATTTACTGGCTTTAACTTTCTTTAATAAAATAATGAATTATATGCTTAATTTATTATAAAAAAAAATTGAATTTTAATATTCTAGTTAAATAATTATTAAACTTAACGATTAATTATACTAGTATACTATCATACTATGGCTCTTTCAAATATTAGCAAAGATTCGACTTATTGTGGTCATGAACAGAATTTAGTAAAATACTGGGATGACTCAAATATTTATTCTAAAATTATTCTTAGAAATAAGAATAATAATGGTCCTAAATATGCTTTTGTTGACGGCCCTCCGTTTGTATCATCTAATGTTTTACATTTTGGACATCTTATGATTGGTTCTTTAAAAAGCACTTGTTTGAATTTTAAGCAGATGGATGGTTATAATTGTTCTAATGAACTAGGCTATGATTGTCACGGATTACCAATTGAAATGGTAGCTAATAAAAAATTAGGAATTAGTACCAAAAAAGAAGTAGAAGAATATGGAATAGATAAGTATAATTTGGCATGCAAAGAAATGATCCATAGTTATTCTGGAGCATGGAAACCAATTTATCAAAGAATTGGACGATTTGCTGATTTTGAAAATAATTATAAAACAATGGATACAAATTTTATGGAAAGTGTTTGGTGGACTTTTAGTGAATTATGGAAAAAAGATCTTATCTATAAAGGCTATCAAGTAATGCCATATTCTAATGCATGTAATTCACCATTATCTAATTTTGAAGCTGGTCAAAACTATAAAGATGTAGAAACACGTACTGTATATGTGTTATTAAAAGCAATTGATTATGAAAATACTTATTATGTTGCATGGACTACAACGCCATGGACTCTTCCTTCTAATTTAGCACTATGTGTAAATCCAAATAGTACTTATTGTTTTGTTAACAATGGTGATAAAGTTTACATTGTGGCAGAAAACTATATTAGTAATCTAGAATTAAAAGGTGATTTTGCTATTACTCATAAGTGTTTAGGAAAAGATTTGGTAGGAAATAAGTATATTCCTATTTTTGATACACAAGATAGTTTTCCTTCTGATAATAAACATATCATTATAGCTGATGATTTTGTAGTAACCGAAAAGAGTAATACTGGAACGGGTATTGTTCATATTGCTCCTTTTTATGGAGAAGATGATTATCGTGTATGTATTACAAATAATATAGTAAATTGTGATAATATTGAAAGAAATTGCACTATTGACGACAATGGAAAATTTCTTGAAATTATGGGAGAATATTTCAATATGCTGGTAACTGAAAAAGAAACAAATGATAATATTATCAAAAATATTAAAATTAATGGGCATTTATTGAGAACCCAAATGTATACTCATTCGTACCCATATTGTTATAGAACAGATACGCCTCTAATTTATAAAGCAACTTCTAGTTATTTTGTGGCAGTTACTAAATTAAAGGAAGATTTATTAAATAATAATAGCAAGGTAACATGGCATCCAGAAAATATTGGTTCAGGTAGATTTAAAAGCTGGCTCGAAAATGTAAAAGATTGGGGAGTTTCCCGTAATCGATTCTTTGGTACACCATTGCCAATTTGGGTATCAGCTGATGGAACAGAATCTATCTGTATTTCTAGCATTGGTGAATTAGTAGAACTTGCTAATTTAACAGAACGCCCTACTGATTTGCATCGTGAAATTATTGATAATATCGAAATTCCTAGTAAAAAAAATCCAGGTACTATGTTAAAGAATGTTCGTCTTGTATTGGATTGTTGGTTTGAAAGTGGATGTGTGCCAATTGCACAAAAACATTATCCATTTGAAAATAAAGATATTTTTGATGACAGAGAATATTTGTGCGACTTTATTGCTGAAGGTCTTGACCAAACACGCGGATGGTTCTATACTTTGATGGTAATTTCTACTGGATTATTTAATAAGCCTGCATTTAATCATGTAATTTGTACAGGTTTAATTCTTGATGATAAAGGTCTTAAGTTTTCAAAAAAATATGGCAATTTCAAAGATCCATTTGAAGTACTTAATAAACATGGATCAGATGTAATTAGATTATATCTATTAAATTCTCCAACTCTTAATGCAGACCCTTTATTATTTAATGAGTCACATATTGAAAAAATTAAACAAAGGCTTATTCCATATATTAACGCAGTAGATTTAATGATCACTCATATTAAAGATTTTCAATCTAAAAATAATATATTTGATATTAATTTATGGAAATCTACAGATAATATTATTGATAAGTGGATCATTAGTATGACACATAAACTTATTAGTCAAGTACGTAAAGCTATGGATAATTATCAAGTAGATATTGCAATTAAATTATTATTGGCTCATATTGAAAATATTACCAACTGGTATATTAAATTGTCACGTGATAGAATTAGGGGGCTAAATACTATTGAAGAAAGAAGTATGTCATTATCTGTATTATATTGTGTATTAAGTAATTATATTAAATTAATGGCTCCATTTACACCATTCTTAAGTGAGTATTTATATATGCATATTAAATTACTTGATACTGAAAATTATGAAAGTGTACATTTATGCAAATTACCAGATATCGGTGATATTTATTATGATAATAATTCAGTAGAAAAATTTACTGTTCTTGAAGAAGTAATTAAAAATATCAGAACTCTGAGACTTACTTTAGGGACTCATACTTCAATGAAAATTCCAATTTATAAAGCAATTATTTTCCACAATGATAGCAAATATTTAGACACAGTAAGATTCTTCTCAGAAGTTATCAATGAAGAAGTAAATTGTTTGGAATTATTTTACAATAATTTAGAAGATAATCTTAAATATCGAGTTATTCCTGATAATAAATCAATTGGTAAAAAATACAGAGGAGAAGCTTCTCGAGTAAAAGAATTCATTATTAATTTGAATAATATTGAAGCAAAATACTTGTATGATAATAAACCAGAATCTTATTCTGATTATAAAATTTCTCCTTCTGAATATACAATCGATTTAGTTCCATCAAGTGAATTTAGTAATGATACTATGGTAAGTAAGATAGATGGCCAATTAATGATTGCAATTGATAAACGCTATACTCGGGAATTACACAATATTTACCAAATTCATAAATTAGGTACAAGTGTCCAGAGATTACGTAAGAATAATGGATTAAATCCATGGAATAAAATTATTGTCAATTTTATGTGCTGTAATGAATTGTCCAATATCTTAGAAGCACAATTAAAAGAAATTGAAGAACGATTATTATGCAAAATTGTTTTTAATGATACTATAGATAAAGATGTTTATGCTTCTGATAGTTATGAATATGAATTATATGATGACAAAACAGAAATTGTAAATTTTAATATTTATCTTGTTTAGTTATAATTTTTTTTATATAATTGTTTTATATTTATGGCATTAATTAATAATTATATAGATAATTATATAGATAATTATATAGATAAATATATAGATAAATATATAGATAAATATTATGATGAACTAACTATTATATTTTCTAAAGTATTGAATTCGAACAACTTAAATATCAATAAAGATAAAATTAAAAAAATACTATTAACTATTTATTTATTAAATTACCATTAGTTTAGCTTAAGTATAAAAATATATATATTAGTTATATATGGAAAATATTACTAGCACAAATTATCATTATTCATTTATTCGCCAACAATTTAGTTACTCTCTTGTAGATAGAGAGTATTATCTTACTAATATACTATTGAATATGAATAATAAACCTATTTTATTTTTTGCCAATCGAAAATTTGAAAAAGAACTAGAAAAAAAATTAAAAAATAAATATAATTAATAAATATAATTAATAAATATTTTTATAAGATATTATTATTATGATTTCAAATAATAATATAGGAATTTTAGATGTTAAAGGAGAAAATAATAATCCTTTAACAGATAAACCATATTCTGACGAATATAAAAAACTAGCACAAATATGGTCCAAATTTCCGGCATATGAAAAAGCAAATGAAATTATTAAAGAAATTGAAAACCATCAAGTAGTTCTAATTATTAGTGGAACTGGTTCAGGAAAAACTGTATTATTACCCAAATATGTTTTACACGTATTAAACTATAATAAAAAAGTAGCTGTTACTTTACCCAAGCAAATTATTGCTAAAAGTGCTGCTGAATTTGCTGCTAAAACATTAGATGTAAAAATAGGTCAAGAAGTAGGTTATCAATATAAAGGAGCAAGTGAAAAATCCGGAAAGACCAAATTATTATATGCTACTGACGGTACTATAGTTGCTCGATTATTAAAAGATCCATTATTGCAAGAATTTGATGCTGTACTAATAGATGAAGCCCATGAAAGAAAAGTCCAAATTGATTTCTTATTATATTTACTAAAAAATGTAATTATTAAGAGACCTGATTTTAAATTAATTATTATGAGTGCAACAGTCAATGAAAAAATATTTGAAGCTTATTTTGCTCAACAAAAATTTATTACTGTTGATGTTGGAGCTAAAACTAACTATCCAATTGAATCTGTATTTTTAAACAAACAAATAGACCAGAAAGAATTTCTTGATGTTGGATATAAAATTATGAAAGAAATTATTAAGAAAGATAATCTAGAAGCAGAAGGTTCTCATGACATTATGTTTTTTATTACGAGTGTTTCAGAAGCCAATAAAATATGTGAACAAATCAGTCAAGATAATGAAATATCACGAGATAACTTATGTATAGAAGTATATTCTGGAATGGATGCCATAAAACAAGAATTGGCTCAAGATAAAGAACTATATAAAGAAAAATTTAATAAAAAGCGAAAAATAGTTTTAGCTACTAATGTTGCGGAATCAAGTCTTACTATCGATGGTATCAAATATGTAATTGATTCTGGTCTAGAATTAAGTAGCTATTATGATCCAGAATATAATTGCAAAGTTCTTGATAGAAAATTAATTACTCATGCACAAGCTAAACAAAGAATGGGTCGTGCAGGAAGAACAGAATCTGGTTATTGCTATCATTTATATACAAAAGAAGACTTCGATAAAAATATGGAGCGATTTCCTGAACCTACAATCAGAGTAAGTGATATAACAAGTGAATCTTTAAAATTTTTAGCTATTCCAGAAATAGAAAGTTTTACTAATTTACTTGATGTTTATAGTAAATTTATTGAACCTCCAAAAGAAATCTATATAAGATCTGCTCATAAACAATTAGTTGATTTTAATATGCTCAAAGATGATAAAATTACACATTTAGGATTATTAACAAATGACCTCAATTTAGAAGCTCCATTTGCAATTGCTTGTATTGCAGGAAAAAAATTAAGATGTCTCAATGAAATAGTATCTATATATAGCTTTTTAGAAGCAGGAAAAAATAATATCAATGAATATTTTAATTTTCCAAAAGAATTAGTAAAAATTAATGATAATATGACACCTGAAGAAATTAGTAAGAAAAAATCCCAAATAGAAAGTCTTAAGAAGAAATTTGAAAAAGCCAAATCTAAATTTAATAGTAAATATGGCGATTTAACTAGTTTATTAAAAATTTTTATTGAAGTATACAAAAGATATATTGTAGAAGGACATCGCTTTGGTGATAAAACCCATGATATATGTTATAAATATTTTTTAAATCCAAGTGTTTGGATAAAAGCATGCCAATTATATGATAGATATCTTAGAAATATTAGAAATGTATTACGCAATATAGAAGAAAATAAAGATTTAATAAATATAGAAATGGCTGCGAGAATTAATGCTTGTTATTATTTAGGATTTCGTCATAATACTGTAAAAGCTGAAAAAAATGGATATACTAATAAGAGAACTGGATTGACAAATATTAAACTTAATGAAAATTCTTTTAATAATTCAGATATACTTGATAAAGAACTATACTATATAGAATTAATTAGAAATTTTGGAAAATACGAAATAAGTGTAACAAGTAAGATTAGTCAAACTATTTTAAAGATTGCCGATATAATAAGTAAAAATATTTAAAAATAAATAAATTAGTATAATATAATAAATGCCAAAAGGAAAAAATACATTAAGAAAAATAAAAATCGGTGTATATCAATTAAAACCAGTTTCTAATACACATGCAACATTTATAGAAAAAGGTTATGTACGATATGGTAAAAATTTTGATGATGAAATAATTAAACTAGATTTTTTAGATACAGAAAAGATTAAATTTGAAGTAAATAATAATCGTGTAAAATACAATGATGATATTTATTTAGAATTTTATAAAGATAATGTAGCAAGCAGTTATTTTGGTAGAACTAACAAGATTCCTGTTTTTCATTGCGCCATTATGTATAATAAAAAAATCATTATAGCAAATTTAGCAAATATTTATTTATATTTTAATATTGAAAATCCCAAAAATATTAAATCTTTTGACCAACTTATTAATAATCCTCAAAAAGGAACTTATGAATTAGAAATTGAATTTAATGATAAACGAGATAAATTACCATTTGAAACATTTATTAGTTTTGAAGATCTAATTTATGATATTATTAATTTATGCTCATCTGATGTCATGGATGCAATGATAGAAAAAGAACTAGAAAAAAGAACCGAAGACCGAATTAAAAAATATGGCAAAATAGATGATTATACTATACCTGATAAAGTAATTAAATTTGATGATTTAGTAAAACATTATCAAGAGACAGGTACATTAAGTGATAGTATTATAAATTAAATTGTGTCTGAATACAATATTTATTATATAAACATATAGTAAATATAAAATGTTCTATATATTAGTGAGTAGAATACCATTTGTTTATACCATATGCGATAAAAAAGATAAATTTTTTAGGACTTTTTTAATTGGCTCAATATGTTATATTATTTTGCATGGATTATTATATTCTAAAAAACTATCTGAAAATTCATTAATAGAAAAATATCGAAATTATTTATTACATGTCGCTAGTTCTGATTTAGTATTAACGGGAATAATTATTTATATGCTTGATAAGAAATATGAAGATACTTTAATTGATGTTGAAAATTCTTATGTAGAAAATGGTTATACAGATGAAGCAGAAGAACAACTAGAAAGTATCGAACACCAAAAAATGACACGTGACGAAATTCTTCAAAAATACTATCAAAATCAAGTTATAAAAAATTCTCCTTTTATAAATGCAGAAGAATTAAAACATAAACAAGAACAAATTCTAGAACCAGAACAAACTAAACAAACAACACCACATAATACAGAAGCTATAAAAGAACCAAGTATTGTTTTAATTTCTGATACAGATATTCCTCTATATCAATCATCTACTTAAAAATTGATTTATTTATTAATTATTAATAAATCAATAAAATATAATGACAGAAACTATTTGGACTGTAATTAAATTAGGGGGCACCTCTCAATGTTTGACTGGATATAATAATTTAATAAATATTATTAATAAAAAAGCACCAAATGAAAAACTTATTATAGTTCTTTCAGCTTTATCTGGAACTACTAATATGTTAGAAAAATTCATCCATACAAAAGATATGATGATTATTCAAAATATTATCACCAATCATACTAAATTTATAAATGAATTAAAATTAGACAATTTTTCTAAAAATTTTAATAAAATAATAGAAACTTTTATAAAAGATATTTATGATAATGTAGATTCTCCAGATCTAGATATATATATGCAATCCTATATAATTGGCTATGGTGAAAAATTATCTACTTATATATTAGCTGATTATTTAACTAAATATCTAAAACAAAAGATTAAATTATTAAATTCATATGATTTTATAAAATCAAAAAAAGAAACTTTTAAACTATATCCATTAAGTGAATTTTATTGTGATTATGACAATTTTATAATAAATAATACAAGTGATTGTGATGTTTATATAACACAAGGATTTATTGCATCGAGTCCCTCTAATAAAACTATATTATTGGGTCGAGGTGGTAGTGATACTACTGGTGCTCTAATATCTAATAGTTTAAATGCCAGCAAATATATAGTCTACACTGATGTAGATGGAATTTATACTACGGATCCTAAACTATATTCAGAAGCTAAAATAATTAAAAAAATAGATTATCAGTTAGTACAAGAATTAGCAGCAATGGGTGCAAAAGTAATGCATCCATCTTCTATATTACCATGTATGGAAAAGAATATAGAAATATATATTAAGAATACTTTTAATAATAAACCAGATGTGTATACTTTGATTACTCATGCAAGCAATAATACTTCCGCAATTGCTCTTCAAAAAAATATTAAATTAATTAAAATTACTTCTGAAAATATGTGGAATAATTATGGATTTGTTTTTGACATCTTCAGAAGATTTTCTGAACGCCAAATTAATGTAAATATTATCAGTACTTCACAATTTACTATTAGTACTACCATTGATATAGAAGAAAAAAATAAAATCGTGATTCAAGATTTAATTCAAGATTTAGAAGATAAATATACTGTAGAATTAATAGAAAACTGTTCTATTATATCAATAGTAACTAATACCATACCTGAGATTTATAAGAATATTGACTTTTCTATCATAAAACATCACTTGTTAAGTATTGGAGCTACAAATAATAGTATCAGTTTTGTAATTAATAATTCTGACATCATTAGTTCCGTTAGTAAGTTGCATGAGGTTATAATAAAATAGAATTAAACATTTGGTTACTGGGAACATCAAGCATATTTTGATTATAAACAAAATAGTCGCGTACGTTTACTATATTATATTTAGGATTAGTTATCATTATGTAAGTTTTTTGTATGTATTTATCATCAACTAGATATCTTTGTCTCATCGTATATTTATCAGAAGAAATACCCAAAGTTAAATCATCAGAAAAAGTATTTGTAGAATGTTCACAGCGAGAGCAACCATAATTGATTCGTCTATCGTAATTCAACATAGTTTGTCCAAAATGTTTATTATTAAGTTTTTCTCTTTTTATGTCAGTATCAATTGGTTTAACTGTTTTTTTATAATTTGGATTTAGAATTATTTTATATTCAGTTATTACAGGGGTCCACTCTATTTTTAATTCAGAAAATAAAGTATTACTTACTGTATTGATAAAACCCGGGTTAAATACAAAGAATTGATTAGGATTCATTTCATCTTGCATTTTATATATAGAATGTGGTTGTAATTCATAAGTGCCTAATACATGATTATCTAAAAATACTTTTGCAACTACATTATTAGAAGTATAATTATATAAATTAATATAAAAATCACTATTTTCTATTAGACCTATAGTGTTATGATTTATTTTAGTAGTTGCCCGGGAAAATACTTCAAATCCATATTTTGCCTCTATAAAATATTTTTGTGAAGACATTTATATATATAAAATAATAAAAAAGTTTTAATTTAACTATTTAATTATATTATAATTCTAAAATGCCCGAAATAACAGAAGTACTTATGACGTCACACTATTTATTAAGCAATATTAAAAACTATAATATTACTAAATTAAATATACTAAGTGGGAGATATACTCATCAAGATTTAGATGGATTAAGCATTTTCAAAAAAAATCTTCCTTTGAAAATTAAAAATATAGACACCAAAGGGAAATTATTATGGTTTGTATTAGAAAATAGTAAAAAGGAAAAATTATATATGATTTGTAATTTTGGCTTGACTGGTGAATGGGCATTTGAAAAAAAAAATAGTGCCCGCGTTGAGCTAAAAGTTAGCAAAGATGATAAAGAGAAAAGTGTTTATTTTATCGATGATCGAAATTTTGGTATTATTATGATTACTGATGATAAAAAAATATTAACAGATCGAATAGATAAACTAGCACGAGACTATATGAAAGAACCATTTACTAATGAAGAATTTTATGATGCTATTGTGAATTTTATCAAAGAAAAAAAATCAAATGGAGACAAAATATTGGTAAAATTTTTAATGGGACAAGATAAAAAAGAAACAGTTGGTAGTGGAATTGGCAATTATATAGCAACAGAATCTATGTACGAAGCTAAATTATCACCACATCGGACATTAAGTAGTTTAACTAAAAAAGAAATAGAAAAACTCAATGAAAGTATTAAAAAAATAATTAAAATTAGCTATATATCTAATAAAATTGGTTATATGGAAAAACTAGAAGACTATATAGACAAACATAAAGAGCAAGTTAAAAAAGGTAAATTTCCGGATTATCTACCAGAAATTAAAATAAAGAAAAACGAGAATTTTGAATTCAAAGTATATCAACAAAAATTTGATAAGCATAATAATCCAGTAATTGCTGATAAAATAATTACCGGAAGAACTACTTACTGGGTTCCAAATTTGCAAAAGTGATATTTTAATATTTGTACTGAATTATAAGCAGCGCCTTTCAATAATTGATCACCACTTATAAAAAAGCTCCAGTTAGTTAAATTATCAATTTCTGGTCTAATACGTCCTATAAATATTTCGGGCTTTCCAGAAGTAAATACTGGTTCAGGAAAAGTATTAGTTTCTTCTTGGTTAATAATTTTTATTCCATCAAATTTTTCTAATGCTTCTATAATATCAGAATAATTTAATTTGTCTATAAATTGGACATTTACAGATAGACAATGTGACCGCAAAGTTGGAACACGTACACAGGTTGGATTTATTTTAATTGGAGCATCCAGAATTTTAACTGTTTCATTTATCATTTTAAGTTCTTCTTGGTTATACTTTGTAACACTATCTATTTTACTATTATGTGAAAATACATTGAAGACATATTGTTTTTTCCAAAAATCTGTAGTAAGTTGTTTACTTCCACTGTATTCTTTTGTTTGGGTAATCAATTCTTCTAGTCCTACAATACCAGCACCACTAGCTGCTTGATAAGTAGAAACTATTACTTTGTCTATTGAACTAAGACACATCAAAGGTTTTAATAACATGACAAGCATACTAGTAGTGCAATTTGGATTTGCAATAATTTTATGAAAACTATTAATCTCATGTGCGTTGATCTCTGGTACTACAAGGGGAACTTGTGTATCTAGCCTATATTCTGATGAATTGTCTATAATAATAGATCTGCATTTATTTAGTTTATGATGTTCTATAATAGTTTTGGCCAAATGATTATCAACTGCAAGAATAACATAATCTAGACTATCTAAATAAGTATTGTCAAATAGTTTAATTATATATTCAGTATCACGAAACTTAATAAAATTACCAACAGTAGAAAATCCAAATAAGTGCAATTCATTGAATTCTATATCGAGCATATCTAGAGATGTTAGTATATTTTGGCCAACAAGACCAGATATACCTACTATGCCGATGCTATTGATTTTCATAATTTATTTTATCAATTAGTATTTTTTGTATTTTCTATTAATTTTTCAATTTTTTAGAACAAATATAAAGATTTTTTTATATTTATTAATAATAATTTGAGCATGAATAGTATTCTTACTCTGTCAACAATAAAATTACGAAACATATATGATTCCCTAAATTTATTACATAAGTCTAAAGAAAAAACGGATATGATTCTTGAACCTTTACAAGCAATGATACAATTATCTTTATTGAGTGTATCTCCAGTTGGCACCAAAATTGCAATTTATGAAAATACTCTTCATATACAAAATCCATCTGTGGTACAACCAATTACTCGATGGTATTATGCAGATAAAAAAGATGACTTATATTTTTTATTTCAAGTCATAAAAAGATTTATGAAATGGTATGGACCAAAAGCACAAGTAAGTCCTATTAGTGTTGAACTATATAAATTACTAATAGTTATGACTATTAAAGGATTAGATAATTTAATTATAACATATGAGAAATGTGAATCTATGTCGCTTGTTCAGATTATACGGCTTTATCAAAGTATATTACAAAATGATAATGAAATAGCCGAATTAGAAACACTTGAATTAAATAAACGAGATAATAAAAACATTGATGAAGTATTTGGCAACATTCTCACTTTGTATGACCAAAATACTATCAATATTATTTATCACAGTCTTTTGTTATTGCAAAATGAAAAGTCAGAAGAACATATCAAGAATTATATAGATGGATTAAATTTAACTATGGCTAAATTAAATGGTATAATTAAACAGTGGATAAAAACAAATTTATTACCATAAAAAAGTTGAAATTAAATGATTATAATATTTAATCATTTATCATAAAAGACTATTTAATGGATTTTTCTCAACATGTTATCGATGGTTGCAAATATTTGGCAGAGGCTGAAGCCGAATTAAACAAGTCTAATTGGTGGTGGAATCGTATTGATAAATACAAAGCAATTATTTTATTAAATAATTCGGCCACTTCATATTTATTAGCATTAGGCATTGAAAGAGCGATTACTATATATATACGTATTTTACAAATTATTACAAGTTTTCCCAAACTTAAATTAAATTTTGACATAATGAAAATTATTATAAATTATTTAAAAACTTGTAATAAACATAAAATTTTGGCAAATATTCAATTGCTTGAAAAAATAAATGTAGATGAAATAAAAGAAATGTTACACAAATACAAATACATTGTTGATTATTATAATGATATTGCATATAATTATGAATAATTTAATAATTATGGCGAAGCATTAAAATATTATAATGAATCGCTAAAATATGCTAATCTAGGAACTATTGTTGATAAAAGAGTTGCATCCCTTGTAAACATTGCGAGAATAAATATCCTTATCAACAATAACTTGCAGGCTTCTAAAATTTATAAAGAAAGTGCAACATTGTTGGATTTTAAAAGTAACGACTCAATTGGTGGATTATTTAAATATACTAAAAGATGTCATCTTATGTATTCATTGATATTATTGTTAGATAGTTTATCAAATGACGACCTATTGGCTACAATCGACGAATACATTACGATGTTGCCCATGTTTGCTAATTCCATTGAACATAATTTAGTAATCAAATTAAATGATGCTTATAGAAAAAAAGACACACATGCTATACAGCAAATTATAGATTCCAACAAATTAAATTTTAGTGAATCTATAATAAAAGTAATCAGGGATCTTAAAAAATAATTTTTATTTATGCAATCAAAAAGTTGATTTTTTTATTATTTGATAATTTAATTAATTATCTGCTTATATCGCAATTATGTATACCCAATATCAAGTTCCGGTAGCTTCTGAAAGAATTAACTTAGGAGTTGGGCAACCTTCGCCTAAATTATTAAAAGATAGTTTATTAGCTCTCAACAGGTCTCTTGCTAATAATGTAATTGGGTCAGATCCTGCTATTTTACAATATGGAAATATTTCAGGATTTCCTGATTATAAGAAAATGATATGCGATTTGCAAGAAATTATGACAGGAGACGATCTAACTTATCCAGAAAATATATTTATGACAAATGGAATTAGTCAAGCTGTATTTATGCTAGCTTCTTTATTGAAAAAACAGGGATATACCAAAGTCTATGTTGAAGACCCTACTTATTTTTTGATGCTAAATATTTTCAAAGATTTAGATTATGAAATAGAATTATTTAATTTGACAGAATATGATACATTGCACAGTGGTTTATATGACAATTTATATCGAGACCATGCAAATAATAAACGAGTATTGATCTATATTATTCCATTCAATCATAATCCGACAGGCAGAACTATCAGAAAAGAAAATATTAAAGATTTAAAACTTATCTGTAATAATTTTCCAAATAATTTAATATTATCAGACGAAACATATCAATTTTTAAATTTCGATTTAACACAAAATCAACAATCTTTAGTATCACAATTATACGGGTATAATAATGTTATTTCAATGGGTACTTTTTCTAAATTGATTGCTCCTTCTTTGAGATTAGGATGGATCAATACTCAAAATAAAGAATTGCATAATTTACTTAATACTTGTGGTTTTATGGATAGTGGTGGTTCAGTCAATCAAGTTGTTGCTCGATTAGTATGTGACTATGTAAAAGAAAATGACATTGTGCGAGTGATTAAAAAAACAGTAGAGTTTCTTAAAAATAATTGTGATAAATTATGTTATATATTAGATAGATATCGCGAGTATTTTAGTTATGAAAAACCAAATGGAGGATATTTTATTTGGGTCAAACATTTGCAATTTGATGGAAAAAAGTTTCAAGAAATTTGTATGGAAAATAAATTAAATTTTCATCTTGGCAATAAATTTTCTGCTAATCCAGATACCAATACAGAATATTTTAGATTGAGTTTCTCCTATTATGATTATACTGATTATGACTATTTTTCAGAAAGACTCGAAAAAAGCATTTATGATTATAAGAAAAAATACGATAAGATTACTATTAATATTCTTGGTGGAAATGGCAGATTAGGTAGTTTAATCTGCCAAGAAGCTGAAAAAAATTATATAGTCAATAAGCTAAATCGCAAATTAGACAATATCATAGTTAATCATAAGTCAGTTATAATAGATGTATCTTCTATAGATGGTAATAAAACATTATTAGAAACACTCATTCGAGAAAATTATAAAGTTCCCCTAATTATAGGAACAACTGGAATACTTGATTATGAACTAATAGATAAGTATGCAAAAATGCTAGACAATTATAATCATGTAATTGTGAGTTCTAACTTTTCAATTGGAGTAGCCAGTATTAATAAATTTATAGATACTTTACATCCAGATTATTGGACTGCTAATCTTGAAGAACACCACCATATACATAAAAAAGATAAACCTAGTGGAACTGCTTTAAAATTTAAAAATCTTCTCAACAGTAAAATATTGAATCCAGATTGTGATGTAACTTCTGTTCGCGAAGGGGAAATTATTGGTTATCACAAAATTTGTCTTACTACCGATTATGAAGAAATCACTATTATTCATAATGCCAAAGATAGAAGATTGTTTGCAAAAGGGTGCCTCGAAATAGTTAAATCTATTTTCAAAGCATAGTGCCTCGAAATAGTTAAATCTATTTTCAAAGCATAGTGCCTCGAAATAGTTAAATCTATTTTCAAAGCATAGTGTCCATAAATAGTTAAATCTATATTCAAAGCATAGTGCCTCGAAATAGTTAAATTTATTTATAAAATATAATTCGCGCAAAAGTTGATTTTTTTTATATTATGTTTTAGTAATTATTAAATATCATAATGAGCTTTACAGTTTCTGAATTATCAAGTGAAATTAAAAATGCTTTATTAAAGAATATACCAGATAAATTAACAGTAGAAGGGGAAATATCCAATTTAAAAATTTCAAATGGTAACTTATTTTTTACTCTTAAAGACGAAGAAAGTGCAATTTCTGTTGTGTCATGGTCATATGAAAAATATTTTAACACAGAATTAGCCAATGGTGATAAAGTAGAAGTTGGTGGTAAATTATCATGCTATGTAAAAAATGGCAGTTATTCATTGCAAATTTATAAATTATCTAAACAAGGAGTAGGAGAATTATTTGCTTCTTATGAAAAATCTAAAAAGAAATTCCAAGACAAAGGATATTTTAATAATAAAAGAGAATTTCCAAAGAATATAAAAAACATAGGAATTGTAACTTCTCCAGAAGGTGCAGCATTACAAGATATTTTATATGTGCTTAACAAAAATAAGTTCTATGGAAAAGTATATATTAAAAGATGCATGGTTCAAGGTAATATGTGTGCCAATAGTGTTGCTGAATCTATAGAATATTTTAATAATTTAAAATTAGATAAGAAAACAAAATCAAAAGTGGATTTGATTTTAGTAACTCGTGGTGGTGGTTCATTCGAAGATTTAATGGGATTCTCTGACAGCAAAGTAGTAAAAGCTATTTACGAATCAGATATTTTTGTAATGTCTGCAGTTGGTCACGAAGTAGATTTTATGCTTTCTGATTTTGCCGCAGATATCCGTGCTCCTACTCCTTCTATTGGGGCAGAAATTATTTCTAAAAATCAGAAACTCGTTCTAGATAAATTTAATGAACTTGCTGATTATTTTTCAGTAACTTTAAAAAATAAAATTCTCAGCGATATTACTAATTGTGAATATAAATTATTAAATCTTAAAGAAAAGAACAAAACACCAGAAGCACTAATAGATACTCAAATAGAAAAACTCAATAATCTAGAAGTATTATTGCATAATAAATTGATGAAAACTTTTGTTAATTATGAATTGAAACTTTCCAAACTAGAAAAAGAATTGGAAAAATTTAATTTTTCAAAAACTGAGAGCTATGGGATGGCTCAGGTATTTATCAAGAATGGAGAAAATTATGAAGTGTGTCCTGAATTAGAAGATTTAATTAAACTCAACAAAAATAAAAAGATTAAGAAAATCAAATTAGTATTTGGTTCGGGTTATATAGAAATTGACCCTAAAAAAATCAATATCTCATCATAATGAATAAAAATTAATTTATTTTTTTATTATTTTTAATTTATATTATTCTTATAAAATGGATTGTAAAAGTGGTTATATTTATGTTAGAAGCCATCCATCGTATGACATTAAAAACGCATGTAAAATGGGAAAAACAATAAATATTCCCGAAAGAGATTCGCTATATGCCACTGGAGAAATTAATCGTGGCTATTTTGAAGTGGTTTTTGCGGTTCCAACCAAACAGACAAATATTTTGGAAAGATTATTACAAAATAAATTTAGCAAATTAAATGTTTATTATGACACAGGAACTGAATTTTATGATAAAAAAATTATTGGCATGATAGAACCATATTTAATTCGTCTTGGAATAAAATATAAAAAATTATCCATAGAAGAGGTAAATAATCTAATAAGATGTTATCGAATAAAAAAAAATATTAAAAAAATAAATATTAAATCACTAATTAATGTATTAAAATCAGGAGCACAAAAAAATACTATTACACCAAGACTAGACCAGGAAATTATTATTGACCAATCAGTAAAACATTTTAAAGTAAATAACAAAGGAATGTTAATATTGATGTGTGGTGTAGGTAAAACTCGAATATCTTTATGGATTACACAAAAATTAAATTTGAATACAATAGTAATTGGGGTTCCAAATAAATTATTATTAAAACAATGGGAAATAAATATATGTGAGCTATTTCAAAATGTTCCATATTTAGTAGTATCTAGTGGAATAAACATAAAAGATATTGCATACTTTCTAAAAACTAATCAAAAACAATGCATAGTCATAACTACTTATTCGTCTGCACATAAAATATATACTGCTTCACAAGATATATCTTTTATGTTTAATATGAAGATACTTGATGAAGTGCACCATTTGACTACTGACAATATGCTACTATCGAATACAACAAAAAAATATGTTCAAATGTTAAATATTTCATCTGTTAAGCAACTGGCATTAACAGCTACTATAAAACAATTAGAAGGCGATTGCGAAAATATTGTATCGAATGACAATATTAAATATTTTGGTGAAATTATTGATAAGAAATCTTTATTATGGGCAATTAATCAAGATATTATTTGTGATTATGCTATCCAAACTATCGTTGCAGACAAAGAAGATCTAGATACGCAATTATTAAAATTTAATATTCAGGAAGAAACCAATAAAAGATTATTTCTAAGTGCATACGCTTCTTTACAAAGCATATTTGAAAATAAATCACATCATTTATTAGTATACACAAATAACAAAAATAATTCGCAAAAAATAATGGAATATATAAAACTTCTTCTAAAGAAAAAATATTTTGATATTCCAGAATTATATTATTCTAGTTACCATAGTAAAATGAAATCAAAAACTCAAAGAGAAATAATAGCTAATTTTGAAAAGGCTAATTTTGGAATAATTTATGGGTTTCTGTTAAAGAATTAATGGGAGACCCAATTTACGATACAAAAGAAAAATTAACAGATTTGGGAGTTAAAAATAGTAGTGTAAAACTTTTTCAAAAAGACACAATATTATTTTCATTTAAGTTAAGTATTGGTAAAACAGCCATTGCTGGAAAACCATTATATACAAATGAGGCAATTGCTGGAATAATTAGCAAAAATGATAATTTTTTAACTAATAAATATTTATATCATTATTTAACAATTAATGATTTTTCAAAACTTGGTTCAGGAATACTTGGAAATGGTTCTTTGAATAAAACATCACTTGGACAAATAAAAATAAATATTCCATCTCTAGAACGCCAAAAAGAAATTATCGAATATTGTGAACATAATGACAAACTCATTAAGCAATTAGAAACAGAAATTGAAAATAATAAAATTCAGACACAACAATTTATTAAAAGCATCTTGAAATTAAAAAATAAAAAACCAGAAGATGATTCTGATAGTGAATCTTCTGATTCCGATATAGATAAAGAATCAGTCAGTTCATCAGAAAGCAAATCTTCTGAATCTGAAGAAGAACCGGAATTTGAAACTATAATACACAAAGATCGTGAATTTTATCTAGAAGATAACAAAGTTTATTGTATTAATAAAGATAAATCAAAAGGCGATTATTACGGAAAATACAAAGATGGAGAAGTTATTAAGAAACTCGAAAAGAAGATTCTTGTTAAATCCAAGAAAGTAAAATATGAATCAGAATCCGATGAGGAAAAACCTAAAAACCCATCTAAATAAACCCTCTAAAAAATATTTTATATATATAATATAAATATAATGGATTATCAAAAAAAATATCTTAAATATAAAGAAAAATATTTGAAATATAAAAATTTTTTGAAATTTCAATATGGTGGCGAAAAAAGAATAGAATATAGTGAAAAACTAAATAAATTTGTTAGCGCCCATATTTACAATGAACTTGATCGTGAAAATGTAAAAGAGAGTATATATTCTTGCATTTATATGAATATGACTCTTGCCAAAGGTGCCTGTTCACCCGGCGTATCTAATATTAATTGTTCAGTACTTGAACAATTAAGTTTTCCGGTTTATACGTCTGATGCGGCGGATATAGCAGAATATGCAATAATCGATGATAAAATAAATAATAATTTAGTTATTGTTTTTGCTCCAGGTAGTGTGTTATTTTGTGACCATTTTGTTGATAAATTATTTAAAATATTTATATATATTTATGAACAAATACAAACATATTTGGTAAAAAAAGAAGAATCGGAAAAATATAAGTATATACATATTACTGGACATTCAATGGGGGCATCTATTGCCACATTGTTTAGTTATTTTATTATGATTGTTGAAAAAAGTACTGTTGGGAATATGTATATACAATCACCTAAATATTTTACACCAGAATACGAATTAAAAACAATATATAATATGTCATACATTGTAGATTTTTTTGAGAAATATTTTGAAATATTTAAAGAAAATTATATTATAGAATATAATAGAGAAACAAATTTAGATAATATAAAAAAAAATTTAGATGTTCTGTTAGCAAAAAATTATCCAAAAATATCATCAAAAATAAGTATATGTGTAATTGGAGGATTTCCCGTATTATTTGATAAAAATGATGCATTAAATTATATTAGTTTTGTTTCTCATTTTGGTGAAAGATATATAAATTTTGGTAATTGTTATATAGGTGAATTAACTGATGATTTACTTCCTAACATTGGATTAAATTTTTGCGATGACAAATTATTTAACATTATATTAAAAGAAAATAAAGATAGTCCAGACATAATAAAAGAATTAACTAATTTTAATTATGTTGATATAGATAAATTTGTTTATACCGACGCTACAAACACACGATATAAATTATTATTTACAATTACAGATGGAACAATTAATAAACAATCTATCCCCGATACAACATATCTTCAAATAAGCACTTCACATGCAATACATCAGTTAAAAGCAAATTACGATAAATTAAAAGCAAATGTTCGCGTAATAACTCTATAATTTAGCATATTTTTTATTAAGATAATATTTTGAAATACTTTTATTTATTACTGTGTTATGATACTTATGATATTCTTCTAAATTATCATCATCAAGAATACAATCATCGAAAGTAATTATTTGGGCTTCTGGGTTTATTTTCATATAAAAATTATCAAATAGTTTGTGCAAATCGGCGCACAATAATATCCCATTATTTGGATCATATTTTTCTTTATCTGAACATTCTGCAAATGGGTATATATGTGCTACTTCACACATATATAACGGCTTGTTGGTAATCGCGCATGTTTTATATTTGTTAATTATTTCTTTTCTAAATTCATCATCGTTTCTTATTATTTTGTTATACGTATTTTCATACGTATAGTCTTTCAAATTGTAAAAATAATAATCTATTATATCTTTATCTTTTGAATTTTCTCTAATTAATTGTTCATAAAGTGATTTTAGACTATCTATATCTGTTTTATTTATTATTTTGATTTTATCAATAAATGACATAATATTTATAATATATTTATACTTTTAA